>Ga0209992_10001090_pt1 | contig 30812 bp, 27 predicted proteins | sample 2SBtaG_2_FD_182564 | JGI IMG/M metagenome (GOLD analysis project Ga0209992, IMG submission 182564) | Deep subsurface microbial communities from Kolumbo volcano to uncover new lineages of life (NeLLi) - 2SBTROV12_ACTIVE470 metaG (SPAdes)... | ecosystem: Environmental > Aquatic > Marine >... | reverse complement strand
TTCAAAAAACAGAAAAGAAGATTGAACTTCTGAAAGAAAAACGAACTTCCCTTATCAATCATTGTGTTACGAAAGGATTGAATCCCAATGTGGAAATGAAAGATAGTGGTGTAGAATGGATTGGGGAAATTCCGAGTGGGTGGGATGTTAAGAATTTGAAATATATTAGTGATGTGTATTCAAGTTCAGTAGATAGACATATTTACAAAGAAGAAATCCAAGTTTCTATTTGTCATTATCCTGATGTATATAATAATGAGTTTATCAATGACAAAATTGAATTAAATAAAGGTTCTTGTAGTGAAGTTGAATTTCAAAGATATATTCTAAAAAAGGGATTAGTTATTTTAACAAAGGATTCCGAAACACCTGATGATATAGGTAATCCTTGTTATGTTGAAGATGATTTTGATAATGTGGTTTGTGGTTATCACTTGACAATTATTGAAAAAAATGATGATAATGTAAATAGTAAGTTTCTGTTTAGATTTATTCAATCTGATAAAGTCAGATGTCATTTTGAAACTGAATCAAGAGGGATTACAAGATTTAGTTTAGGTAAATCAAAAATTGAAAATTTATTTGTCACTCTACCATCCTATACAGAACAAACCCAAATCGTAGAATACCTTGATGAACAAACCCAAAAGATTGACACCACCATTGAAAAAGAAACCCAACGAATTGAACTCTTAAAAGAATATCGTCAATCCTTAATCTCCGAAGTGGTTACAGGGAAAGTAGATGTAAGGGGATGGACAGAATGACACCACAATATCCAACCGAATTAAAATTTGAAGAACATATTGAATATCACCTAAAACAAAGTGGGTATAGTTCCGTATCTCCCATATTATACGATAAAGAATTATGTGTCATTCCAACCCAAATGTTAGGATTTATTAAATCCACCCAAGAAAAGACATATCAGAAATTAGAACAACAATACGGAAACATTACCGAAACACAACTCCTAAAACGAATATCATCAGAAATTACAAATCGTGGTGTCATTGATGTTCTCCGAAATGGGGTTAAAGATAGAGGGTGTCATTTTCAGTTGTTATACTTTGAACCCAAAAGTGGACTCAATGTAGAACATCAAGATTTATACAAACAGAATCAGTTTAGTTTAATCCGTCAGTTAAAGTATTCTAAACAGAATGAAAACTCTATTGATACTGGGATTTTCATCAATGGAATTCCGATTGTAATGATTGAGTTAAAGAATGAATTGACTGGTCAAGACCATACTGATGGAATAAAACAATGGAAACGAGATAGAGACCATAAGTCAGAACCATTGTTTAGATTCAAACGAAATTTGGTGTATTTCTCCGTTGGAAATAACAAAGTGTATATGTCAACCCAATTAAAGGGAGAAAACACTTATTTCCTACCATTTAACAAAGGAATTGACAATCCCAATAACCCAAGTGGTGGATACAAAACACATTATCTATGGGAAGATACTTTACAACCCAATAGTCTATTAGATTTGATTCAAAACTTTGTTCATATCAGAATTGAAACTGAAAAAGACTTTGATACACAGAAACAAAAGTTAGTTGAAACGAAAACGGAAGTTCTGATATTCCCACGATACCATCAATTGAATGTGATTCGTAAAATGAAGAAATCCATCATTGAAGAAGGTGTGGGGAATAACTATTTAATCCAACATACCACAGGAAGTGGAAAGTCATTATCCATTGGATGGTTATCTCATCTATTATCATCACTCTATCAAAATAAATCTGATACTAAACGAATGTTTGATTCTATTATCGTAGTAACGGATAGACGAGTGTTGGATAAACAAATCAGAAATACCATTCAACAATTAGAACAAACCAAAGGGGTGGTATGTCCTGTTGATATAGATTCAAAACAATTAAGAGATTTCCTTGAACAAGGAAAATCCATCATTGTAACCACAGTTCAGAAATTCCCTGTTATTTCAAAGTCCATTTCCGAACTCAATAGTAAAACATTTGGTGTGGTGATTGATGAAGTTCATTCATCTCAAAGTGGAGAAACATCACGACATTTGAAGAAGTCATTATCAAAATCGGTGTTGAAAAATTTCAGTGAAGGAGATGAAGAAGATTTAACCGATGTGGATAAACAGATTTTAGATGAAATCAATAATCGTGGGAAACAGAGTCATATTTCCTATTTCGGATTTAGTGGAACTCCCAAGAATAAAACATTGGAAATCTTTGGACGAAAGAATGATAATGGTAAGTTTGTTCCCTATGACATTTACTCAATGAGACAAAGTATTGGAGAAGGATTTACTCTTGATGTATTGAATAATTACACCACCTATAAACGATATTTCAAATTGAACAAAACGGTGGATGAAGATAAAGAACTCCCTGAAAGTCGTGTAAAGAAAATGTTGGTGAATTGGGTGGATATTCAACCCCACACCATCACCGAAAAAACCAAAATAATGTTAGAACATTTTATGAGTCATACTTCCAAGAAAATTGGGGGTAAAGGTCGAGGAATGGTGGTGACTCGTTCAAGACTTCATTGTGTAAAATTCAAACTTGAATTTGATAAACAGATGAAAGAATTAAAGTTACCCTATAAATGTTTGGTTGGATTTAGTGGAACGGTTCACGATGAAGATAGTGGGATTGATTACACCGAATCATCACTGAATGAATTTCCATCTAAACAGATAGAAAACAATTTCAAAGACCCCGAATACAGAATCTTAATTGTGAATAATAAATTCCAAACAGGATTTGACGAACCACTCCTACACACTATGTATGTTGATAAACGATTGAGTGGGTTACAATGTGTCCAAACATTATCAAGATTAAACAGAACAATGAGTAGTAAGAATGACACCTTTGTATTGGACTTTGTAAATGAACCCGATATGATACAAGAATCATTTCAAGATTACTATGAAGGAACTATTCTTTCAGAAGAAACCGACCCAAATAGATTGTATCAAATTGAACAAGAAGTGAAAAAGTTTAATCTCTTTACTGATGATTTGGTTGTGAAGTTTGTGGATATATTTTACAAAGATGAAATCCCATTAGAACAACTTCAAGGAGTGTTGGACTTTACTGTCAATGATTGGAAAGAATTAGACGAAGAAGAACGAGAAGAATTCCGTTCCCATATTCAGAGTTTTATCCGTATGTATGGTTACATTACACAGATTGTTACCTTCAAAGATATTGGATTAGAAAAACTATTTATCTTCCTACGATTCTTAAATAAAAAACTCCCAAAACGACCCATCGACAGATTAACCGATATTGTATCATCTGTGGATTTAGATTCATTCAGATTAGAAGAAATGAATAAAAACATCCAAATATATTTGACTCCCGAAGATGGAATCTTAAATCCGATTGATGGTGGTGGAACAAGTATTAGTGAAGAAGAACCGACTGATTATTTATCCCATATTATTGAAATCTTAAATGAAAATCATGGTGGTGATTTAACGGAAGATGACAGAATAAATCTGAATAGAATCTTTTCTGGTTTGGTGGATGATGAAGAAATGAAAGTGGTTCACAAAAGTCAAAATACAGATACCAATAAACGACATAAATTTGATGAAAAGTTTGACCATTTCTTACTTGGACTTGTTGAAAAGGATACCAATTTCTATAATAAAGTAATGAAAGAGGGAATCAACAAGTTTATCAAAGATAGAATGTATGATTATTATTTGAAGAGTATGTAGGATATCATTTCTTCAACTTATCATAGAACTTTGATCTTCCTACATTTTATCAGACACCCTAAGAGAGGTAAATTACCAATTAAGAAAGGTGAAGTAAATGGAAATAAGAAATCAGAAAACTCATCAAAGAGTAATAAGATTCCATCTGAAAATTCTATTCTGAAATTAGAAAAGAGAAACAAGAATCTTTATAATAAAATGAAGGAAATAGGAATCAATAATAAATACTTTAAAGAATTGGAACTTTCAATTAATAAAGATTATGTTAAAGAGTTTTGGTATGGTTGTAAGGGTTAATATCAAACTCAAACAAACTTTTTAACAACCTTCTCATAAAACACACTCAAACAGACACTCTCCCATTCTTGTCTTGATTTAATATCAGACATCTTTCCAATCAGAAATCTGAATGACTTCTTCTTTGAAGATTGTGGTTCAGTCAAATAATACACTTGACCATAAACATACTTCTTATCACGACCTTGATTGAATAAAATCTGTGGTTTGATATTTTCAAGTTCAGAAAAGAATTTGATGTTAGAATCTAAATTATCAAGTTGTTCCTTGACTATTGAATATCTATTGAATACTTTTTCCCTTTTGTTTTGAAAAGATTCAAGTTTCTTTAATATCTTAATTGGTGGTTTCATTATATTACCTAATTTACAGTTAATATTCGTATTACTTGGAAGTAATTAATTGAACATTAATAATGAAAACTCAATATTGTTCAATTACACAACTAAATCCGTTCATACAAAGTAACTGAAATTGTCTGAAATCAGTTATTTTCATACACTATGAGGTAGTTTATATAGATATTGAATCTATTACACTCTCAAAACACTCATACCCATAGACACTTGAAAATAAATAAAATAAATCTATCGTTTCATCAATCTATCTGATACTTATTAATGAGTAACTAAAAGTTTTAGTTATTAATGAATACATCATTTTTGGTGAAATGATAGTTTTTGTAATGTGAGAAATCGGAGATATAAAGTATGTCAATGTTTTTAACAAGAAATGAACTAATGGATTTATTAAGAATAAGTCCGTCAACTCTAACAAGATATATGAAAGATGATAATTTTCCATATTTCAAATTCAAAGGTAGAGTTCTTTTCAGTAAAGAGAGAATTGAAGAATTTTTAGAAGACTTCAGTTATGGTGATTCATTAAGTAAAATGGAAACTATACAATAAACAAGGGTGAGTGTAACTTACTGATGTGACATTACATTGAACACTTTCAAGTATCATATCAATACGAAATGTTAGTAGGATGTCAAAATAGTGGTGTAATCGGTCGTTTTCGGATTTAGAGTTCATCAACATAGTTGAACGAAGTTATCGGAAGTTTCTAAAACTCAAAAAATGATTAGATAAGTGATATATGGTCACAATGAGATGACAGATATTGGAGTGTGAAGAAGGAACGAAGATTAAAATATCTTCAGTAACGATTATTCAGTATTGAAATCTTTCTAATTAAACATAACTGAAGAAAAATCTAATTATTTTTCTTAAGGGGATTTTTGTATCTAATTAATAATAACTAAGATTGTTAGTTGTTATACAGGGATGTGATAAATCACATCAGAAATCTTTCTAACGAAAGATTTCATATTTATAAATAATTTCTGAGAAAGTATTAAATAATAGATAGAAATCACGAATGAAATGAGTGATTTCTGAATCACTAACTATTAATTAAATAATGTAGTTAACAACGGAATTCGTTACTTCATTTGTAAATGATGTTACGATTTGGAGATAATATGAAGGATAAATATAGAACATTAGAAGAACAATGGAGTGATGATTTAGAAACCTATCACAAATTGATGAAATATAAATCTGAACTTAAAGATAAAAAAGACGAAATACTTGAATTAAGGTCTGAAATATTTAAGAAGATGAAAATTGATGACGAACAAGAACAAGATAATTTAGTCGAATTGATTCATAATGTAGTCTGGTGGAGAATCGTTAATATGTCAGAATTTAAAACTACACTACAATTATCATTCACACCTGACATCCAAGAAGAATTAGAAAAACAAGAAATAGGAGAAATAGTTTGAAATTAAAAGATTTAATAAATGACGATAAGTTAATCAATGAGAAATCAGAAATGATTGAAATTGAAATTCAGAAAGAGATTGATGAACTTGGTGATTTATCAAAACAGATTAATAAATTGAAATCTCAATTACTACCGTTACAAAAGAAATATAACGAAGTCATGAAAGAAGTCATTCCAGTCGTTGAAGAATTAAATAAAGAATCAATCACTACAAGTAATTACATCTTTCAGATATTGAAAAAAGGTTATCAGAGACAATCATTTCAATATAAAGAAGGATTCTTACAATCATTGGATAAAGTGAATGAAAACACAAAAAAGATACTCAAACAGATATTAGATGAAACAAAGAAACTGACTAAAATTAAACCACAGATTCAGATTAGAACTATTGAAGGTATTTCAAGTGTTTTCAGAAAATGGGTTAACCGATTTAGTATGGTTATAAAGAAGTTAAAGAAGAATTTCAGAGGTATTAAAGATGGAAACAAAGAATTACGAAAGTTAATCTGATGAGTGATGATACTACTAAAGAATTAAAGATAGAAATTCCAGAGTCTCCATTCAATGTTGATGATGATTTAGTAATCTATCAAGATGATTCAAAAGAGTTTGATGACCCTGATGAACAATTCACAGATGAAGAAATAGAAGAATTAATCAACTATCAGTTTGAGGGTTTACAATGGAAGAAAGAAAAGAAGTTTGATAAACTGATGAAAGAAGGTCATCCACATACACAGAGAGGATTCTATTGTTATGTTATTTCACAGATGTCTGATGAAGAACTACAACCACACATCAACAATTATGTAGATTGGATTGAACGGATGAACTACAATAATGAGTTACAGAAACTTCCCAAAGAAGTTAAAGAAGATGAAAATGTTATAGATTTAAGAAAACAACAAATCAAGAATGATGGTGAGATGTTAGGAAATCAAATCATAGATGATTTATATTCACTATTGAAAAACAGAGGAATGTTGTCACAGAATGGACAAGAAGAATAAAATGACATAAAGTTTATATTCACTATCACAGAATTAAGGGTAGTTTGAAAATGATAACAAAACACACATTACATCACACCACCACGAACTACCCTTGATATATTTCCTTTATATCATAATTTCTCCGTAAATTCCCTTTATGAAATCAACACAAAAACAACACATTCACCATATCATCTTCATCTGTCTTTTGATGGTTGTTGGGTGGGGACAGGATTGTATAGAAGGTGAAGAGGTTGAGTTGTGGGGTGTGTGTTATAATATTGAGACAACAAGTGAAATTTCATTATCAGGACAAGGACTCACAGGAGAGATTCCACCTGAAATTGGAAATCTAATAAATTTAATTTACTTGAGATTAGATAATAATCAACTTACAGGAGGAATCCCATCAGAGATTGGAAATTTGACGAATTTAACATCTTTTTTGTATTTACAACATAATCAACTTACAGGAGAAATTCCATCAGAGATTGGGAATCTAACAAATTTGACTTCATTGAATTTAAAAAGTAATCAACTCACAGGAGAAATTCCACCTGAAATAGGTAATTTAGAGAATTTGACTAGTTTAAATTTATCTTATAATCAATTTACAGGAGAGATACTTAGTGAAATAGGGAATTTAACTAATTTAACTTTTTTATATTTAAATAATAATCAACTCATAGGTGAAATTCCATCAGAGATTGGGAATTTAATTAATTTAACTAATTTATATTTAAATAATAATCAACTATCAGGACAAATTCCATCCAATATATATACATTAAATAATTTATCGTTTTTATATCTCAAACTTAACAATTTTTCAGGAATTATATCTGAATCAATTGGGGATTTAAGTAATTTGAGGTATTTACGTATAGAAGCCAATCAATTTACTGGAAATATACCTGAATCTATTTGTAATCTAAATGAACTTGAGTGGGAATATACTTACCAAGTTAGTTTTAATGTTAATCAATTTTGTCCACCATACCCAGAATGTATACCAGAAGTGAATCTAGGATACCAAGACACTTCAGAATGTATAGAATACCAAATCGGTGATGTCAACCAAGACACTGAAATCAACATTGTAGACATCGTTCTAATCGTAGAATTCATTATGGAAGAACAATCAACAGTACAACAATTCATTCTATCAGATTGGAATGAAGATGGTGAAGTTAATGTAGTTGATATTGTTCAGATGGTTTATTATATCTTGAATAACTAATCCCAATATGAACCCACCACAAAAACAACACATTCACCAAATTATCTTCATCTGTCTTTTGATGGTTGTTGGGTGGGGACAGGATTGTGAAGAGGGATATGTTTGGATTAATTCTTATCTTGATAATGGATGTTATAATGAAAATCAAATTAATTTTCTTCAAGAAATTATTGATAGTAGTATATCAACTTTAAATATGGATTTAGATTGTAATGATGATGGAATAATTGAACCATTGGAATTAAACCAAGGTGTTTGTAATAATTGGGAGTGGGTTTCATTATTTTCTTGGTCTGAAGGGAATTTATTTAATCTAGATTTATCTAATACTGGAATTTCAGTTTTACCTGATTCTTTTTGTCAATTTTTTGATGAAATTGGATATATTAATACTTATAATAATTTTCTATGTCCTCCTTATCCTGAATGTATTGAGAATTACGAACTTGAATATCAAATTTGTTATGATTGTTCAAATTATGGGAATAATTTCACATTCATTAACTATTCAAATACACCAGACATTACATATTTAAATGATGATTATTATTTTCATTCACGTTGGTGGTACCATCATACAGAAAATTCTTTTAATAATGGTTATTGTTACTATCAACCAGATTTAAATGTCCTACAAGATATAATAGTTATCAACCCCAATATTCAAATTATTCATCATCATGATTGTGGTTATAATAGTAGTGGTACCGATATAGTCTTAAATGATACACCTATCATTATTCATCCTCTAAAATTGGGAAGTCAAAGATGGGAAAATGGAAGATTAATTCAATTATATTTAAATGATTATGACTATGATCAGTGGAAAGTTAGTTTTGAGATAAATCAACTCCCCTCTTCAATTTCAAGTTTAACATACTTAGAAAGTTTAATTTTGAATTATAATTATTTAACTGTATTTCCTTCAGAATTAACTCTTCTAAATAATTTATCACTATTAAACTTATCCAATAATCAACTTACAGGACAAATCCCCAATAGTATTTGTAATTTAGGATTAGATTGGAGTTCTTATAATAATTCTATTTCAAACAACCAACTTTGTCCACCATATCCAGATTGTGGTGATGGACCAATAACATCAGAGGATGAACAAGATATCTCTGAATGTCTATCAGTCTCAGAACAATCACTTCCAATTCAATACACCCTACACCAACCATTCCCCAACCCATTCAACCCAACAATATCAATATCATTCTCAATCCCTGAACAATCACAGACATCACTTAAAATCTATGACATCAAAGGGAATCTGATTTCAACATTATTAAATCAAACAATGAATGTTGGACATCATCAAATCGAATGGAATGGTGAGAATCTATCATCAGGAACATACTTTATCAGAATCAATAGTGGTGAGTTTTCTGATGTGAAGAAGGTGGTTTTGGTTAAGTAGTATATTAACTGTTATCTCCCTCTGAAATAAGATGATATAGTGTTCAGATATACAATTGTATCACTTCAACAACAACACTTCAGGAGACAGTGAATTTGGAAGGGATTTAAGTATTCTGTGAATCTATTTCAACTGATTTCTTGAACCATTCTTTCAGAGATGATTGTTTTGATTTATCTTCTTTGAACATCTCACCAAGTTTAATTGTAAGTGTTCCTTTTCCTTTTGAGAATGTTATTTTGTCTTTTGATTTAGATATTTTTAGTTTCATTACCATTCCCACTTTTACAGAATAAATCAATCATATTCTTATAGTACATTATTTTCTTTTTCAGTTTCTCATTCTGAATAACAAGTTTACGGTTCTGTTCAAGTATTCTAATTACTCTCTGTTCTAAAGTGTGTATCTTGACTTTATCAGACATTTAGATATTGTCAGACACTTTATTAAACAATCTCTGAGATACAATCTTCGGATAATTGTGTTTAACTAACTCTCTATCTCCAAAAGAAACTAATCCTTTATAAAATGAATTATTCAATATTCTTCTAATATGATGACGAGTGAATTCTTTACCATTGAAAGTATAGTTTTTAACTTTAAGATTATTCAGTATTCGTCTCGTTCTTTTGTTTGGTGTCAGATGTAAATATCTTTCAAACAGATTGAATATGTGTTTGACAATCTTTGAATTGTGTTTATCAATTACAATCTCATCTTTATCTTTCTTATATCCAAAACAAACAGATGAACAGACTAATTTACCTTCTTTAAAGTATCTGTGTTCTTTACCTCGTTGTAGTCTCTGAGTTATTGTAGATTTCTCCATTTCAGACATTGATAATAAGATGTTCATAAAGAATTTACCACTAATTGAGGATGTATCTATCTGTTCTTGTGTTGAGATAATTTTACATCCGTGTTCCATTAAATCACCTATGAAGTTTATACCACTTCTGAAACTTCTCATTAGTCTGTCAATTTTGTAGACAATGATTGTATCACATTCATTATTCTTTACTTTATCCATCAGATAATTCAACCCATCTCTATCTTCAGTAGTTCCAGTATAAACTTCTTCAACTATTTCAACTAATTCTAAATCATATAAATCACAATACTTTCTGATTGTGTCTTTCTGATGTTCAAGTGAAGTATTGTCAGATTGACCAACACTTGAAACTCTCACTATTGAATATACTTTTTGTATTGATTCATTGTTTGTCATTTTATTCTCTGTTTTTCATATAGATAATTTACGAAATGTATGACCAGAATATAAAGTAATAATAGTAATACAGCAGAAAATACGAAACGATTTTAATCAGTAATTAATCTGTTTATAATATATCTAAAAACTATGTAAGTTTCGTTATGGAAAAACTCGGAATATATTGTCGTGTGAGTTCTAAAGGTCAAGAAAATGATGGAACTTCAATTGATTATCAATTAAAAAAGGGTTCTGAAATTTCTAAAAAATTAGGAATGAAATCAGTTATTTTTAATGAAGGTGGTAAAACAAGTTGGAGTAGTAACATCAATACGAGACCTGAACTGATAAGGATGTTAAACGACATAGAATCAAAAAGGATAAAACATCTCTGGGTTTGGTCTATGGATAGACTGGGTCGAAATAGTGACTCTTGGTATTCTATTCTTAAGATTTTAATGAATTGGAAGGTAAATGTTTATATAGGTGAATCAACAAATTCATCTGATTTTGGAAATCTTACAGATAGGTTAACAATACAGATATTAACTTTAATCTCTACATATGATAATGAATTAAGAAGAACCAGAATGATGTTCGGTAAAATGGAATCATTAAAAAAGGGACAAACATTTATAGGAGGAACTAAAACATTTGGTTATGATGTTGATGAAAATAAAAGATTAATACCAAACCAAAGTGAAAAGAAAATTATTAAGAAAATGTTTGAAATGTATCGAAATGGAAAATCAACTACTGATATTCAGGTCATGTTGAATAGTTCAGAACACAAACCGAAAAGAAGTAAAAGGGGTTGGAATATTGGCTCGATTCAAAAGATGTTACACAATCAAATTTATATTGGAAAACAAGTTTGGAATTGGAAAGAAAAAGAACCTGATGAATCATACACAATTGTAGAAACTATTGAAATTAATACACCAAAACTTATCAGTAAAAAATTATATAATGATGTTCAGAAAAGATTAAAGAAATATCAAATACATAATCAATATGACACTAAACTAACATCCTTATTAAAAGGGTTATTAGTTTGTAATCATTGTGGGTTTAAACTGAATCATCGATTTAAAAATGGTCAAAAACCTAAATATTATTGTGTATATAATGAAAGAAAATGGAAAGAAAATAATAATAAGGAATTAAAAAAGAAAAAGACTTGTAATATGGGTAAATCCTTAATAATGGAACAATCTAATGAAATTGTTTGGAATGAGTTTTTATATTCTTTTTCAAATTCAAAATGGATTAGAGAACAATTTAAAGAGGAAAAGTATGTTAGTATAAAAAATAAAGAAGACAAAGAAATAAAATCTCTATTACAATCATTTCGTGTAAAAAAAACAAAATTAACTAATACAAAAAATAGTTTAATTGATAGTTTAGTAGAAGTAGAAATAAAAAAATCAATGGGTGGTTTTGAATTAGAAATAGTATATGAAAGGATATTAGAAAAAGTAAATAAACAAATATCTGAAACCATTATAAAGATAGATGAAATTGACAATGAAATATCAGTTTTAAATAATAGTTTTAAATTTATTGATTGGGTTAAGGAAATGGGGTCAGATATTGAAAAAATGAATAAGTGGTCATTTGAAAAGAAAAAGGATAAACTAAATAAATTTTTAAGTTCTATTGAAGTAAGTTATAGTTCTAAAACTGATAAACATAATTTAATGTTCAATTTCAAATTACCAATTGTCGATGATATTTTAATTTGGAATGACAAGACTGATAAAAAAAAGGGTTATCAAATTAAAAATGGTAAGAAGTCAAAAAGAATTTTATTTAAAAATGATTACACACATACCATCAAGGTTAATAAAAAGAAGTTATTAAAAATAATGTTAGAATTGAAATCTAAGGAAATGAGTTATAGTGAAATTTCTGATTATCTAAACCAAGAAAAACTGAAATCATTACGAGGTAATAGTTGGACAAGACAACTTGTCCGAAAGTATTTTATTAATATTGATTTAGATTTACAAATTAAAAAAAAAAGAATATTGAATGTTATATAAATGATAATAACCGAAACATTTATAGGACAAATATTCTATTTGGTTACAGTGGAGTAGGTAATAAATGTAAACTCCGTTTCGGCGGTAAATTTGGTATAAATAAATCACAAAAACATTTTGATATAGATTTTATTAAATTGAAGATTTCATTATTTGTAATATAACTTTATTTGAATTTTGATATTGTGTTAAATTCGTGTTCTTATATTTGAGAAATATTTCATGAAATGTAAACATTGTAATAGTAATGAATTTAGTCGTCATAGAGGGTTGAAAGGATTTGAAGTTTTAATAGTGATTGTATTATTTTTTATTTCAGTTCCCTTGTTTTTCTATCTAAATTCTGATTTAGTAAATCCTATTATAAGATTCTCAGTATTTTTATTACCAATTGTTTATTACATATATAAAGAAAGTATTCCTACTTGTAATAAATGTTTAAAAAGGATAAAATGAAATTTTTTTTAGCACTCATATCAACCCTAATTATCATCTCTTGTGGTGATAAAGTTCGTGAGGAAATCACAGAAAGATATCAAAGTGGTAATAAAAAGATATTGATAAAATACAAAGGTGAAGGAAGTAATGAAGTCGTTGAAGAACGGATTTATTATAGTCAAAATGGTGATACTTTATTTAGAGAAAATACAACTAAAGAATATGTTTATTACAACACTAAAGAAGAAGTCACAAAATCTTATTCTGATGGACAAAAAGAGAAATTATTAAAGTCACGATTTACAATGAAAGATGATTTGAATGATTATGAGATAACAGATAAATATGTATTTGATGAAAGTGGTGAAGTTGTATTTCACGAAGATGTTTTAGAGGATACTTTATTTGTTAAAACATTAGAAAAAATATCTAAAAAATTCTCAAGTGGTAAAACAAAAGAGTTTATTAAGTATGAAAAAAATTATGATTTAATAGATGATGAAATTCTTTTTACTACTAAATTCAATGAGAATGGTGATACGATATCACATTTTAATAATTGGACAGAAGATGGATTTCAAAGATTTTATAGTGATTTAGGTTTTTCATTATTTACATACAAAGATGGTTTAATGAAAGGTTCTCTTCATTATTCTAATGGGAAAATTCAATATGTTATTAAAGATGGATATTTAACATATTATTATGAAAATGGAAATAAAAAATATGAGGGAAATTGTCTGGGATGTAAGAGTATATTAGATTATACAAAAAATGATAAATGGACTTATTATTATGAAAATGGAAAAATAAAATCAGTTGGTGATTATAATGACAATGATAAAGATGGAAGATGGTATTACTATGATGAAAATGGTAAGGAAAAATATTGGGAAGATTGGAATTTAGGTGATTTATCAGATTCAAATAGAAATGGCGAATATGTCACTTATTATGAAAATAATTCAATAAAAGAAGTTTATAACTATAAAAAAGGAATATTAAATGGTTCCTATTTCTATTATAGAGAAGATGGTAGTTTGAAAAAGGAAGGACAATATAAATTTGGTACAGAATCTGGTATTTGGAAATATTATGATAGTGATGGGACAAGATGGAAGACAGGAGTTTGGAGAGATGGGCAAGAAGGAATATTTTATGATTAAAACATTAAATGTTAATATCAAATGAAAAATACCGTTTACACAAAAAACTGTACACTACCATTAAAAAAGGGATTACTCAAATGAAATTAAATATAATAATCATATTCGTAGGCATTTTATCTTTTACTTTTGGTTGTAATGAATCAAATGATAATTGTAATAATGGAGGCATTTGGGAAAAAGGTAATTTGATTAATGGTGAAAAAAATGGTGAATGGACATTTTATAATTGTGATGGTTCTATTTGGAAAGTAGGTCATTTTTTAAATGGAATTGAACATGGTGAATTTAGTTATTATGGTTATTTTGGTAAATTTAATACATATCATAAAAAAAAGACAGAGCATTATAAACATGGTAAATTAAATGGTGAATATACTCATTATTATGAAAGTGGTAATATCATCAGTATTGCAAATTATAATGATGGATTACAAGTCGGTAGCTATATTTTCTATGAAGAAAATGGAAATATTTATTGGGCTGGAAATTATGAAAATGGTAAACTTGTAGAAGTTATTGAATATTAATTATGTTTATATTTTTCACTTTTTATGATAATAAATTGAATTAATAGTAGCAGATATAATACTCAATTATAAGAAATTATAATCAGTTATAAAATTGTTCTTAACGCTAAAACGTAATAAATTAGCCCTCTTTTAAGAATATGAAATTATGAAAATTAATGCATTAAAAATTATTTTATTATTTTATTTTGTTTGTGTGGGGTGTAAAAAAAATATTAATGAGCCATCTGAATCTACGAATGAATCGTTATTCCCCTATAAAAATTATTCAATTGGCGATGATGGTAATTTAATATTTTCCGAAATGTCTGTGGATGATTTTCAACCTGCGAGTGATTGTGCTGAATGTCATCAAACCCATGTAAATGAATGGGAAATGTCTCCACATGGTCGTAGTTTAACAAATAAATTTTTTAATAATTGTCTAAATGATGTAAAAGAAGAATATGGTGATGAATTTCAAAAGGTTTGTTTTCAATGTCATACGCCTGCAAATTTAATTGCAACTCCTTCAATATCAGGAAATTCGCCTCAAGTGGGGCTATCATGTGATATCTGTCATACAATGACGCAAACTTCAAATGGTACGGTTACAAGCCCTAATAGATTGGTTACAAATAAATATTATTTAAATCCAGGTGAAGGTATTAAATATGGACCTATTGAAAATCCTGAACCTAATATAAATCATGAATCCCAATATAATCCAATATTTTCACAGTCACAAATTTGTTTACCATGTCATGATTTACGAAATGAAGAATTAGAGACTGAAATTACATTTACAGAGTGGAACCGAATACCAGGATTAGCAATGTCTGGAACTGCTCCATGTCAACAATGCCATATGCAAGAAAAAGAAGATGGCACACATAGTCATCATTTTGCAGGAGTAGATTTAAGTTATGAAGTAACTCCAGAAGACGACCCACAATATGAAAATGTATTAGAATTAATTCAAACTTCAGCAAATTTATCATTCCAAAATAGTGATGGTAATTTGGGGGATTCTATTATTAGGGATTCAATTTTAGTTATTCCTGTACAGGTTGAAAGTACAAATGGACATGATTTACCTTCTGGTACTTCATTTAATAGAGATTGTTGGTTATCAATCGAAATTAGGTCAGAAAATAGTAGCGGGGAGATATTATATCAAAGTGGAGTGTTAGACCATTATTTACAATTATTAAATTATAGTGATTCAGAACTTACATTCTTTACCTCATTTTTAATTACAGAATATGGCGATACTACAAATGATATATTTAAAGCAGATGATATAATTAATTATTCTTTACCGGGAATGAGTAAAAAAAATGTTGAATATTCTTTTCATATTGATGAAAGTATAAACCAAATTTGGGTTTCAGCTAAATTATTATTTAGACCAATAAAACCATATTTATTTAATGAATATCCTGAATTACAAGTAAATATTCCCATTTATACGATTGATGAAATTGAAAAAAATATACAGATAATTAATTAAGTAAAATGAAAATAAAATGATTAAAAAAATAATATTAATAAGCTCACTTATTGTACTTTTCTCCTGTAGTCAGAAGGAGGGATGTATGAATGAAACGGCATGTAATTTTTCTTCAATTGCTGATGTAGATAATGGAAATTGTTTTGATTGTTTTAATAATGATTGTTCGTCTTACCCGAACGAGGCATTTGATTGTTTAGGCGAATGTATATTAGATGAAAATAACGATGGTATATGTGACAATTTAGAAAAAATATTTGTGGCGACTCAGGGATTTGATCAAATAAATATTTTAACTTCAATTGATGGTGAATTAAAGGAAGATGAAGAAATAATTTCTGTAAATCTGAATGAAAATATTATGGATACGCCACATTTTATAGAAATTGATAAAGTCAATAACGTTTGGTTTGTTACGCTAATGAATACAGGAAATGTAATGATGTATAATTTAGATTCAAATGAAAAATTAAGTGAAATTATGGTGGGTGAAATGCCAGCACTCATGGTTCATGACCCATCCCATCAACGACTTTATATTTCAAGAATGATGACAATGAATGGAATGGAGGGATCTTCATCAAATAAAATTCAAGTTTTAGATTATAGTTCAGGATATTTAATTGAATTTAATGAATTTGACTTACCCTCGCCTGCACCTCATGGATTAGATTTATCTGACGATGGATTATTTTTATTTGTAGCGAGCAATACAACAGATTGGGTGTATAAAATCAATACAGAATCAGGAAATGTAATAAATGAAGTATTTTTACCATCTCCAGAAAGCCCATTTGGACCTGATGAAATTAATTATTTAAAACCAATACAAATTCGATATTATAATAATCGTATTTTTATTTCGTGTTCAGCAGGAAAATTTTATAATGGTGACACTACTGAAAATATTCCGGGTACAATAATGGTATTAGATGCAGGTGATTTATCATTTATTACCCAATATCAATTTGATTGGAGTTCTTCTCCATGGCATCTAACAATTGATGAAAATTCCAGTGATATATTTGTAGCTTTATCAGGTGATATTGGAAGTGAAGGAAGTGCTGGTGTTGCCAGTTTATCATTCGATTCCGATCAGTTATCTTTAAATTGGGAAAATACTGGAAATGAGTTTTCTCTCTGCCATGGTATTTCAGTTTCAACAATTTCAGAGCAAATTTATGTGACTTCTAGAGGTAATGGTAAATTGCATTTACTTGATAGAAATAGTGGTGAATTATCTCAATCCATAGTAATTAACTCATTGCAACAAGGAATGACTGGAGCAATGTTGGGAGGCGTTGCAATTTATGGATTGTAAATAACCTCATTTCATTAATACCATTTTTTGAATTTGAGAATTTCCATTTAAATTTAAATGGATGAAATAAACACCTGAAGGAAAATTCTCCGCATTCCAAATAAAGTTATAGTTTCCCATAGATTGAAATCCATTTGTTAAGACATCTAATTCTTTTCCATTAATATCAAAAACAGAGATTTTGACCATTCCGCTATTATGAAGTAAATAGTTTATTTGGGTAATTGGATTAAATGGGTTTGGAAAATTGGGATAAATTATAAAATCATTCGGTATAGAATTTTCTTGATTGTTTGATAAATATATAGAATTTATTGAGCCGGGAGTTCCATAATTAACCGATGCACCCCAGCTTTCAGCGAGTGAATTATCAAAAGAAGGATATAGTAATTCAAGTGTTGGTCCTGTTCCATCTGGTGAAATTGGCCAAAGATTTTCATCATCATAATCTACAAAATCTACAAGTTCTCCGTCAGAATTAAATAAACGGATTGGTTCACCACCACCACTTAACCCAAATCCAAATTCGCCAATAAAGTTTGTTACATTAGGAAAAAATGATATAAATAGTGCCGAATTTTTACATAAAACTAAATAGTCATTAGGAAATATAAATATACCAGATGGGATTATAAATATATGGTCATCCATCTCATCTTTAAATTCCCAGTTTTCTAAATTAATTATTTCATCGGTTGTATTATATAATTCTACCCAATCTTCAACGTCAAATTCATCAGAAGAGTGATAATTAATTTCATTAATAATAACCGAATCTTCAGCAAGAAGAATTGAAATAAATATGAATAATAATATGTTTAATTTCATTTTTTCTTTCGTTTTAATAAGCTAAAAAGAATATTTGTAACTAAGACCCGTAATATGTGACCCTTCAATTCCAGAATCCTTATACTCACCATTAAAAATATAAAATAATTCAATTGATTGATTTGAATAAATATCAATTTCTAATCCAGTTGAAGCACGATATTTATCTTCAGAAAACTTTTCATCTTCGATTGTTTGAAATAGTTCGTAGGAAATAAAGGGTGTAATAAATAGATTTATAGGGTATTTAATTTTGAGTTTATTTCTAAAATTATCTTCTGGAGATTTATCCATTTCATAATCTCGTTGTATTTTTAATTTATAACTTAAATTAAAATTATATAATTGTTTATAATATTTCGTACTAAATGAGAGCCTCTTTTTTTCTTTATCGGTATATATTATATATCGATATTGTCCTATGAATTTAATACTTGAAAATATTTTATAGGATAGTGAAAGGTCTGTAAATGTTTTACTAAATTCATCATAATTACTTTTATATCGAATTTCTTGGCTAAGATCAATTTCAATATTTTGTGAAATATTTTTACTTATTTCTATACTCATCCATTGTTGGTTTTCAACAATTTCAGAATGAATTATAGAAATTAAAAATAAACTAAAAATTAAAATATAAATTGAATTTGATGAACTCCCCATTCTATAGTTTATAATAGATTCTTATCCGTGCGGTATCTCTTAAAAAATTAATTTTACGAATTTCAATTTCCTGAATATTTAATCCTGTTCGTGCTTTTAAATCTTTCTTTAGTAAATCAATATTTTCAGGTTTGATATTTTCAATTTTTTCATATTCAATAGTTTGGCGAAATAATAAATTTTGTTGCCAATATTTTTCTAAAATAAAAGTTAATCCAATTAATGCAATATTTGTGAATATTAAGGATAAATATGACTCACCAATATTACTAAGTGCATTTATCACACCTATAGTAATAACAATAAATAAATATGTCATTTCTTTTATTGGAATGGGGTCCGTGCGGTATCTCAAAATTGCAAATACAGCAAATAACCCAAATGCAAATCCGATATTAATAGTGATATTGCTTAATATAAATGCAAAAAAGAATATGAGCGAATTGAACATAAAATATGTAAATACAAAATCATTATTACGATGATCACGATGGTAAATCAATTTTATAATTATAAATGCAATTGGTAAATTAAAACCAAATCTAAAAATTAAATTTAATAATTCAGGTGTTATTTCCATATTAGTTTCCTTTTAGTCATGATTTGTAATTTTATATATTTGTGATAATTTTGGTTTAAACCTATTCTTTTTAATATCATTATTCACACTAATTATACCCATGCAATATTTACTAAACCGCATTTCACCTATTTTCATATCTCTTAGTACTTGAATAAATTTAGATTTCACATTATATTTATTTTGTTTTATTTCCGTGATAATAAGATTATCAAATTTTTTATGTTTTATTTTATTTTCAACCGATAAATGCATATCAATGGTTAATCGCTCAGTAGAATTAATATCAACTAAGGTAATACGATTAAATTGAATATTCAGTATAGATTTTAATGAATAAGGTGAAATACCAATATTTTTTGTGATTAATTTAAATTCGTTTTCACCTAAATTCGGATTCCATTTATTTACAGGTATTCTTTTTTTTAAAGTTCTATTTTTATTATTTTTTGTTTTAATTTCAAAGAAATTTTCACCAGTTGTGCCATAACTTCGGTAACGCACTTTATATCTATTTCGTTTTTCATTATGATGTTGATGATAGAATAAAAAATCTTCTGTATCAAAATAATGATTATCATAGGAAAAAATATATGTGTCATCAATTTTTAAAATTTTATAAAAAGGTAATAACTTCTCTAAAATATCAGATAAATTTTTTGATGAAAAATATACTTTGTATCATTTCGATTTAATAATTGAACACTATTAAGGTCTTTAAGTGTAGTTGATTCAAAATGTAATAAACTTAATTTCATGATATTAGGTAACTTAAAATAGTAGATTAATCAATTGCTTATTTAAGTAACATTAATTTCTGGGTTTGGCTAAACTCTGATGATATTAGTTTTACAAAATAAATACCACTTGCAATATTAGTTGCATCCCATTTTAGATTATAAAACCCAGTATTATAAAATTGATGAGTTAGTGTAGATATCTCTTTACCGAGGAGGTCATAAATTTTAATTGTTACAAATGCATCATTAGGAATGGAAAAATCAATATTTGTACTGCCATTAAATGGGTTTGGGTAAACATTCTCTAACTTAAATTTTGTCGGAGTATTTATATCTATAATTTCAACACGATTTGTAACAATTAATTGTTCAATAATAAAGTCATCTGAAGTTTTAAAAATTTCGTTTTTTTCTGGAACTACAATTATCAGTGTTGTTGAGTTACCATTTGTTAAATATTCAGCAACAATTGCATCCTTTGTTAATTGAATTTTAAAATCAATATCATGTGATAATGTCATTTGAACTGCACCAATAAATCCATTCCCAATAATATTAAATGATTCTCCATTTTGATGGAATGACACTGATGTTGCATCCGTTAATTTAGATGAATCTAAAATGATATTCACTAATTGAATAATATCAACCACATTTACCTCTTCATCACTATTCATGTCTGCTGAGTTTGAATATTCACTATTTAAAATCATATTTACAATGACAACTACATCAATAACATTCACTTCTCCATCTTGATTTATATCCCCAATTAAAGACACAGAATTTATATTTCCGGGTGATCCAAATCCGAGAGAACTTGACCAATTTTCAGCTATTGAATTATCAATATTTGAATCAATGAGCTCCAATGTGGGACCATTTCCATCTGCTTCTTCTGGCCATGGGGAAATATCATCATATTCAACAACATCTACTAATGCTCCACTTTCATCAAATAGTCTAATTAGTTCACCTCCTCCACTTAAACCAAACTCAAAATTACCGATATAATTAATTACATTCGGAAATTGCTCCCTAAAAAGTGTTGTATCCTTACATAACACCAAAAAATCATTTGATGGTAGAATAGTATTTTCAGGGATAATAAATTGATGTGTATTATTATCATCTTTAAAAATCCAATTTCCAATATTAACTGCTTCGTCTGATGAATTAAAAAGTTCTATCCAATCTTCTGAATCAAATTCATTATTTGAATTATAATTAATTTCATTTATTACGATTTCAACAATTTCATCAGAAGCAAAAATGCCGATGATATTATCATTTTGATTTAATTGAAATGAAATATTTATTGAATTTGGATCTGAAATATTATGATTATTAACTAACCAATAATCAAAATTATGAATTTGAACCGCTTCAAATATCATATCTACTCCTCCATGATATGCTCCTGTCCATGGATAATCATCTTCGTCAATTAGAATTGAATTTATTTTTATTTGTCCTGAATTTGATGGTGTAACATCTAATGTTAATTCATAGGGACCATTTAAATCATAACATGAATTTAACCCCTCAGGAAAATACTCAATTCTATCTCTGATGAAATCCTTTATTTTTTGAACATTTCCTTGCCATTGAAAGAAATTCCCACCCCATCTTTCTATATGTTGAGGCATATCTGTTGCAATTGAGTTTTCAATATCTTCTAATAGTCCAATCATTTCTTCTTCTTGGAATGCTGTATTTAACAAATCCATATACCGAGTGATGTAATATTGTTTGAATTCTGAATTTTCTAATAGTTTATTAAGTAAAACAATATGTTCTTCCGGGTCTAAATAAATACCTTCGGGGTAACAAGGTTCTGCATTGGGGGTTTCATTAGGGACATTTGTATAATTTATATAATGATTAAATGTTGCGTCTTCATCCCACAAAACATATCCCCATTTTTTATGACTTCCATCTGGATTTAATCCTCTCCACCACGATGTATTCCAGTTTATCCAATCCGTACAAACAACGAATGAATTTATTAATATATAATCAACTAAACTTGTGACATCTATTTCATCTGCTACATGACGATAATTGGATTGAATTGATAAATCATGGTTTAAGGCGTAACTGTGAATTTCGTTCCAATCTGTAAATGCTTGTTGACCACCATATTGAGCCCAAGTACCTCCCCAATTCATTAAATATTGGACATTATATTTATCTTGGTTATAATAATAATTTGTATAATCAGCATCACTTACTTTTTCTCTAATTGAATAAATACCCCAAAATTCACCATTTGCATATACAACACATCTTTCACCTTTTCTCATATCAACATTTAAATTATTTTTATTTGCAAGTTTTTGAATGAAAATATCTCTCATATGAGCACTTGAATCAATTCCAGGATAATTATCATCTCCAGAGGCTCGAATAATTATTCGTTGAAATTTATCTCTATCAGATAGGCTGAGTAATTTTTCTCTAATTGCATCATGATATCCCATTTCATCTCGAGCAATATAATCAAAGCTTCGTTGAGAGAATGCCCATGAATCTTGCCCATGTTTATTATATTCACCATATCCAAAATCTTGTCTAATTCCATTCACATCAAAATATTCAATTGTACCATGTGGTTTTAACCCTTGATTTCCATTCAATAATGTAGTTAGTTGACTCGCTGAAGTAGAAAGAATAGGTAACGCATGATTTTCATCAATAAAATAAGTATTGAAAGTGATGAAACTTGGAAGAATATCTATATCATTTGAAATTACAATTGCTTTATAAATAAGGGTATGTGTGATTAATAATGTGCCTTCATATAAAGTTGAATTTACTGTAGGCAGATTACCATTTGTTGTATAATAAATATTTGATAATGGTTCATCTGTTGATATATCTAATATTTGGCTACCACTGAAGAATCCAGCTTCAAGGCTCATTGTTGGTGCTTCAGCATAATCAATATAATTTAATCCAATATTCGCACCATTTTTTGTTGGTGATGGAAAAATTTTCCAATTATCTGAGGCGTTTGGGCTTCTCCCCATTGAATGGTTTAATTGTGTTCGTTTTAATTCAATATCATTTATTATTACACCATTTGGATTTGAAAATACAACATGGTCAGGAGAATTTTTAGTTTGTTTTAATTTAAAATTAGTATGGAGATTTCCTTCTGTAAATTCATCTCTTCCCGAACACCAAAAAGTAATATATCTTGTACCTGGAATAATAATACCCTCTGGAATAATCCATTTAGTCGGATTAGTTTCATCATCACTTAAAAAATAACCACTTAAGTCTAAATCATTTAAACTTGTATTATAAAGTTCAATCCAATCTTCTTCTAATTGATAATTATCTGTAAATTCTGATAAATTTGATGCGGAGTATTCATTTATTATGACTTGGCTAAAAATAGATGAAATAAAAATAATTTCTATTAAATAAACAAAATATTTTTTCATAAAATTAATTCTCATTATTTTATTTAGTGAAGATAATAAACTTATTTATTAAAAAAGTTTATGAATGACAAGCTATAAAATTTAGAAATTATTATTGGAAATATCTATTAAAGTTACATCTTGAAAAATAGAATTTTGAAATTAATATGTATATAAATTTAGATGATAAAAATATTAGTTAAATAATGTTGAATAATAATTCTAAAGTTAAAATAAATTTCAACCTATTTATTTAGAAAGATAAGATATATTGAACATGAAAAATGATAAAATAACTGAATCACCTGTTGAGTTTTTTGGAAAATGGGCGGAAATAGGAAAAGATATTGGTATGGAAGAAGGCCATGCATCATCAGTGAAATTTATGATAAATAAATTACTTGAAAATAATAATTCAAAATTTACGATTATAGATGCTGGATGTGGAAATGGCTGGGTAACACGACTTTTAAGTTCTATTGAAAATTGTGATTATTCAGCAGGGGTTGATGGAGCAAAGCAAATGATTGAAAAAGCAAAATCAATTGATCCTAATGGGAATTATTTTTATGGTGATTTGACAGAATGGTCTCCTTTGGAAAAAGTAGATATTGTACATTCAATGGAAGTTTTCTATTATTTTGAAGATCCAATGTTTGTACTATCTAAAATATATAATAATTGGTTAAAGAATAAAGGAAAATTGATTTTTGGAATAGATCATTATTCTGAAAATTTAACAACATTAAATTGGCCCGCAGAATGTGGTGTTTATATGAATACTAAATCAATTTTTGAGTGGGAAACAATATTAAAAAAAGTGGGGTTTAATAATATTAAAAAATGGCAAGTTGGAGCAAAAAATGACTGGAATGGTACTTTAGTTTTCTATTGTGATAAGTGAAATTTTATTTAAATATAATACATTGCAACATAATGAAATCCACTTCCTCCTAAAACAAATAAATGCCATATATTATGAGCATATTTTATATGGTCCATTCTAAAGAAAATAACCCCAAGTGTAAATGAAAGCCCTCCACAAATTAAAAATATAGTACCATAAAAAGGTAAAAGATTAATTAATGGTTTTAATTGGAATAATGCAAGCCATCCCATTAATAAGCAAATCCATACAGTGTAGTGTTTTGCAAAATGAAACCAAGCCAACTCAAATATAACACCTGAAATTGCTATTATCCATATTAATATCAAAAAATATAATCCAAGACCATCTCTTAATGTAATTAATAAAAATGGAGTATATGATCCTGCAATAAAAATAAAAATCCCTGCATGGTCTAATTTATTTAATAACTTTTTTAAAGAGGAAGATTGAACACCATGATAAATTGAAGAAAGAAAAAATAATAAAATTAAAGTAAACCCATAAATCGAGAATCCAATAATTCGATATGAGTCTCCTTTATCAAAAGTATAATAAATGAGATATATAATTGCTGGAATTGCTAATACTGCTCCAAACCCGTGAGTTATAGAATTATAGAATTCCTCTATTTTTGATTGTAGTCTTATTGAGTGTTTCATTCTACACTTAATCTATTAAATTAATTTTACTAATTGATTAATCTTCATCACATTTTCTTTATTTTATTTTTCGATAATTATTCATTTAATAAAATCCCCATTTTATTATTAATTTGTTCGTTATAAATTTTTTCAAAATCAATAATATCGACAGCTCTTGGTATAATTTTAACAAAGTTATTTTTTTCAATTTTCCAGTTATTTAAAATTTTAGTAGCAACTATTGATGCTGTATGGAATTTATGTCCCCGAATTAATTTCCATACTAAATTATAATCGGTCTCTTCTAATTTAGAATCTCTTACATAATCTTGATTTAAATTATTTAAGTTACTTGATGATTTTAGGTAAATATATGCAATTCCACCTGTCATTCCCGCACCAAAATTACTTCCGATTTTACCTAGAATAATGACTGTACCTCTTGTCATATATTCACATCCATGGGCACCTAATCCCTCTACAACTGCGGCTGCACCACTATTCCTGACAGCAAATCGTTCACCAACTCTACCTGCAACAAGTAGCCGGCCTCCAGTTGCTCCATATAATGCAACATTTCCAATTAATGTGTGAAATCCTAGTTTTTTACGAATTATTTTAGGAGACCTCACTGTAATTAAACCTCCACTCATTCCTTTACCCACATAATCGTTAGCCACACCTTTTAATCTTAATTCAAGATTATTTATCAAAAATGCACCAAAACTTTGACCAGCCGCTCCAGTCATTCTACACTGAATATTACCTTTAAATCCTTGTTGACCATATAAAAAGGTGATTTCACCTGAAAGCCTACTACCAATTGACCTATTTGTATTATTTATTTTTCGATGAATTACAGCATGGCCTTGCGTCATTACAATATGCCTTGTTTCTTCAAAAATACCATCATCAATAGATGGTTTCGTATATAAATTCTCAACTCTGATTTTATTGATAGATTTTAGAGCTAATTTTTTGCCCTCATCTCCGGGAATTAATATTGATAAATCTAAGTTTTCCTCAATTAAATAGTTTCTAAATTTTCGATTCGTTTTTAATAAATCAGATCGCCCAATTATAGATGAAAGTTGAGAAATACCAAGTTTAGTAAGGTGGACTCTAACTTCTTCTGAAATTGCAATTAAAAAATTACTTACATTTTCAGGTGTTCCTTTAAATTTTTTACGAAGTTTAATATCCTGAGTTGCTATTCCAACAGGGCAAGTATTTTTATGACATTTTCTTGCCATTACACATCCAATTGAAATTAATGCAGATGTACCAAAGTCATATTCTTCAGCACCGAGTAATGCCCCAATAACGATATCTTTTCCTTTTTTTAATCCACCATCTACACGAAGTGTGACTTGTGTCCTTAAATTATTTGAAATTAGTGTTTGGTGAACTTCAGCAAGCCCTAATTCCCATGGTAAACCTGTATGTTTCATTGAACCTAAAGGTGTGGCACCGGTTCCACCATCACCACTTGAGACTAAAATTATATCAGCACCTGCCTTTACAACTCCACATGCAATTAAGCCAATTCCTGGTTGTGATACTAATTTTACAGAAATTTTTGCTCTTCTATTTACTTGTTTTAAATCATAAATTAATTGAGCAATATCTTCAATACTATAAATATCATGGTGAGGAGGAGGGGATATTAAAGGTACACCTGGAGTGGTCATTCGCACATTTGCAATATCTAATGTTACTTTATGTCCCGGTAATTGACCACCTTCTCCAGGTTTAGCTCCTTGAGCCATTTTAATTTGAATTTCTCTCGCAGAAACTAAAAATTCAGTTGAAATTCCAAATCGACCACTTGCGATTTGTTTTATATGAGATCCTTCAATTGATGTTGGTGAAGTTAAACTATATCTATCGGATTGTTCTCCCCCTTCACCTGTATTTCCATGAGCACCTACTAATTGTGCACCCTTCGTTAATGTACGGTGTGCCTCTTCCGATAATGCACCAAATGACATCGCTCCAATATTAAATCGTTGAATTATTTTGCTATTATCATCTATTTGATTAATTAATAATGGTTTTTTTACAATTTTATAATCTAATAAATCTCTTAAAAATATTACATTTTTCTCATTTGTGTTTTTATTATTTATATTTTTCTTGGCTAAATTCTGAATATGAATAAATTCTGTAGGTGAATAACCATGCTTTTCACCAGACTTTCTATATTTAAATCGACCACTTATTGGCAATTTATTTTGAGGTGAGTTTAAATTCTCAATTCTATCTAATATTTCTGATTTTAATCTTTTTAAATTAAGATTTCCTATATCACAAATTATATTAGGAAAATACTTTTTTCGAAATTTAGGACCAAGTCCAAGACCATGATAAAGCATACTTCCATGGTAACTGCTAAAAGTAGAAATACCAATTTTAGCCATTATTTTCAACAATCCTTTTTCTAAACCTTTTCTATAATTCCCTAATGCTTCAATCCATTGATCACCTTTAAAATGTTCTCTAATTAATTCGTATGCCATATATGGATACACAGCACTTGCACCAAACCCAGTTAAACAGGCAATATGGTGATCTTCAATCACATCTCCTGTCAAACAAATAATAGATGTATTTGATCTGATTTGTTTTTCAATTAGATAATTATGCACAGCAGAAGTCACTAATAACATTGGAATTGGAAGATTTTTTTGATTTAACCCTTCGTCAGATAGTGCTAAAATTCGACATCCATTATTAACGGCAATTTCACTTTCTATTAAAATTCGTTTTAACGCTGTTTGAATTGATTCATTAATTTGAAAATGAGTTTTTATAATTGAAATTGGAAAATTAATTCGATTATCTAATAAAATTTTGATATCATTTACCGATAAAATGGGGCTTTCAATTCTAATTGTACCATGAAAATTGGGAGTGCTTGCTAATAAATTATCTTCAGTACCCAAATATTTAAATAAACTCATGACATCTCTTTCCCGAATGGGATCAATTGGTGGATTTGTTACTTGGGCAAATGCCTGTTTAAAATAATCATATAGTTTCCTTGATTTTTTTGATAGCAATGCAGGGGGAGTATCATCACCCATTGAACCAATTGGTTCTCGTCCGCTTTTGGCCATAGGTAGTAAAAAATAATCTAAATCTTCCTGCTCTACTCCAAATAAAATTCTATTATTTTTATCAAAACCTTCTTTTGGTAATTTAAATTTTCCAAATTCGACTTTATCTGATTTTCGTTTAATTCGAATTAATTCTTCTTTTATAATTTTTGAATATGATTCAGATTGAGATACAATTTGTTTTATTTTTTTATTTTCAATAATTCCTGATCCGTCTAAATTTAAAGCAAATATTTCACCTGACGACATGTGATGATGTAGTACAATATCCTTCGCTTCTAATTCTGCAACTCCAGCTTCTGATGCCATCACAATTAATCCATCGTTTGTAATAGAATACCTTAAGGGTCGCAAACCATTTCTGTCTAATTTAGAAACAACTTTATCACCATCTGTAAAAACAAGTGCAGAGGGACCATCCCAAGGTTCAATAAAGTTTTCATTATAAATATAAAAATCTCGTAAATCTTTAGACATTGTTTTAATTTTATGGTATGGTTCAGGAATTAACATCATAATACTTTTTAATATCCCTCGTCCTGAAAGAGTGAGAAATTCTAAGATATTATCTAAACTATAAGAGTCACTTCCACTTTTACCCAGAATAGGTAATATTTTTTTTATATTATTCCCCCATTTTTTAGATTTAATGGTGAGTTCTCTTGTTTTCATCCATAATCTATTTCCTCTAATTGTATTTATTTCACCATTGTGGGCTAACATTCTAAATGGCTGAGTCATTGACCATGTTGAAACTGTATTCGTTGAAAATCTTTCATGGAAAATTGAGACTTTGCATTTATAATCAGGGTGAGATAAATCAGGGTAGAATTGTTTTAGTTGCCCCGCAGAAAGTAATCCTTTATAAACAATTGTTTTTGAAGAAAGTGAACAGATAAATGATTTTTTATTAATTTTATTTAATTCATTTTCAATTGTTTTTCTTAATATAAATAATTGTTCTTCAAATGAATTTTTCTTTGAATTTTTACCTCGAATAAAAAATTGCATTATTATTGGACAACTTCTGAATGCAATTTCACCTATTATTTTTTTATTAATTGGGACTTTTCTGTAGCCATCATAATGTAAATTTAATTGAGAAGTTTGATCTTTTATGATATTTTCTAATAATGAAAATTCACTTGGCGATGTAAACACCATTGCAATTCCTTGCAGTTCATTTTTATTTAATTTTTTTCCAGTACTTTCTTTAATCACATTCTTAAAAAATAAAGACGGAATATCTGTTAATATTCCAGTTCCATCACCAGTGTGATTATCTGCGAGTGTTGCTCCTCTATGCACCATTAATTCTAATGCTTTAAAAGATAGCTCAATAACTCTTTTTGATGGTTTTCCTGTTGATTCTGCAATAAATCCTACTCCGCATGCATCATGAAACCCCGACCTAACTAAACTTTGTTTTTTCATATTTTTCGTTTCTTCCGTTTGTTTATATTATGATTATTTAATGCAAGTATAAAAGCCTGAATGTGTTTTCAGGCTTTTAATATTAAAATATTATAATGGTGAAATTGCTTAGCCGATTGCTTCCTTATTTCGTTCTCCTGTACGAATTCGCACACATTCTTCAATGGGTAAAATAAATATTTTACCTCGACCTTTTTTACCATCTTTTTTTGCAACATTTGATATTGCTTCAATGCATGGTTCAACAAATTCATCATTTACAGCTATTTCAAGTCTAACCTTGTTTAGAAGTTTTATTTCATGCGAAACACCTCTATATATTTCTTGAAGTGGAAATTCGATTCCCTGTCCTTTTGCATTTGTAATTGTAAATTTATAAATTTTCTGTTTTAATAATTCTTCCTTTATTTCAGGTAGCTCTTCAGGTTGAATTATTGCGATAATTAATTTCATTTTTTTCTCCTATTCTACTGTAAATATTTGAAATCCAGCATAAGATTCCATTTCATGTTCGCCAATATCTAATCCAATTATTTCCTCTTCTTCAGAAACTCTTAGTCCAATGGTAAATTTAATTATTGAAAATATTATTAATGCGGAAAGCATACAAAATACACCATAGGAAACAACACCTAATAATTGAGTTGTAATTGAAAAACCTGGTGAGAAAATTCCAATTGCTAATGTACCCCAAATCCCACATGCTAAGTGGACGGAAATTGCTCCAACGGGGTCATCAATTTTTATTTTATCTAATTGAATTACAGTTAACACAACAATTATACCTGCTGTAAATCCAATAATAACA
>Ga0209992_10001089_pt1 | contig 30837 bp, 40 predicted proteins | sample 2SBtaG_2_FD_182564 | JGI IMG/M metagenome (GOLD analysis project Ga0209992, IMG submission 182564) | Deep subsurface microbial communities from Kolumbo volcano to uncover new lineages of life (NeLLi) - 2SBTROV12_ACTIVE470 metaG (SPAdes)... | ecosystem: Environmental > Aquatic > Marine >... | reverse complement strand
ATTTATTTCTCATAGATTTATTTATGTAAAAATTATTATTTCAAAAATTTTTTCCCAGTTAGATAGGTCTTGGTACAAATCCGTAATGGTTCAGTTACTTGTTTGGGGATAAAAAAATGGTTCACAGGCCAAGTAACGTCAAGTGAAAGTTTGGCTAGTGTAAACTTAGCTAAGAGAAGTGAGCTATTAGTTGTTAAAATCAGGCATAAAATTAGTTTTAAAAAAGTTTTAAACAATTTATAAAAATTTTATAAAAAATTATGAAATTTTTATTAACATACATTCATTGATAGTGTATGGTCGGCATATGTGCCATATGTAAAAAAACAGGAGTTCCATTAACCGTACATCATGTTTGGGAAGCTCCATTGAAAAATGGAGAAGTGCAAAAATTAGACATCTGTGATCCATGTCATGTCACTCATCATAATTATACAAATGCTTTGAGAGATAACGAAATAGAAATTGATAGAAGAAAATTAGAGTCATAGAAATAGCTAAATAGTCGTAGTACGCTAAAGTATCATCAAAGTATCATGAAATATGTAATTTCTGTATCAAAAACTCACAAACATCGAGGTAAAAAGATTGTTCACAGAATTAAAACCAAAAAACATTGGCAAATAATGTATTACGATATTGATGAATTTACTGAAGAGTTAGTATTACAATCAAAGTTTGTAAACTGTATTACTGCATGGTATTACAAGTTTCACAAATATTACAAAAGAAAATTTTATTGTGAGCAATGTGAGAATATTTTTGAAAATTTAGTAAAGAAAAGACAAAAAACTTGTGAATGTCCATTCTGCGAATGAGTTTAGAATTTAGTTTTTCTTTCTTCGGAATTTACTTAGAAAACCTAACTTGGAACGTGTAGATTCCTTTTTCTTTTTTATGTTCTCTACTAACTTTTTACGTTCCAATATTTCTTGATCAATAGTATCTAAGGCTTCTTTTCCACCGTCAATTTTTGAAAATTTGTGTTCAGTTAATTCTATTTCTGTGATAACATCACGTAACTGTAATTCCAGAGTCTCCACTTGATTATTTAATGAATTTTCATTGTTTTTCAGTATTCCATCACTTTGCCAATCCCCATAATTAGAAAATTGTTCTGACATAGAATTTGCATGGCCTGATCTCTCTCTTGCTTTTTTTAGATTAAAACTTAGCATAGAGTATTTTTGTTTTAGATTCATATACTTTATTTTTAGTTCCTCTAAATCTTCACTCATTAATTATTATCTAAAAATAATCGACTTAAGCGTATTGGAGTTTAGAATCTAAGGGTTTTGTTTTGCATAAATTTCTGCACTATTGATAAAATCTTCCATTATTTCGATACATCTATTCATTTCATCTAATTGTCCAATGTGTTTTTCTCTACAGTCTTGTATTGCACTTGCCCTTGCTTCATCATAACTCTGTTCCAAATTATCACGATTTTGTTTATCTTCATCAGTTGCATAAGTGTCCCATACCTTTTCAACACAATCCTCATACTGTTTTACAATCATTTGATTTTGTGATTGATCAATGAACGGATTATGTACGATTTGTTGTGAAATCTGCTCACACTTACTTAATTCATTTAATCCAATTTGAGCAAGTTTCTTTTGTTGTTGTTCTTCTTGATAGGGCATCAAAACAACCATTATCAAAATTATTGCTATTGCAATACCTACAGCAATTAAGATTGGGATTAAGGGTTTCAATACAATTCAAATGAAACTATGAACTTAAGCATATAGTTTAGAATCTATTTTCTTTCATGTGGACATTTGTTATCCTTTGAATGTCCTTTAGCAAAGTTACAATTATAACATAATATTTGAAAACCTTCAGGGAAATTGTTATTTTTAATCCAAATTTGTAACGGTTCAGTTTTTAATTTTGAAGAATATCCTAATTTCACTAATTCAGGTTCATCATCCATCTCTTTTCTTCCTGCAATATGATCTAGAGATAAAAAATCAATATGAGTATTCAAACCACAACATCTACAACATGGAACATCACTATTAGAATGAATTTTAGAATAATGTAAACAAATTTCTTTTTTCAGTTTGATTCGTCTTTTTTCACCATACTCTTTTCTGTTTGCCTTTATCTTTGGTTTCAACCTATTCTCCTGAGCCTTTATCTTTACTTCAGGTCTATTTTGATATTCTTTTTTTCTTTCCTTGTATTCTGGACTTTGATTACGTTCTTTTCTCATTGCCTTTCTTTCAGGATTTCATTCGTACATTTTTCTCATCTCAATTGTTTCAGGTTTTGCCTCATACTCTTTTCTCCATTCTATAGATTTAGAACTGGATGCGTATTCTTTTCGCTTTGTAATGTTTTCAGGTCTTACGTTATACTTTTTCATTTTTGCCTTTCTTTCAGGATTTTTATTATACTCTAATCTTTTTATCATTACTTCAGGTCTATTGTTGTATTCCTGCATCCTAATTCTGTTCCTTTTCTTACGTTCTTCATCTGAAAGTGCCACCAATGTATTAGAAGAATTGTGAACTTAAGACTTTAGAAACTAAGAAACAATGTTTAAGTCAATAGGTGAAAATATGAAAAATATGGGATTTAAAAAAGTTCTAGAAGCTTATTTTGATAAAGATTATTTGATTTCATTCCTGGAGGAATTTAACATATCCAAATCGGGTAAAACAGCAGATCTTGTGAATCGAATTTTAAAAAATCCATCAGTTTTAGAATATACAATAAAAGAATTACTTAGTATGTCAAAGAAAGAATTACTAATTCACATCATAGAAGATTTAGGACTAAATGATACTGGTAATGTATCAGAATTAAAACAGAAAATTTGGGAAGAATTTGAAAAAGAAACAAAAGATGATTCGTTACAAAATAAAATCAGTGTGATAGATGCTTGTCTTGGTAAAGATGAGATTATTGAAGTGATGGAAGAATTTAACAGAACTAAATCAGGAAAAAAATTAAAACTTGTTGAAGTAATTGCTAAAAACCAATCTATGCTTGAATATGCAATAAAAATAGGCGTTCGGGATGCATACAAAGATGAAAATGAAGAACTTTGTGATAAATTAGGCATTAATTCAGAAGGAAATAAAAAAATTCTAGAGAATAGAATAAAGGATTATTTATCAAGAAAAACTAAAACATCCAATATCGATAAAGGAATATCCAATAAAGTTGAAAGAACTAACAATAATCAAAACAATATTCAAACAGAAAGTGTAATTAAAAATATTAATTTCAATAATAAAAAGAAATTTAAAAAATATGATGTTACATTTTTGAAAATTCTTGACACTATTCAAAAAGAATTTGAACCTGAGGTTGCTGTTGATGAAAAAGATCTACAAGGACAATTGACAATATTTCTTAAATCAAAATTTACAGGAAAAAAATAGAAAGAGAGGTAGACATAGGGTTTGGGAGATTAGATATTATGATTAATGAAAAATATGTTATCGAATTAAAACTTGCAAAAAAACCATCAGATTTGAGAAATTTGATTGGACAATTAGAGGAATACCAAGAAGTGTATAATCAAATCGCAGTTTTGCTATTAAATATTATCGGGGTATCAAATATTGAAAAAATTAAACAGTATGTTGAAAGATATGCTGCAAAAGGAATTCCAACTATTATTGTGGAAGGTAAAACACGTAAAAATCCTGGAGGTCAGAAATACAAAATAGTACGTGAAGAGTAGGATTGATTGGAGTTTAGAAAGAGGGGCGTGAATTTAGATATTCATACGCAGCAACAGATTCAGAATGTGTTTGTTTAACTGAATTCAATAATCTTTCTAATTGAGTAATCTGATCAATTTTTTCAGGATTATTTCTTCTAATATTTTCGATATATGTTCCAATTTGCTGACCTTTTTTTGCTAATGTGTTTGCTATTTCTTTACTTGCATGCATAATTTCTATTAGTTCATAATCAACAACCATAACTATTCTTTGCATATGTGAACTTAAGCATATTGGAGTTTAGAATCTAACTTTTTGAATTTCATCAATCTTTGAATTCAATTCTTCTAGTTTTAGTTGCCAACTGCCTGCCATGTGATAATTATATTCAATTTCAGCTCGTCGTCTAGAACTTTGTTTTTTTACTGATTTTTCTTCTAAATATTTTGCGAAACTTCTATGATAGTCTACAGAAGCTTTTGCCTTGTTTCTTTGTGGAGCATAGAATTCTAGCTTAATCCAATCGGTAATTTTTGTTAATTTCATCTAGATCCCATCCTCGTGTTTTGTAATAGTTGAACCAATGATTTCATCCAAATTAGACTCTGAAGCGTAAATCAGAATTTTTTTTGCCAACGGGTCTATCATGTCATCTAATACTTGATTTCGTATTTGAGAGGCATCATCATACTTTGATGTTACATCAATTCCAGTATACGCCACAACACCTACAATCAAAATTACAATAAAAAAAATAGTTTTAGGCATTTTTAGATACCCCAAAAACTAGTTTTTTTACGAGGAATGTTGCTTCTTTCTACTTTGATGTTGGAGTCTTTTGCATATTTTCTAATTTTATGAGGGACTTTGGTATCACTTGCAACGTAAAGTAGTCCTTTTTTTGCATATCCCGGATGTCTCTTGTATTCTTTAACTTGATCTACATGAGATCTTGTTAATTCTTTGACACTTTTTGCATCTCCAATTCTTCTATCTCTTTGGTTTTTTGGATTGATTGCAAATGCGTCAGGTCTTTTGTTAACTGATGTGAATACTTTTTGTTCATGAACCTTGTATCCATCAAAAAATTCGGATTTTGGCATTTCTTTTTCTAATTTTCTCCAATTACTGTCTTTGAGGATTCCTTTTTTTCTTCCAAACATTATCTTTGAACTCCCAAATTGAATTGTTTTTGTTTTGTTTTATTCATGCAATCAGTCGGAACTGATTGTATAAGATATCCTTGGAAATGGGGGCAACGTTTTACACCTGGACTGGAAATTGAAAAGAATGGTTTTTTAAAATTAAATATCTTTTCTTCTTCTCCAAGTTTGAATTGTTTGTGTTTTAATTTACTCATACAAATTATTTGTAAATTATCGCTTAAGAAGATAGATTTCTCAAAAGTTTTTTCATGCGTGGGTCGGAAATGAATTTATAATTTATCTAGTTTTTTCAAAATAAGATCAATTTTATTTTCAATTCTTTCTAATTGAGTCTGTGAATCATTATTGGTTTTCTGAGTATCTAATGCAATTTTCTGAGTATCTAATGCTATTTTCTGAGTATCTAATGCCATTTTTTTCTCTTTGATAGCATTCATCATTCTCGAACGTTGAGGTTCAAATCTAACATCAAAACTTTCAAGAAAATTATCATTTTCTTCCCATCCTTCAGGAATATATTCCAATTTTTCAATCTCTTCAAGGACCCATTCTATTCCTTGATCATCATCAGACATATCATAACATAAGATTTTCATCGATATATGGATAGTGGTATGTAAGAGTTTAAGATCTAATCCTCAGATGTATCAATTAAAAAAAGATTCTTTTCAAATAAACCTCGTTCTTTTGATTTTTTGATTCTAATCTTTTCTAATTCTTCTAATGCAATAACAGTTAAGAAAATACATGTACCATAATCCGGATTTTCTAATCGATATAGATTATTGGCAGTGTCTAAAAGCCGATTTGCATTATTTACAGCAACATTTGAACCATCAATCAATTTTGACTTTGGGATTGGCCAATTGTTTTCGTCTGCCATATCTATGTTAGATTTTCTTTAATATTTTCTATACATCCAAAAACTTTCAATGTGCCATACAAAATTTTGTAATATTCTTCATGTACTGATTTTAACCCTGTACACAATCCCAAAATCTCATCTGTGGCAAGAGTTTCATTTCTTTGTTGTAGGAATAAATTATTGGTTAATGCATTTTTTGCTCCATGTGTTGCTAGAATAGAATTTTTGAGCCTACCCCCATTAAACATAGCATCCACATCATGATTAAAATCCTGAGTAAGATCATAGCAACCTTGAATTTGACTAATTTTATCAGAACGTAAATGAATCAGATTTGCACTGCTCATTATTGCATACCAATAATTAAAGGCTTGAGGAGCTGCGAAAGAATCAAGATTTTGTAAATCAACTACTGATGCCATTTTCTGAACAAATTGAGTTCTGGAAGAAAGATTGTTGATCATTTCAACACAGTTTTTGTGATTTTCTTCAATGTTTCTTCTTATTCTCTGAATATCTTTTTCAACGAGAAATTCGATATTATTTACAGCATTATTTCTAAACAAAAAATTGACACCAACAGTTCCAACAATACCGATTATTGCACCTATGATTACTCCTACAATTGAAGTGGTTTGAGACAAAATAGTCCCATTGTAATCATGTTCTACAAGTTGATTTGTTTGTTCTTGAATTATTCTTTCAAGATCATTAACAACAGACTCTTCACTCGATTGGGCAAATACGAGGGGAGTAAAAAATAATAAAATAATGGCGGAAAAACTCATGATAAAAATGAACTTCATATTATGATAATATAATGCCAGATTATAAAATTTAAGTGGTATAATGAATATCATATGTCTGAATTACAATCCATACGATATAGATTGCTATCAGAATCTAGATCTTGAAATTTTTTTGGATGCTTACAGTTAGTTTTAATTTATTTTAAGATTGTATTGAAAAGTATAATGTCAGTTTACATAGAATTAGTCATCACATTGGCTACCTGAGTTACCAAATCACCCCCAACATTCCAAGATTTAGTAGGAACTATCAACTCCTTTCTCAAATTGAATTTTCTTGACAGTATCCATCCAAAATTTCTATTGTATTTTTTACAGTCATTAAAAGTATCATCCAAACAAAATAATTATTATTTTTTTAATTATTCCATTGTGATACCACAATATCTATCCCTTCTTCATCTTTTTTGTAAACAATCTTCTTTGTAGATTTGATTTCATACACTAAATTATCATTATCTCTTTTAATTAATCCCAAACCATTATTTTTTCCTTCAGAATCCATCTTTTCAGGCAGAACATCTAACACAATTTTTAACAAATTATCAAGATCTTTTTTTATTCTTCCCTCTGGTTGCGGAATACCATCTTCACTCCCATCATATAGAAAAAATTTCACAGTCAAGGATAATTTTTTATCTTGACAAAATTCTCTAATTTTATCTAAATTTTTTGTATCATGTTCAATTTTTTCTTTTAGACTTTTTTTTCTATTAACCACATCACTTGATGCAGTAAGTGGTTCAAAATCCCTAACAGGTATAGTGAAATCTTTTTTTTTAAGAAACATGATTCAACCAATTTTTTTTATAAACTTGAGCCTATTAAGTTTAGATTTAAATTCAATGGTCGTTAACGAATTTTTAAATATCACATATTCATATTTTCACTAATTGAAATTTTGTGACACTTGTGATTCTAAATTAATTAAAACAACAAAGGGGGAAAAATGTCCTAAATGTAATAAAGATGAAATCAAATCCATTGTAGAAATTTCTGAAAGAGAGAAAAAGGCAATAATTTACAGTCATGAAAATTTCCCATTTGTAAAAGGACAGTATTATTTACAAAAAGATGTACGAGCTAAACTTGGATTAAGTCCAATGGCAGGAATAAATTATAATGTTAATGGTAATTTTTTAGTTCTTTTCATGAATGCACATGATCTAAATTCTCAAAAAAATAATCCTTACATCGATAGATTTGATTCTCAAACTGGTTTGTATCACTATACAGGTAAAGGCAAAAAAGGTGATCAAACACTGACGGGTGCAAATGATAGACTAGCAGGTTCTACAAATAACAGAACAGACACTCATTTGTTTAAACAACAAAATGTTGGAAGCAATCATCAGTATGTAGGATTAGTAAAATTAAAAGAAATTATTCAAAACACTCAACCTGATGAGCATGGAAAAAACAGAAAAGTCTATGAGTTCATACTTAGACAACTTGAATAATCATCAATCAATCTAAGAAATACCTTTGATCAAAATTAGTAAAGAATCAGACATAACATATCTTAACGCATCAGTGACAGATTTTGCAGATTCTCTAGGATACTGTGAATACAAAATCCCACTATCAATTCAAGGCGTTAAACCCAAACCATCTCAGGCATTAATTCAAGGAACTAAAGCCCATTCTGCTGAAGAAAAATATGAGAAAGAACATGTAGAATTAGAACCAGTTTCAGTTGAACAAATTGAAGACAAAGAAGAAGACATTGAATTTGCTCGAGAGAACATCCATTCAACTTTGATTATGCCATTTGAGTTTCCTTCTGAAAATGTCATTCTTACATTATCTGGTAGAATTGATAAGATTCTACGAGTTGATGAAACTCTAATAGTTCAAGATGATAAATTTGCAGGACGTCCTCAAATCTATGACAACAAAACCCAACCTTATCCTAGTCAACTACTACAAGTGTTGACATATCTTAATTCTAGTTTTTCAGCAAAGAGAAAACCGGATATGGATGATTTCTTTGAAATGCCTCATACCCAAAAGAAATGGCAGATTAGAATATGTGATAGAAAGACTAGAGAGCCATACAAAGTATTCTCAGAGATTCAAGATTCATTTTCTTTACAGTATTTACAAATGTCATTGCAGAAATTCACAACTATATCACTTGAAATGAGTGAACCAGAACATCACAACAGTGCACCAAAGTGTAATGCATGTAACTTGAAATCTTTTTGTGAGTTTAAAATTTAAGAATTAGTGTCAAATGTTATTTTTTTCTAGCATCTTTTACTCTTTTACCTTTTTTTAGTGCTTGGTAAATTTTTAAAATTACTTTTATTACTTTTAACATACGTAATGTTCTCAAAAATGCCCATGGTTCAAACATCCAGAAAAATGGGATTGTAATCAATATGTCAAAAATATTTTGTTTATCATGGATGAATCCACTCCAACCAATCTTACCACATCTATAACCTAAATCAAAAACAAAAAATCCTAAAATCAACAATGATATTTTATCTGAAAAATCATACATAAAATTAGGTAAAATCAATAACGGTTCTTTGGCACATAGAGGATTATTTTCAAATCCATCAAAACACAATAAATTATAATCAATAGCTAACAATTCAATTATGAACCATACGAACCATATTGCAGTTCCAATCCCTACAATATTTTCCCATTCATCAAGATTCATCAGTATCTACCAAAAACAAATTATTCTCAAACGCACCTCTTTTCTCAACTTTATCTAGTCTAATTTTCTCTAGTTGTTCTTTTGAAATTCCTTTGAGTTTAGCAATTTTGTAAATCACTTCTAAAATATCTGCTAGTTCTTCTGAATTTTTATCATTTTGATACTCTGTAACTTCTTCAGATAGTTTTTTCTCAATTTCTACTAGATATTCTTCATCATTCATAGTCTCAACATTACATGAAAAACCATCTTTTTTGATAATTTCAGGGATTTTATCCCTGATTGCCTTATGATATTTTGTCAAATTTCCTCTCCCAGAATGAATCTCGCTTCCAATTAGCCATTTCTTTGTACAATGAGTCTTTTGCAGGTGAAAATTCTTCATCTCCCTCCCATAGTGTCAGTCATTTCTCTACTGCAATTTTGTATTGACCCCAAATCATCTGCTCTCTTTGCTCAGGAATCACACCTAATACTTTACGCAATTCCTCTTTTAGTGGTAAATCACTTTGCAACACAAATTCATTTCTATCAATTAATTTCTGAACAAAATGTTTTTGAGGCAAATGATTACTCTTCCACAAATTACAATTTTCACATGATAATACTAGATTCCAAATTTGATCATGATTTACAGCATCATGAGGTATCAGATGATCAACGTGTATCGAACCATTAATTTCAAATTTCCTGCCACAAAAGAAGCAAATTCCGTCTTGATACCCATTTAGTACTGGTCGTAATCTCGAGATTTGTGTTCTCTTGTTTTTCTTTAATACAAATTCTAAATTATCATCAATCTCAATTGATTCCTCACCAGTAATATTCTCAAACCCAAATTCCAACAAATCCCACCTAGACATTACTTCAGTATCCATTACTTGATTTTCTTTAACAGAAAATAGATCTAGTAGATTTTTTTGTAAAACTAAATGTGTGTCAGTTAATCGATAAAATGGTTCAGGTATTTGCCTCTTAAACAAAGTATGAAATTTCTGTAAAACCATTTTCTCTAGTGAATTTTTTAACACAGAGTCTACTGCTTTTTCTTTGTTTTTCCCCTCTTGTTGAATTTTTCGAGATTCTTGTTCGACATATGTGAGACCTTTTTCAGCACCGTTGATTATTTTTCGTCTACTTTGTGGCTTGTTGTTTTTCACTTTATCAGCATACAACCCCATAAAGTCTTCAGATAAATCCCGTAATGGAATTTTTTCTAAATTTTTGTTTGCATAATTTATCAGTAAATGTCCCAAACCCATTTTGTATGTAGACATGTTACTGCCATAGAGAATTATTGCCCTCCAAAAATCCTTAGTGGTAGGCTCAAACATCTATAATCCATTCCCACATTTTCTACAAGTTATGCTTCCTTGAGGATTTTTAGTAATACAATAAGGACACATTTTCTCGTCTGAATTTGATTTACTTTTTTTTGTATTTTTTGGAGTTTCTTCTTTTGGTTTGTCTTTTTGATTGTTATACCCCTCTATCATTTGAGTTACTATTCTTCTATCCCATAATGTGATGTTGTTTACCTCAGCTAGTTCTATTGCAGATTTTGTGAAAAATGAATTAGTTACAACCACACCTTGATCTGCACCATAATACGCAATTGCCCCCAATACTTCTTGAACTGCACTGTTTGTTACTTTTCTATTTAGAGCATAGTTTTTTGCTTGAATGATAAATTTCTCATCATCACTATTTGTCAGAATATCACCACCCTGATCTCCTGCTTTACCTGTCACATGAGAATTAGAATACCCATTTGCATCAAGTAGTTTCTCCATAAATTCTTCAAATTGTGTACCAGTCAATCTATCTACATCATAAATTGTATTTCCTTCTTGTTTTTTTGTATTTGAATTGGCTCGAGGTCTGATTTCTTTGACAGGTTTTATTTCAAGTTTTGATAATTCTTCTTCAACAAATGCCAATAATTTTTCTGAATTATTTCTTTTTACAATTAGTCCTTGACCTATAATTTTCTCTGCAAATTCTTGTTTGTGTTCTTCAAGTGTATTTGAGAATTCAGTAACAAAATGTGTTAAAATATCTGTCAATCTTTTCTCCCCTCTAAATGAATCCCAAAAATCATTTTCAAAAGTAGTTGTAGAGAAATGTGATGGCATCTAATCACCCCTCACAATCTGCAATGTGTCTTTTGTAGTTACAATAATTTTTGATCCCAAGAATTTTTTTGCTTTGAAAACAAGATATTTTGTGTTCATCCCTACTTCCCATTTCTTGTGTTTCTGATATTGCGGATATTTTGCAATAAGTGATTTTACTTGAGGGTTTTCTCTATCAGTTGATTTCAGATTAGAGCAAGTAGTGCATTGATCTTTTATCACACAGTCAGAACTATACTCACAATTGCAAATTTTACATGATTTTGTGTTTGATTTACAGTGAAATTTCATACAAATCCCACATGATTCATAGTGATTTTCACAAAATATTTTTGAGCAGACTCCACACTTTTCAGAATCATCCCCACATGCAAGTTTATGACATGAATCACAGCGTTCTACGCCTTTGTGACAGAATTTTTTAGAACAAATTACACACTTTTCAGAGCAAAAATAACACAAAAATTTTGTACAATGCTCACAATTCATTGCATGTGAATAACATGTTACATCAGAACAAAACTCACAATTCTTAGAACAATTATGACACAAACCATCTTTGCAGATATAACAAGGATTTAGTTCTGTTTCACAATTCAAACAAAATTCTTTCTTACAATTCAAACAATGTCTAATACAATTATTACAAGTTACATGAGAATTTTCACATAGATGGATTCCTTCAGTATGATTTTGACATCTAGTACAATTAATTATCAAATTAGATGATGGGTCAACATATTGTCCTTTGATTTGTTTTTTTATATTCCCTCTCTTTACTGTCAAAATACAATCTACAGCAGTGTATGAATAAATTTGTGCAGCTAGTAATGAAAAATCTAAACTTGGCGTGTATTTTTGCTCAATACTTGCTAGAGAGACTTTTTTATCATTTGTAATTCTTTGAACTTGTTTACTTGCTTGCTCTTCTGTTTTTGCTAACTTTTTTTCAAATTTTGCTTTATCTTCACCATGTCTTCTCATTGTATCAGTAGATTTTGCTCTAGAAATTTTTCTATCAAATTCTCTGAGTTTTGAGCGTTCATTGTTTAAATCATATTTGATTTCTTGTAATCTTTTTTGTTCTTGAGCATCTAAGAGTACTATCTCTCCTCGCTTATCTTGTTCAGTTAAATCTACATATTTTTCTACTTGTGGTTTAATCTCTTTTTCAAATTCTTCTATGGATTTTGAATACGCATCATCAAATCTTTTATCATTTTGTTTTAATTCTAATTTCTCTTCTTCAAAATCTAAATTAAATGGAAATTCAAGTGTCTGCAGTGAATCTAATTCCACATCTGTCCATCTAATTGAAGAAGAATTTTTGATACTTTTCAAATTGACATGAAAATAGAATCTTGTGCCTAGTTTTTTGCTTTCAATGTGCTCATCAAGACTAATCTCACAGTTATGAGAATCAATTTCTCCTAATGATTTTTGCATATTTTCCTGATTTTTAGGAATATTTCCCACAACTACTGGTGCTTGTTTTTGTGCTTCTTGTAGAACTACTGCTAAAAAGTTACTTCCAGGAACTACTAATTCATAAGAATGTGTAGCTGCCACATCAGGACTAAATGTAATTCTCTTTGTTTCACCACCAAATAGTTTTGCAACTTTTAGTGGTAGTGTAACATAATAAATTCCGTCTTGTTCTTTTACTTCTGCATTAATTTCTTTTAGATAGTTTAGTGTGAGTTCTTTTGAATACTGCAACAGTGTTTTTTCATCCATGTTAAGTTCCCTCCAGTGCAGATAATCCCTTAAAATTAGCAAACACTTCAGGATTAAATTCATTAACTGTTTCTTCTATCTCGTCTTTATCATGACTCCATTCTTTTCCTAGTGCTGAGAATTTATTTTTAATGTCTTTTTTCTTTGATGATGACATGTATGATTCAAAAATCTTACCCTCTATTTTTTTTGGATCAATATCTCCAAAAAGTAAATCAAGTTCACCGATAGTCATTTTGAATAAATTGACTTTTTCATAAAGTAGTTTTAGTACATATTCTTCAATTGTATCTTCAATTGCAAAATTATGAATCACAACATCTTCTACTTGTCCAATTCTATGTACTCTACCTACTCTTTGTTCTACTCTCATAGGATTCCAAGGTAAATCATAATTAATCACATTGTGACAAAACTGAAAGTTCTTACCCTCACCACCTGCTTCTGTTGCAACCATTATCTGTGAATCTCTTTTGAATTTGTTTACTGCAGTATCTCTTTCTCCTGTAGACATTGACCCATTAAATTTAACAATCTCAAAATTCTCATCATCTAAACTATCGTAAATGTAATCTTGTGTATCTCTAAATTCAGTGAAGATTAGAAATTTTGATTCTGAATCATTTTGAATGATTTCTTTTAATTTGATCATTTTTGAATCTATTTTGATTTTTTCAGCCATGTTGATTAATTCCTCAATTGCTATTTTGTCCTCAGGTTTTCCCGTCATTTTCCTCCTCAAGGCAGGAATCGTGGCTGAAGTACTACTAGATAGTTGTCTCTGTAGCATCATTAATGGTAAAATTGCACTGCCTCCACCCTTTCCCCATAATTCTCGAACAAAGTCAGTAGTTGATGAATACAGTTCTTTTTCTTCAGTAGTTGCATCTAAAATGTGAGTTTTTGGAATTCTATCTGTAAAATCAATGTAACTTTTTACTTCTTCTCTAGTTGTTCTAATAATTACACTTGATAATGAATTTTGTAATTCATCTCTATTTTCCATTCGAAGATCTCTCCCTTTTTCTTCTAGCAAATATTTACCAGCAAAGTTATTCCACGTACCAAGCTGTCCAGGTCTTATCAACTCTATCATGTTGTATAGTTCTTTGAGATTATTTTGTACCGGAGTTGCAGATAATAATAACAAGAATTTTTTTGGCAGTTCTTTAACAAATTGATGTGCTTTTGTTTTTGAATTTTTTAATCTATGTGCTTCATCTATAATTACCATATCCCAATCAATAGAGTTTAGATCTGGTGCATTTTTTTCCATGTATGCTGATGATAATGATGCGATTAGCATGTGATGTTTGCCATACCCTTCAAAGCGTGTATCATCTTTACTTGCAACAAAATCTAAATCAAACTTTGATTCCATCTCATCTCTCCATTGACCCACTAGAGATGGCGGAGTTAAAACAAGTGCAGTTTTAATTAATCCTGTTGTATAGTATTCCTTGAGTAGTATTCCTGCCTCTATTGTTTTTCCAAGACCTACTTCGTCAGCAAGTAATGCACGTCCATTAAGATCATTTTTGACACGTTTAGCTGCCATGATTTGATGATCAAAAATTGAAATTTTAGATTTGAGTGACTTTAGTGTAGTTAGTCCTTTAGAATGTTGACTAGTAATAATACCATATGCCTTTAGTAAATTATCTAATGATTCTTTTTTACTAAATTCTAATTGATGTAGTTTATTTTTTACCCCAAATCTATCAGTATAGTGTAAATTTACTAAATCTGCTAAAATTAAATTTCGTTTCAAATCAAGTTACCTTTTAAAAAATAGATTTTTGATGAATATGAGAGTTTCATCGTATCATCTTACATGAAAATTAGTCTTTTTCCCAAGCACATTTTGCACTAGTTTCATGCCTAATTTGATGAAATTATCCTCAATTCCAAATCGCTCAAAGACTCGTCTTAGAAAATAACTCCTAGCAAAAGATACTGAAGCATAAACAAATGTAATTGCTAGATTTGCAGTTAGTGGATCTTCTTGAATCCACCCTAATGACAGTGGTAAAATTACAATCCCCAACCCATATCCTACAGGATAACCTCCAAACGAATTGACAAATGCTTCTGAGAGACTCTTTTTGTGAGAATCTTTTGAAATAGTTTTACTCATTTTTCTCCGCAAATTGTTCATTTAATTTTTTTAATATCTGACCTTCAATACCGTCTATCTCATGAGTGTCATGATAGATTTGATAATCTTCTAGTAACTCAACAATCTCATCGTCTGAATCTTCAGTATGTTTCCAAAAATACAATGTAACACGATCATGCCATTCAGGATACCACCCTCTCTCCTCAAGCCAACTGTGAATTTCTCGATGTATTCCATAGTTGTACATTTCTTTTACTTTCATTCCTTTGTGATTTGGATTTGTGTCACCGTTATCTGATAGTAAAATTTCTCCATACTCTAAATCATGATTAAATGGTGGAATCCCTTTGAATATACAAGTGTCTTCAGTAGTAGTACAGATACCTCCACTCTTACCATCAACATCATCTATCTTTACTAAATATTCAATTTCTGTAACTAGTTCTCTTAAACCTTTCATAATTTCATCTCTACTCCACTGTTTCATTTCATATCCTCCAAAACATCATCAGAGTATGATTTGATTCCAGATTCTTCTCTAACCTCTTCACATGATTGTGTAAAGTCTGAAATTATTTTTGGTAAATAATACATCACAACTAGTCCTACACTGATTAGTGGGTTGATAAATCCCAGCAGAATAGTTGCACTCCAAAACAAAATCTTTGAAATCGTATTCATTTTCTAAAATCTCCTCGATATTCTTTCTGCAGAACCTGCAATACTCCACATTACAGTAATTATTCCTACAATCATTACAAACAAAAATAACAACAACCCGATTCCAAAAATAATTCCAATTCCTTCATCAATAATCATAAAGAAAATTCCAATAATGAATAACATGAATACAATTGCACCAAAATTTCCCTTTGTTTTTTCTGATACCACTAGTCATACACCTCATCAAGATTAAATCCTTGATCAAAATCAAACGAGTTTGTTTTATTTTCATCATTATGTTCTGCCTCGCCCCAATGATGATTACAATTGTTACATTCGTACTTTGGATCATTATTTGTAACACAGCATCCTCCAAGAACAATTTCTTTTTTCTCTAATGATTCATCAAGTGAATCAACATCATCATAATATCCCCAAAGAATTTCTGCAATCCATGCTTTTCCACATGCAGGACACTTCAATTTTGAGTCCTCCAGTATTCATGCAAATTATTACCATTCCATGAAAAATAGTCACAAATTATACCACAATATCTACAAACTTGCTCCTCCCATGATTCAAATCGACCAGTATTCTTGTGAGCAATTTGACAAATTTTGCATCTCATTTTTTCTTGCCCCAAATTTTATCTAAATTTTCTTGATTTCTTTTCTCTCTAGCCTCAGAATCTCTGTTTGATTTCTCAATATCTGATGATAATTCACCAGTCATCTTTTCCATAGAATTTCCAAAGTCCTGAATTATCTTGTTAAATGTCCCAATTCCTTGATCAATATTTTTGATATTAATTATTTCAAAAATTTTATTTAATTTCATTTTTCTAATCTCCTTAATTCTTCACGACCCTCATCACATCTCTCCTCTAAAACTCGAACCATAGTTTGATAATATTTTAATTGAATTTCTGCACGTCTCAAGTCTTCTTCTTGATATGATTTTGCAAGAAACTTTGGCAATATTCTAGTGAGTTTCAACTCTCTTCCTCCTGTTGTTCTTCTAGTTTCTCTTTGAGATTAGCAAATGACATTGCAATACTATCTTCACATGAGAAATTCTTTTGTCTAAATAGTATAGTCAAGAGTTATCTCCATAGTACATTGGATCATCATCATCAAACTCTCTGATAATTCTTGGATACATTGTTGTAGTCATTTTAAATTCCCCTCACCATTGATGGGTGAAATGCTACAACTCCAAGAAAGTCACATGTTTTTAGTAACATTCTATCAAATGTCACTAGAACAAAGTCTTTTGCTTGACATAGACTGAGAATTTTATTATCTCCGTTGTGACAGATGTGAAATTGATTTGAAATCTCTTCTGCATTGTTTTTTTCTTGATTGTCAACTGTGACAATCTCTATGTTTCTGTTTAGAAGTCTTGAGAGAGTTGTAATGATTTTTTCTTTTGTATATCCTCGAACTCTTCTTACTTCATCAAATATGACATCGCATAGTACAACTTTGATTGATTTTCCCTTTAGACGGGCTTTCAGTCCAAAGGCTACTTTTGGTTTCTCGATTATGTCAATTACGACACACGAGTCTAGTGCTATTTTTTGAATTTGTGTTTGTTTCATGAATAATCTAATGCTTTGAAAATTATTATATACCATGACCATAGTATCCATACTGTACATACCATTATGCCTGACATACCACATCTACGTGTCCATATTGCCCCAGTAGGCTATGAAATTGATAGAATAGTAATGCCTGCAAAAAAATTACGAGCAGATAAAGTAATCCTACTAGTTCACGAGAATCCCTCAGAAGACAAAGCTACAAAGTTTTATGAAAAAATATCTACACAACTAGAAAAACAAAACATTGAATGTGTCATTGAATATCATGATAGAACTGCTTTATTTGCAATAATTAAAACTGTGAAAGACTTAATTTTAAAAGAGAAAGGAAATATTATTTCAGTCAATCTAGCATCAGGATCTAAAGTTCAAGCAATAGGATGTATGATGGCATCAATGATGTTCAATGACGATGATAATGTCAATCCATTTTATGTAGAAGCAAAAGAGTATCTAGGATTCTCAGGTAAAGCAATGTCTAAAGGAATTAAAAATATTGAGTACATTCCAACTTATGAAATTCAAAAGCCTGATGAGAAACATATCAATGCATTAAAAATTGTAGTAGATAATGGAGGTAGGATTTCTAAAAAAGATATGGCAAAAATTGCAGTAGAACAGAAATTAATTATCATTAATGCAGAAAATGAATCTCAAGCTACATTTGCAAGTCTTGATAAAAATATCATATCAGCATTAGAGAATAGATGGGGGTTTGTTAAAGTAAATAAAATAGGTAGAACACGTTGGATTGAAATTACTGATGAAGGAATTAATGCTTCTAAATTCCTTTTATGAATAATTTTTTTGTTTAAGAATCTAATTTGATGAACCTTTCTTTTCTCGTCTAGCATCCCATGCTTTATGAGCAGATGCACTTTGTCTTTCTTTTTCATCTGAGGAGTATTCCATGGTGGTATCATATGCATGATTTAGGCATTGTATAATCAATTCTTCATTCTCAGAAATTACACTGATTCTTCTTTCTGCATCTTTTGGGAAAAACCAACCCCTTACAGAATTGATTTCTTCATTTCCCATGTTAAACGTGGCAGGATTTACTCTAAATGCAATTCTAGCAGAATCTTTTCCACAGATTATTACTGCAAAATGCTTTCCATTCTTTTTTGTATGTAAATAATACCATTTGTTATGGGGTTCTCCTCTACATTCAATATTTTGCTGAATGTTTGAGATTAGTTTGAATACTCGTTTTTTATTTTGAGGAGTTGTAAGTTCTAATTTATCACTCCAAGTAATTTGTTCAGTTTTTGAATCGTCACCAAATTCTTGATAGATTGTTTCTTCATCACCTACGATTACTTTAGTATGTGCTAATTCATGTCCACTATCTTCATGAAAATTTAATTCTACACATTTAATGTCCATACCTCTAATTTTCAAATATCTTGTAACATCCTCAATTTTTTTATCAATTTTTTCTGCAACAATATACAATCTTTGTTTTCTGTTAAAGGGATCTGGGACTAATTTAAAATCAGACTCATATTTTTTGTACAAATCTTGAAAATCTTTTAAATGCTTATCTTTTGCAATTCTGTTCAGATCTTCATACTGAATACTTTCTGCCCATACACCGTATTCTAAAATTTGTGAAACTACTTCTCTTTCTGAAACCCCTTTCTTTATTTCAATAATTACAACATTACCATCTCTATCTAATCCCATTAAATCAATTCTAGTTTTTGTTGCAGTAGGAACTTGTCTGCCTATGATGAAAATGTCTTTATCTAAAATTTCAATGTGCTTTTCTAAATAATCTTCAATATCTTTTTCTTTACTTGTGATTTTTTTGACATATTCTACAACTTTACCATCAATGATATGATGTATTCCCATAAGGAGTTCACATAATTGAGACTAAAAAGTAAATTGTTTTTTAAAATTATCAACACAAAAGGTTTAGGGCATATTTTTCTAGTCTCATTTTAATACCATCACATATTCATTATTCTATGACTAGTGTAACATTTCATGGTGGAGTAAATGACATTGGAGGAAACAAGTTTCTCGTCAAAGATAAGGACACTACATTATTGATGGACTTTGGAATGTCCTTTTCAGAAGAAGGTCAATTCTTTTCACAATTCATGGGCGCTAGAGGCTCAAATACTCTAGTAGACATGTTTGAACTTGGAATTTTGCCTAAAATTGAGGGCATGTATCGTAGAGATTACGCAAAACATGTCGGATTTGGTGGAGATGAAGTAACTCAGATTGATGGAGTATTACTAACACATGCACATGTTGATCATTGTGCATACATTCCATATCTACGTCCTGACATTCCGATTTATTGTTCAGAAGAATCAAAATTAATCATGCAGAATTTCGATGAGACAGGAACAGATCAATACCTCACCATGAAAGAGAAATTCAAAATTTATGAGAACAATAAAGGCGAGATCAGTCGAGCCAGTGGAGATAAAGTAAAAATCCCAAGAATTATCAAAACATTTGAGTCCGGAAAAAAATTCAACATTGATTCAATTACAGTGAATCCATTACCAGTTGATCATTCAATTCCTGGTGTTCACGCATTTATTTTAGATACATCAGAGGGAACAATTGGAAATACTGCTGATTTACGATTTCATGGAAGACGAAGTAAAGATACTGAAAAATTTGTTGAAGCATGTAATGATTCGTCTCTTGATTTGTTACTATGTGAAGGAACCAGAGTTAACGCAGTTCCGTCTTTAACTGAATATGATGTTGAAACTACAGTTACTAACATTGTAAACAATACAAAGGGTTTAGCAATTTGTGGTTACCCAATTAGGGATTTAGATAGATTGTTGTCATTTTATTTATCAGCAAAACAAACTAATCGTGATTTAGTAATTGACATGAAGCAAGCATATCTTTTGAAATTATTTCACGCATCAAATAATTTGAGAGGTAACTATCCATCCCCAACTGATGATAACATCAAAATATACATTCAGAGAGGAACATGGGGATTGTTAGATAAAGATTTAGAAAAATTTTCAGACAGACAATTCCACATGGATTATGCAGAATGGCAAAGAGAATTTTTGAATTATCCAAATGCAGTAGATTACAGAGATATCAAGGCAAATCAGAAAAATTACATTTTCTTTTGTAGTGATTTCAGACTACAGGATTTGATCGATATCAAACCTGATGAGGGGGCAACATACATTCGCTCACTAACTGAGCCATTTGATTTAGAGATGGAACTCAAAGAAGAACAGATTAAAAATTGGTTTACTCACTTTGGCGTAATCAAAAAAGACCAAGACTGGCATCAGATACATGTTTCTGGGCACGGTGATGGAGAACAAATTAAGAAAGTAATTGATGGTTCAAATTCAAAAAAACTAATTCCAATTCATACTCAACATGATGAGTATCACAAAAAATGGCATAGTAATGTATTATCTGTAAATCAGCATGATTCTGTAGATTTGTAATTTAGTTCTTGATGATATTTTTTAATTTAGAATTTGATTTACAACCCCATTCAAAAAATCCTAAAATTCCTCGATTGAGTTCATCTTTGTGCTCTTGCCATTTGGGATATGATGATTCTAATAATGAAATGAATCTATCATTGTGTTTTCTTTCTTTTAGATGAACTAATTCATGCACTAGTACATAGTCAATACAATGAAACGGTTTTTTCGCTAATTCCAAATTAAGCCAAATTCTTGTATCTTTATCATTACATGTTCCCCACTTTGTCTTCATTTTTTTAATTCTGTATTCTTTTGGTTTTACACCTACTTTTTTCTCCCATTTTTTTATCGACTTTGATAGAATAATTTCTAGTTCTTTTCTATAAAATTTCTCAAAAATTATTCTTCGTTGTAGTATGGTTGAACTTTTTTTTACATACAGATCAATGTGTGTTTTTTTCTTTATTGAAATTTTTTGAGATTCGTTTGATTCAATCACATTTAGACGATATGCCTTTCCAAAAATATAATGAGTTTCACCTGTAACATATTTTCTTGGGGTTTGTCTTTCTTGTTTTGCAAAAAACTTTTGTTGTTTTTTTATCCAAGGGATTTTTGAAATCACATACAGTCTAATTGATTCTTTTTTTATTTTGAGTGGAACTGCAATTCGTATTTTTCCATTTGGTGGATATACTCCAAGATGAATATTTTTGATATCTTTTCTAACTGTTTCAACCAATAAATTTGAAACTTTGATTCTGCCCAAAACTAGTATTCCTTTTGTTCGATTGCAAGTGCAAGAATTTTCTTTACTAGTTCATGATCAAAGATACCTTCTTGTTCTAGTGTTTCTTCTATTGCAATTTCGACTCTTTTTTCTTTGATTTTGTCTCCTTTCCAACCATCAGGCTTGCTTTTGAGGATTGTTCCATCAATTTTGAGTGCCAAATCTTCATTTTCATCCAAATTATTGTATAATGCCAGTCGTGCTTTGGTATTGATTGGTTTTGGGTGTTCTGAATCTGAAAATCTATTAGTTATTTTCTTACTAAGTGCTTCAAGTTTTTTCAGATATTTTTCATATCCTTTTTGGTCTTTCTTCATGTCTACAATTATCTCATCAAGAAGTTTAGACATATCCTCAAAAAATTTTGGGTCTGCTGATTTTTCTTCAGTGATTAACTTTCTAATGTTTGATTGTACCACTTCAGAAACAAGTCCTTCATTTTCTCTAATTTTTTTTGGTAAATTTTTAACAACATCTGCAATCCCACTTTTCACAATTAATTCTACAAGTGTTGAATCTTCAAAGACTGAAATTTTTTGACTTTCTTCAGCATCAATGTAATTATCTATCAAATGTCTCATTTCTGGCTCAAATCTTTTTAGATCAACATATTCCCCACTTCGAAGCATAATTGCCTTTTTAATTCCTTCATAGTCTTTTACTTTGGATTTTATTTTCTCTGTTTCTTCCTTACTATACCCTGCCTCTTCCATGTAACTTGACAAGTTTGCATATGCTCGAATGACTGACGATGTTATTTTATAATACATGAATCTATGCTGGGATGATTCTTTTAGTTTTTCAGTATTATCTAGTTCATTTGAACTACCACAAAAATATTCATAATAATTAGGTAGTTCTTTTGGTGGTTTTACTGGATCACATAATGTTTGTATCATTTCTAATGTTTCATCGAGTCTTTGTTTTCCTGATTCAATTCTATTTTTTAGCAATCCGTCAACGTCTTTTTGATCAAATCCATCAAATGCATCTGTTGTATAATCAATTACTGAACCTTCGATACTCTTGAAAAGATCCTTGTAATCAATAATGTATCCGTATTCTTTGTCTTCGCCATCAAGTCTATTCACTCTACAAATTGCTTGGAATAGTCCATGGTCACTCATTGTTTTATCAATGTAGAGATAGGTGGCAGACGGTGCATCAAAACCAGTAAGTAATTTGTTTACTACGATGAGTAATTTCATCTGTTTAGGCTCATTAATGAACAAATCTTTGACGGTTCTTTCAAATGTTTCAGGGTCTTTATTGCCTATTCCTATTTTATCATAATCTTCTAACATTTTGTTATAGATATCATGCATGTATTCAGCCTCTGTCTCTTCTTCAGTACCTATTGTTTCACCTTTGATTGAATTAATATTGCCATCATAGGATGTAATTATTGCACATTTTTTGAAACTATTTTTTTGAAATAGGTCATAATATCTACATGCTTGATAGATACTTCCTGCAACAAGTATTGCATTTCCGTTTCCCTTTACTAATCGGTCTTCCATTTTCATATCAAAAATGATGTCTCCTACAATTTTTTCTAGTCTATTTTTTGAGCTGAAAACTTTTTGTAATGTTCCCCAACTTTTCTTTAGTTCTGTTTTACCAAATTCTGTTAATCCTTTTGTTGTTGCCTCAAACCATTGATCAATTTTTTCTGGAGATGAAAGATTTTGTTCGATATTTCTTGATTCATATCTTAAATCAAGTACTACTTTGTCTTCGACTGCCTCATCGTATTTGTAAGTGTGAATATATTTTCCAAATTTTTCTAAACTAGTTGTTTTGTTTGTTTTTAGTAATGGTGTTCCAGTAAACCCAATAACTATTGCATTAGGAACTAATTTTTTCATTGCATCATGCAATATTCCACTTTGTGTTCTATGACATTCATCAATGAATACATGAAGATTTCCCTTTGCTTTGAAATCACTATGTAAATTAGCAAATACTTCTTTAAGATAATCATCATGCTCTGAATTGTTGTTTTCTCTAAATTTATGAATCAATGAGCACATCAGCCAAGGATCATTTTTGTCTAATTTTTCTACAAGATCTTTTCCGCTAGTTGTTCGAATTATTGTCTCATCTACATTCATGAAAAATCTTTCAATTTGGTCGTCTAACTCTTTACGGTCGGTAATTATTAGAACTCGTGGCTTATCTTTTCTATTTTCACGAATCCATTTTGCAAGCCAAATCATGAGTAGACTTTTTCCACTACCCTGAGTATGCCACAGTATTCCTCCTTCTTCTTTATTCAGAGATTCTTGTGTTTTTTTGGCTCCAAAGTACTGATTGTGCCTACATATCTTCTTAATTCCATTATCAAATACAATAAAATCATGAATTATCTCAAGTAATCGCTCTTTTTGACACATGGCATAAAGATGACTATCAAGGGGTTGCTCAATTGGTGTGTTTTCTTTCCAAGTGAGATAATATTTTTCTGGAGTATCAATTACTCCATAACGTAATCCTTCTGAATCACTTCCAGCCATAACTAGTTGAATTGTTGCAAAAAAGTTTTTGATAAATTCTGACTTTTGATTATCTAGATTTTGTCTAATTCCTTGTGTAACTGACACTGAACTTCTCTTTAGTTCTATTACAGCTAGGGCAATTCCATTAACATAAAGTACAATGTCTGGTCTTTTGGTATTTTCACCTTTTATTGTTACTTCTTCTGCAATGTAAAAATTATTTTTTAGAGGTTCTTTCCAATTGATTAGCCATACTGTTTCACTGTTGTCACCTACATCTTCTTTGATTTTTACTCCATATCGAAGTAAACTGTACATTTCTTTGTTGATGTTGTAGAGTTTTTTGTTTTGATCAGTTGTAACTTTTTCAAGTTCACTAATTGCCTTTTTAATTTGCGTAGAATCGTATTTGTCTTTAAGGAACTTCTCTAGTAATTCTTTTTTGATATTGCTATTGTCTTCATCTTTTAAATCTCCAAGATATTCATAGTCAAGTAAATTTGTATCTTTGAACATGTTGATAATTCTTTTTTGAGTGACAATTTCAGGTTTGTTTGCAATCATGTTATTTTAATTTCTCCAGTAAGTAATTTTTGCATCATCCCATTTTTGATCATGATGTATTTATTCTTAATTTTCTGTAATTCTTTAATTTCTAAATCAATATCATATAGTAATTGAGATATTGCACTTTGTTCTTTTGGATCTTTTGGGTATTTTATTTTTAATTTTCTAAATTTTTTTAATGTAATAACATATCTGGTTCCACTGCCTTCACAAATAGTTTCACATTGATTCAAAAAATACCTTGTTTTGAAAATATAATTTCTAAATTTAATATCCCAATCTTGAAATAATCTTAATCTAACAACATGATAACTATAAACTGCATCTGGAATATCCTCCATTGCTATTGCTGAGACGCCTATGTCAGTCCTTATTTCAGAAGAAGGAGTAAAAAAAACATCACCTTGTTTTACTTCGCATCTAAATGCTTGTAAGGCAGAGGCAGTAACATGATGATTTTGATATTTTGAATAAATAAAATCCCAATTATATACATCTAAATAATTAACTAATCTTACAGGTGTTTCTCCTGACTTTATTTTTTTATCAACACCCGCACCAGATATTTCTCCTATTTTTTCAAGAAATTCAGTTTCCCATTTTCCACTAAACCCTTTCAATCTTTTATTTCCAGTTAGGATCTCTTGCATTGTTCCTTGTTTGATATTTTTTTTCTTTGTAATTATGTGATTAAGTTGAACTATGAGTTCATCAATATCAGAAATAATTTTAGCAATTAATGATTGTTCTGTTACATCGTTGGGCAAATACACTTTAACTTTCTTAATCTTATTCTTGGATAATCCATAAACTGAAGTTCCAGTAGCAATTGAAACCAATTGGTCTTTTACTTTTTTTATTGATGTTAGATATGCAGAGTAGTCAAATGAAATCTTGGTATTGTCACTACGTAACAATATTGTATGTAAGCCTGAAACAATTTTTTTATTTTTTATATTTTTTAATAATATGCAGGCTCCAATCCCAACATAATCTTCAGAAGCATCTGCAAGTATTAGATCTCCTTCTTTTAACAATGGTAAATTTTTAACTTTCTTCTTAGATATTTTTGGTATTTCTTCATTATCACAGTTTACAATTAAATTCCATTTTGCATGGATATCTCCATAATGAATATAACCAATATCGCCATAAGGTGACAAATCGCTTCTAGACTTTGTTCCAGTTATCAGAAAACTAAACAATTCTTCAAATGTTTTTTCACTCCAATTTCTATCTGAAAATTCTGATTGTATTTTTTCTACTGTTGTCATTTGAATCCCATCTTTTCTAAGTGATTTTCAACTTCCTTTGTGAGTGTTTGAACATCCCTAAGGATATTTGGTAGTGGAGTTTCATATCTTTCTGCAAGTTCGTTTATTCTTTTAGCCAATTTATGGGATATTTGCTCCATTTCTTCATCAATTAGTGTATGAATTGAGGATAACCACTTGTCATGAATTACCAATTCCTTGATTTCTGATTCAGTTAAATCATTGTATTTTTTGAACAAATTCTTGTCTATCTCTTTTCCCTTTTCGTTCACTTGATTTGAAATCTCACTTTTTTTATCAAAGAGTTTTTTGTATTCATTTAGAATTTTTAATTCATCTACAAAATCTGGATTATCTTTCATCATTTTCATTCCTTTTGCAAGACTCTCTTTACCAATTTTTCCTGTATCGCTTCTTGCTTCCTCAAATGTGTCTTCTTCTCCTTGGTTTTCTTCTTCCATAGTTTGCATCTCTTGTTGAATATTTTCTAATTCTGATTGCAAATCAGTTAATTCGTCATTTTGTTTTGCAAAATATTTGTCAATGACTATATTTTTTGGAATTAGTTCACTGTCCCATCCTTTCTCTTTCCCCTTTTTGTCTTTAATGGGAATTATTTCTGTATTCCATCCATTCTGTGATAAGAGATACAAATCATCTTGCATTGTATCTTCCCAATATGTCATTAAGTGCTGATAGATATCATATTTGTCAATTAGTTTTAGTTTTGAGAATTTTTCTAAAATCTTTTCAGATATTTTCTCGATTAGTTTTTTTGGATTTGTTCCAACTTTGATTCCTGTTAGTGATGATAAATTTTCTTTTTCCCACTCTGAATATGTTTTATTAATTTTTTCTGAATATTTTTTAAATTCTTTATGTTCAAAAATTGTTGTTTTAATTTCTGAATTGTCTACTTTCAATGATTCATAATTTTTTCTTTTACTTGGCGAAAATAACTCCTGTCTGATATTTGGATAAACTTCCCAGTATCGGTTAAGATCATTAATGTCTTTTTTGGGAATATCTCCTTTGAGATGGGCTTCAATATCTTGAATGTCTTCTTCTTCTTGACTGTCAATGTATCGTGGAATGTTTAGATTGTACTCATTTTTTTCATCAGAGATCTCTGATACAGGCACCATTCTAGAATATTTTGGAATTTCTATTTGGTTTGTAAATACATCTACAATCTTGTGAATATCTCTAGCTTGTAATCTATTTTTATTCCCATCTTTGACAAACCCCTTACTTGCATCAATTAGAAAAAGTCCTTTACGCCCTTCAGCGTTTTCTTTATCAATTACAATAATACATGCAGGAATACTTGTTCCATAAAACAAGTTTGAAGGCAAACCAATAATCCCTTTGATGTAACCTCTATTGATTATATTTTCTCTAATTGTTGCCTCTACATGTCCTCTAAACAATACGCCATGTGGTAAAATTATCGCACCCTTTCCAGTTCTTTTAAGAGATTTGATTAGGTGAAGTAAAAATGCATAATCTCCATTTTTTGCTGGAGGAATATCAAAACCATGAAAGCGTTTGTATTTATCATCTTTGGGTTTTATTCCACTACTCCAAGATTTTGTAGAAAACGGTGGATTAGACACTGCAAAATTAAACTCTTTTAATTTTTCACCATCTAGAAATAGAGGATCACTAATAGTATCTGAACTTTCTATTTTTGCATCTTCATTTTCGTGTAATACCATATTCATTTTTGCCATAGCTCTTGTTGCTACTTCTTTTTCTTGACCGTAAATTGTTACACCACTTGGAGCTTCATGTGCTACTTTGAGAAGTAACGAACCTGAACCACATGTAGGATCATAAACTGTTTGATCTCTACTATCTACTTTGTTTGTTCCAATAATTTGTGCAATTACTTTGGATACTTCAGATGGTGTGTAAAATTGACCTTTACTTTTTCCAGATTGTGTTGCAAAATTTCGCATAAGGTACTCATATGCATCACCTAACAAGTCATCCCCTTCTGCTCTGTTCTTACTAAAGTCAAGTTGCTCATCATCAAAAATCCCAACAAGATTTGATAATCTATCTTGCATTGCTTTACCCTTGCCTAATTTCGCATCATCATTAAAGTCTGCATTATCTATAATTCCTTTCAAACCGTTTGCTTCTGCTAATTTTCCAATAATCTTGTTCATCTCTTCCCCAATCTCTGGTTTTCCAATGAGGGCAACCATGTCTTGAAAACTACCCTTATTTGGAATCTCAATTAGACCTTTTTTACCTGTATATTTGTCTGAGACATATTTTACAAATAACAAAACAAGAATGTAATCTTTGTATTCTGAAGCATCCATACCGCCACGAAGTTCATCACAACTCTTCCAGAGTTTACTGTATAGTTCACTTTTCTTAATTGCCACTCCAATTCTTAAGGTATGAAGAAGATAAACTTATCATTTCTAATTGTTAGAAAAGTACCTAAAGTTGAAATACATGCCATTGAAAAATTAGAAAATCAATAATTAGTTCCTTTTACATCTTGTGCAAAATATAACCCCTTACCACATACTGGATAATTCATTTTTTGTCTTAGTGACTTATCATGCTAGATACAACCACAATTCATACATCCATGAAGGTTATTGAGAATTATTTTTCAGTGTATGTGTTACCTGTGCAAAACTAGTATTTATCATATTTTAATTCAATTAATGTAAACAAAATTTTTCTCAAAAATTATTTTCCACTGATACACCCAACATCCAGTTAACATATTTTGACGTGTAATACAACGTCTTATGATTAGCACTCCAAATAGTGTCAAATGAAAGTTGGACAAAAAACAGGAATAAAATAAACGCGACAGACCTGTCTTGAAACTGTCTTGTTTTGTTGTGATTTTGTTCCTAAAAAACAAGACAACGACAAGAAAAACTATATTATTTTGTCTTGTCTTGTTGTCTTACTTTGTTTATCCCCCCTTTGCTAAATTCAGAATAAGTAACCACTATGCCCAACTTTAGCATGTGTGTAATGATTGTTCTTCATTCCATAGTGCCAAATGAAAGTTGGACAAAAATTAGGAATAAAAAAACCACGACAACACTGTCGTGAAACTGTTGGATTTTGTTGTGATTTACGCCTAAAACCACGACAACACTGTCGTGAAACTGTTGGATTTTGTTGTGATTTTGTTCCTAAAAAACACAACAACGACGAGAAACCCTATATTATTTTGTCTTGTAATGTTGTTGTACTTTTTTTATCCCCCCCTTGCTAAATTCAGAATAAGTAACCACTATGCCCAATTTTAGCGCGCGTATACATGTGTGTGATTAAGAATTCAAAATTTCTAAGATACGTTCAATCTTTTCTGTAGTTACATTTGATTTTGATTTTTTTATCATCTTTGAAACTTTTTTTCTACTCTCAACATCTGCTTGTTCAGTGAGAAGTTTTCTTTTTTGATCAGATGCTTCTAGTTCAGCAATCTTTTCTTTCCATTTTTGTTCTAATTGTGTCATTTGTTGTTTCATTTGATGTGTGTTTTCTCGTTCTTGTTCTAGTTCAGAAATTGTATTTGATTTCTCAACGAGTTCTATTTTTTGTCTATCATTTGGATCAATAGTTAATTGATGAATTCCTTTGACAAATTCCTTAAAGCATTGTTGTCTTGTGGGCACAAAGTATACTCCATCAAGACCATTTTTGTGGCCCATTATTTTTTCAGCAATATTTGCATTAACGTTATTTTCTAGTTTCATGATAGTGTTGAATCGTTTTCTAAAACCATGTAACAATTGAGTGTCATAACGTCTACCTTTCTGAGTTCGTTTGATTGATGTGTGTGATACAACCCTCTCAAAGATGTTAAAGACTGCTTGCTTTGAGAGTTGAGTAATTACTGCCTCAGGTCGTAGCGCACTGAAAACATTTCGAAATATTGGTGTGTCATCAGAGAATAATTCTCCACATCTTTGTCTTTCTGCATGATATCGCTTGAGCCACTTTGTAGCTTCTGGAGTTAGAAATGCCCAGTATGAATCCCCAGACACTACATCTTTTGTAGAATCCCTGTAATCTTTTTCTTCTGCACTCTCATCGGAATCAGCATAAAGCAGTACAGCATAGCAATCCATGTTTTGGGAATCGTTAGAAGACATTGGAATTAGATGTTTCATTTGTAGTAGATGTTCATGAATTCCAATTCTACCACCAATGGATGCCATGAAATGAATTAGTGCTTTGTTGCGAGATACATTACCACCAATACAACTCTCAAACATTTCCTGAATTTGTGATGTGGTCCATGCTTTGAAGCCTGAACGTTTTACTTGTGGAGGAAATAGTGATTCGATTGGTCTCCATCTCACATCATTTTCTCTGTAATTAATTCCTAAAACAAACTTGATTGGTTTGAACATTTTAGGAATAGTATTTGGAGATAATTCATTATTTCTTACACGAGATATTTGGAATTTACAATAATCAACTAGAATATTTTCCAACTCTTCATTTGGGATTTGGATTAGATGCTCATATGATGAAATGTTACAATACTTGAAGAATTGTTTTAGTCTGTATCCATACTCTATTTTGGTGGCATCAGCCAAATTTGACTCCTCAATGGTGAGAATATGGCGTTGTTTTGTACTCAATGACTAATTAGGAACGTTTATGGCTGATATACTTTCAATTCACAATAATTGGTTTGCACGCCAAGAAGTATTTCATAAATGATGGTATATTCCATTAATTGTGAAATCTTCCAGTAGCAACTTTGGTTGCTACTGACATTATCATTAAATTTTTAAAATAACTCGTTG
>Ga0209992_10001083_pt1 | contig 30988 bp, 22 predicted proteins | sample 2SBtaG_2_FD_182564 | JGI IMG/M metagenome (GOLD analysis project Ga0209992, IMG submission 182564) | Deep subsurface microbial communities from Kolumbo volcano to uncover new lineages of life (NeLLi) - 2SBTROV12_ACTIVE470 metaG (SPAdes)... | ecosystem: Environmental > Aquatic > Marine >... | reverse complement strand
TTACAGAACTGCCTTTTTCTATGATAGCTAATGGTATTAAGGCATCTGTGAGACAAAGTGCAATTAGTACTGCTTCATTACTATTCTTTGCGACGAAAGCTGCACAAATTATAAAAATGAACCAAATTGAGCATATGCATTGTCACTTCATGCATAACAGTTTGGCCTATGGAGTTGTTGCAGCGAAACTAACAAACATTAGTGTTTCATCAATAGGTCATGGTCACGATATTTTTGTTAACAGTGCGGATTTAGCGATAAAAATTCAAGAATGTGACTTCTGTGTAGCTGTATGCCAAGACATGCTCAAATTGCTACATCGATTCTCTCCAACAAAAGCAAGGTTACTGCACTGTGGTGTAGATACCGAAATATTCCGACCAGACACTCTAAATGAAAATGACGAAGTTAAGCTTCTTTTTGCCGGGTTGATAGTAGAAAAAAACGGACTTAGGTACGCCATAAGTGCACTTGGAAATCTTCCTGAAGAAATTAGACCAAAATTAGATATCGTTGGAGATGGTCCACTTCGAAGTGCATTAGAGCATCAAGTCGATGAAATGAGACTGAGTGACTATATTCATTTCTTAGGTGCAAAAAAACCACAAGATATAAGAACTATGGCAAAGCAATATAATGGGTTTTTAGCACCGTTTTGCATTGCAGAAAACGGTGACAAAGACATAGGGCCAGTTGTTTTAAAAGAAGCTATGGCAATGTCTCTACCTGTTATCACATGTGATGTAATGGGTTGCACAGAAATAGTCGATGAATCTGTTGGTTATATTGTTGAAAGTCGCAATATCCAAGCCCTAACACGTGCTATCAATCAATATGTACATTTAACCAAAGAACAAAGGGTTAAAATGCGCTTCGCAGCCAGAGCCCGTGTACTTGATAAATTTGATGCATTCAAACAAGCCAAGCAACTTTCTCATTGGATACAGCAGGCTTAATAATGAATAAGACAACAAACATACTTTATTACGCGTTAGCGATTTTGAGCCTAAAAGGTATCAGTCTACTTATGATGCCGATAATAACTCGCTATTTAAGCGTATCTGATTATGGCATGCTTAATTTTCTTGTCAGCATTGCCAGTATGTTGAGTATTGTCTTGTCGCTTGGCCTAAGTGAATTGATGTATAGATTTAATTCATTCAAAAACTTTATAGAACGCTTCGCGTTTTATAAATCATGCCTAAAAATCTCACTTTTAAGTACTTTTATGTGTTTTGTAATAGCAATATTTTTTGCAGGTCATGTAGTTTCCCTACTTCCAACTCAAGTATCTATTGAAGCTTTAAGAATGCTATTTTTTAACTTGGGGGGCAGTGTAGTGTTGGCTTTACCGCTTGCGATTTTGCGTATACATGGTAAAGCCAAAGAATTCATGATTATCTCAGTATCACAAGGCCTATTTCAGGCGCTATTAACATTGCTTTTACTTGAGTTGGGCTATGGAGTTTTCGGGGTGATGTTTTCGGGCGCTGCTGTCGTATGGTTAACCTTATTTATCCTCGCTTTACATTATAGGAAGTTTTTTACTTGTGGCAAAAACAATGTCAAGACTATAAATAATGAACATGGTCTTTATATCCTTTCTATCACTTTATCTTCCTTATTTGCTTATGGTTTAAATGGTGCTGAAAATTGGTTTGTCGTGTCTTTTCAAGGCAAAGAAACACTCGCGATGTATTTTACCGCAACACAATTTGCACTTGTAACTTCTATTGCATTCGAACCATTCAGATTGTGGTGGTACCCTCAAAGATTCAATATTTTCAGATTAAATGAACAAAAAGCCGCTGATATCCCGCTCTATGGTTTAGCTTATGCGCTGCTCATATCGATAACCATGATGACGCTTGGACCATTTATGATAGATTTTCTGTTACCTAGTGAATATTCAGAGTCTAAAAAGATACTACCTTGGCTATGCGTAGTTTTCTTTGTCAAAACAATATCAGAGTTACTAAATCTGGGGTGTTATTACAAAAATAATGCACAAGCGGTTCCAATCATAAATGGATTTTGTGCTTTGCTTGCAATTTTAGGCAGCTACTTGAGTTTAAAATATTATGACTTATATGTGATGCTTTATATGTTAATAGCAGTTCATACAATTAGTAGCGTATTGTTTTTGATACGAAGTCAAATACTGGTTAGCTTACCCTATAAATATAAATACTTAATTTGCATGATCAGCTTGCTAATGGCACATACTTTACTAGTTGCTCATTATCAATTGTACGCATTGTTACTTTTTGTAAGTGCTTGTTTCATTGTTTTAACTGTTGGTTTTATTCAACGCAAACATGTACTACATCTTCTTAGAGGGTAGCGTTATGAATATAAACCAAAGTAAAAAACAAAAAGTACAATATTGGTCTGCTGCCGCCATGCTGTGTATGTTGACTTATGTGCTGTATACAACATTTGGGGTTGTATCTGTTTTTGCCTTGCTGCTTTTACCCTTTGCACTTTACAGCACAATAAAAGCCAGCACAGCCTTTGTGATCTTGTTTATCTTATTTAGCTATTTCAGGATCCATGAAGCGTTTCCGGTTTTATATGATTTCAAAATACCTAAGATGCTTGCACTTGCATCCATGCTTGGTATTTTTTGGCATCTGTTTATAAGTCTAAAGCTCAAGCCTTATTGGCATACTTGTCATGGTCTGTTTGTTATATTTTTTTTCTGGATAACAGTTTGTGTATTCATGGCATCTAACCGCGGTGAAGCGATGTCTATGTACACAGGAACTTTATCAAAAGTATTCCTGATGGTCTTTGTAATTAGTTGGCTTATAAATTCTGCAAAGCTAATGACCTACACGAGAATAGCAATAATGATTTCTGGAGCAATGCTAGCTTGCGTAGCTATTTATAACAAAATTAATGGCATTGGTCTTGTCGAAGGTACCCGAGTGACGATTTCACGTGAATATCGTTCGCAGATAGGTGACCCAAATGATTTGTCTTTAGTTTTACTTTTCCCAGTTGCATTCTTTGCTGGTGAATTTTTCAACTCAAACAACAAACCGTTTATTAGGTTCCTAGCATTGCTCGGAATTTTGCTCATGTGTTGGGGGATCATTGCTACACAAAGCCGCGGCGGGTTACTAGGAATTCTCGCTATCATAGGTTTTTTCATATCAAAAAGAATCAAAAACCCAATTGTGCTAGGGGGTATTGGCGCAGCAGCTGGTTTATTCTTATTGGCTGTTGCGGGTATCAGTGATAGACAAAGTGGCGGTGCGGCCGAAGAAGGTGTCGACGAATCAGCAATGGGCCGCATATATGCATGGCAAGCAGCAATAAATATGGCACTAGCTAACCCTTTCACAGGAGTTGGTATAAATAACTTTTACGTTAATTATTTTTTCTTTAGTCCTCATTGGGATGGCAGGAATCATGCAGTACACAGTACATGGTTTCAGGTTTTAGGTGAAATGGGCTTTGTTGGTCTTATCCTTTTTTTGATGCTAATTGTATCCATATTTAAAAGTTTAAGACGGAGTAATTTGTATTGTAAGAGTAAGAACAAAGAATCGTTGCTTGTTAATGTTCATATACTTCAAGCTGGGCTGTTTGGTTTTATTATGTCTGGAACATTCTTGACACAAGCCTTCACCTGGCCTTTATACATAGTGCTTTCGTTAACCATCGCACTGGAACGTTTGTTGACGGAAGAGAAAGATGACAAGGGTTAGATTATGTATATTGCATTAAAAAACTGGGTAAAAACAGATAAATCACAACTTGGCAAGTTTGTACGAAAACTTGTATTTGGAATTAGAGATATAGAGTTTCCTGTGATCCCTCTATTTCACAAAAGCTTGTATGTATTTCATTGCTTTATGCAAAACATTTTGCATTCTGCAACGCAATTCTTCTACTTTTCTCCCATGTTTAAATCTCGAGTAAGTGGTACTAAAAAAAGACTCACACTATCATGTGGTATGCCTCAAATTTTAGGGCCACTGAATATCACTATTGGTGACGACGTACGTATGTCAGGTATTACAACATTTTGTGGCCGTGCTGTATCTAAACAAATCCCAGAGCTGCGCATAGGTAACAATGTAGACATAGGATGGCAAAATGCGATTTCAGTTGGTAGTAGGGTTATTATTGAAGACGATGTTCGTTTTGCGGGCAAGATCTTTGTAGCCGGATTCCCTGGCCACCCGGTTGATTGTGAACTTCGTGCATTAGGCTTACCGGATACAGAAGATCAGGTTGGCGATATCATCGTTAAAAAAGGTGCATGGGTTGGTACAGGTTCAACCATTATCGCTGGTGTAACAATCGGTGAAGGGGCCATTATTGCAGCTAATTCAGTGGTCACTAAGGACGTACCACCGTTTACTCTAGCGGGTGGAAATCCAGCTAAAATTATAAGAGCCTTATAGGAGGTTATCATGCGATTTGTCGTTTTTGCTGAAGACTGGGGTAGTCACCCCAGTAGTACACAGCACCTTTTTACTCGTATTTCAAAAGAGCATGATGTTATTTGGTTTAATTCGATTGGTATGAGAAAGCCAAATTTAAACTTAAAAGACATGAACCGAATGGTTACTAAACTTTCTTTGATGATTAAAGACAAGTTTACTAATAAACACAAAACAAATAATAAAATTGATACCTCATATTCTCCCATAGTGTGTAATCCATTGGTGTTGCCATGGCATGACAATGTTCTGTGTGCCGCGTTTAATTCATTTAAGATAAATCAATTAATTGATACAACAAATGAAGAACCAATAATTTACTGGTTAAGTGTCGCCACCGCCATCAATACAATAAAGTTAAGACCTCAAGACAAGCTTATTTATTACTGTGGTGATGATTTTTCATCCCTTGCTGGCGTTGATCATAAAATGGTTGAAAGCTTTGAAAAATCATTAATTACAAAAGCAGACAGAATATTTGTCATCAGTGATAAGTTAATGCGTAAGATGCCTGCACATAAAACACAACTTCTCGAGCACGGTGTTGATTTTAATTTGTTTAACCAACCAAAAGCCAAAGCTGATGAATTGCTTGGTAAGGATAATGTGATTGGCTTTTATGGGTCTATATCAAGTTGGTTAGATATAGATTTATTAGAGTTCTGTGTAAAAAACAGACCCGAATACCAATTTATATTGGTTGGTCAAGTTGAAGTCGATATTTCAAAACTACTTTGCTTTGATAATGTTACTCATCATCAAGCTGTTGACCACAAAAATTTGGCCAGTTTTTCACAGCACTGGCAAGCATCAATTTTGCCTTTTAAAGATAATGGCCAAATTCAATCATGTGATCCACTAAAGCTCAAAGAGTATTTGGCTGCAGGAGTTCCGATTGTTGCTACTGATTTTCCTGCAGTGAGACGTTTTCAAGATGCGGTTTTAATATCCAACTCAGCAGAAGGATTTTTAAATCGATTGGATATTGCTGTAGCCATTAATCATTTCCCTAAGATAGCTTGGAAATCTCATTCAAGTGATTTAGTCAAACGTCATAGTTGGGATCATAAAGCCCAATTTGTTCTTTCAGAATGTAAAAATTTTAATACCAACCCTCTGAATAAATTAGCTTAATTATTCATGGGAAGGTATTTATCACCTAGTATCTTTTAAATTCAGAATTCCATTCTATTTTAAAGTTGGATCCTTTCTTGCGACTATTAATAACGAAGATATGAAATCTTTGTTTTTAGGTGACATTTTGCAAGTAGATTTAATTTTGCTTTGCAAAATGCAAAATGGATGAATTGTATGATATTGGCTCAAGCTCAAATTAAAAGACTACTGTATTTAGCGTTATACGCCGTGTATGAACGCTATCAGTTAGTTTTGCTGCCTTTTATCATAGTACCAATCATTGTCATTGCTTTGAGTGCAACGGCTGAAAAGCAATATACCAATCACGCTAGTATTCTAATTGAAGAATCAGCGCTATTGAATCCTTATCTAGATGAATTGTCTTTTTCATTCGAGCTATCAGAGCGAATTGATGCACTGCGCACTTTGGTATTGAGTAGAAATAACTTAGCTGAAATTGTTGAAGAAATGCAATTAGTCCCTGAAGGTGCGCCAATTAGAGAAATTGAGCAAATGCGCCAGAAGTTAGGACAGGCAATCTCTATATCAGTCGTCGGTGATGAATTGGTAAAAATAAGCTTTAAATGGAATAACCAAGCGCAAATGAAACCAATTCTTGAGCTTGTAGTAGAAAAGTTTATAGAGCGTCTACTAGCGCCGACAAAATCGTCTTTAGATACCTCAGAGCAATTCTTTTTAGATCAACTTGAGCTGATGAGAACAGAGCTTGAAAAGTCTGAAGATCAATTAGCGCAATTTAAAGCTGATAACCGAGATGCTTTACCTGAGCTGATGAGTGTAAACCAAGAAACTATGACACGTCTTGAGCAACAAAAACAAATGAAAACTGTTGTACTCAGTGGTGCAGAGGCCAAATTTAATACGCTCGCAAAAAAAATGAGTAAGGCAAATCCAATTCTAGGTCATATTGAAGATAAAATTCTTCGAACTGAGGCGGAAATTGCACTTTTAAGAACACGTTATACCGATAAGCACAGTAAATTACAGGCGAAATTAAAAGAGCTTGAAAACCTTAAATCACATAAGCAAACCATAAGTGAAAAACATCAATCAATTGATGCAACAGATCTAGACTCTCTCTGGCAAATAGCCAATACCTTGCCCCAAGACGGAGAAAGGCAAAATAACGCCTTGTTAGTATCTCAACTTTTAACGCTAGAAGAAGCTAAAAATAGCTTGGCTCAACATGAACAAGAGCTAGAAATGTTAGACGAACAAATTCGGCTTATTGCAGCACGTTTGAGTAGTACAACTGACATAGATAAAAAGCTTCGCAAATTGCAACGTGATTTAGAAGTAAAGCAAAATCTTTATAAAGATATGTTAGAGCGTTATGAAATGTCTAAGGTCACTGGTCAGTTAGTGCGCTATGAAGGGCCTGATAAAGTTAAGACAATTGAGCGTGCTTACAGTCCCAGCGTACCAATTAATAATCCATTATGGATCAGCGTCGTCCTTGGTATTGTCCTCGGTCTATTTTGTGGCATAGCACTTGTATTTGTCTATGCACTTCTTGATACACGTATAAAAGACATGAAGACAGTGGCCCATCTTACAGAACAATCAGTACTGACCGCCATGCCGATTGTTCATCAAGAGTTTGAACGAGAGATTATCATTGAAGCATCGAGGAGTTCTTATGAATAACGTACTACAGCTAATTCAGCATCCAATAGTAGGTGGTTTAGAGAAAATGGTTCTTACATTATGCCAGCAAAGTAAGTATTCGAATAAAATGGCCCTAGTTGCCCTCGAAGGAAGAACAAATAGAGCTTTGTCTGCTTGGCCTGCTTTAAGTGAACTATATCATTTCGAATGTTTAGATAAACAACCTGGCATTTCGTATCAAACAGTAAAAAAGCTCATAAAACTTGTTGATGAGTGGGGCATTGATACCATCCATAGTCATCACATTGGCCCATTATTTTATGGTGCAATGGTGAAAATGCATAGACCACATGTAAAACACATACATACAATGCATGATGCTTGGTATTTAAATAATTTTAAACAACGTTTGCTGACGAAATTAGTTCATAGTCTTAGTAAGGTAACTATAGTGACAGATGCAAACGCCGTTGCATCAGAGCTAACACAGCAAACTTCAATTAAAGCTGATCATGTTGTTCACAATGGTATCGACACTCAACTTTTCAGACCTTTTTCAAAGTATCTTGCTCGTTGTCGGTTAGGTTTACCAACTGGGATTAAACTAGTCGGATGTGCTGCAAGAGTAGAAAAGGGAAAAGGTCATATTGCTCTAATTGACAGCCTAAAATCATTACCTCACCACGTTCACCTTGTGTTTGCAGGTGATGGTAGTCAACGTGAGTCCTACACTGAATATGGTAAAGAAAAGTCACTAAAAGATCGAATCCATTGGCTTGGTAAAGTAGAAGCAATGCCACTGTTTTATTCTGCCATAGATATATTCTGTCTATTCTCAGAGCGTGAAGGGCTTCCTCTTACCTTGCTTGAAGCGATGGCATGCAATATTCCAGTTATTGCCTCTGATGTTGGAGGCGTTAAAGAAATTGTGAGCAAGCAAAGCGGTATTCTATTAAACGTAAATATGGCGCACTGCTTGCCAGATGCTTTACAGAGAGGGTTGTCTTTACAAAATGGCACTAAGGTCAGAGCGCATGCTTTAGAGCTTGGTTGCTCAAAAAAAATGACAAAACGTTATGACTGTTTATATGAAAGTATAAAAAGCTAGGGGTAAGTTATGAATACTATGGATATGATTATAATCTTCTGTATCAGCTTAGTGCTATATCACCATGGGGTTTACCCATTAATACTGAGTATTGTTGCAAAATACAAACACCGTAGCAATTTGCAAAGCGATTGTACCGAAGCTTACCAGCCAAAGATTGCAGTATTCATGGCAGCATATAATGAACAAGAATATATCTATGACAAACTTATCAATATAGCTAGTCAGATTTACCCGAATGACAAAATTGCGATTCACCTTGTACTGGATGGGTGCACTGATGATACGCTTGGTTGCGCAGCTCCAGCGCTTAACAAATTGGCTGAACAAAATATTTTTTGTCACATTGATGTGTTTGAGAGCAACAAAGGTAAACTAAACGCAGTCAATCACCTAATTAATTTATACAGTGGTGATTACGATGTGGTGCTGTTTTCAGATGTGAGCGCCATGTTAAGTATTAACGCTCTTAAAGAAGTAGCTTGTAAGATGGCAGATAAGAAAGTCGCAGTCGTGTCTGGCTTATATCAAGTTTATGACCAAGCGAACAATGAACAAAACGGATATTGGGCACTACAAAATAAAACTCGCTTAGATGAAAGTATTTTTGGAGCAGTTAATGGTGTATCTGGTTCATTACTTGCCATTAAAAGTCGCCTAGTTAAACCACTTGATGAAGGCACAATTAATGATGATTTTATTCAAGCGGTTCAAGCTGTCGACAAAGAGCATGTCATTGCAATATCAGAAAAGATTAACATGGTTGAGATGGAGGAAGATGCGCTAGACAAAGACTACACGCGTCGTGTTCGTATTTGTGCAGGAAACTGGCAACAACTTGGTCTGCTAGTTAAGAAGTTTGGGTCTTTTAACCTGTGGCAAAAGTTTATTTTTACTTCCAGTAAAGGGTTAAGAGGCGTCATGCCAATTTGTATCGCTACGCTTTATATTTCATTATTAAGCCAAGCAGTATTATTTGGAAGTTTATATTTGGTTGCAGCAATTGGTTTACTAATAACAAATCTGATTGGTATAGCAAAAATTCGAGGTCTCATTAGTTTTAAGCTTCCTGTAATTGACTCTGTTAATTACATGTTGTTTAGTTATCTAGTTGGTCTATACGGCATATTAAAATTTCACAAAGGGGTCTACAGGCAAAGTTGGTCTCGCGTACCTAAAAAACTTAACACTGAGCAAAAACGTATCCTAATTACCAAGCGCATCATAGATTTGATTGGCGCTTCAGTCGGTCTTGTATTGACGGCACCAATTTTATTGCTTGTTGCCATTGCTATAAAGTTAGACTCGAAAGGGAGTGTAATTTATAAACAGTTAAGAGTTGGAGAGTCTACAGACAACTTTGTAAGTCTAATTTACGTCTATAAGCTGAGAAGTATGTATATTGATGCAGAAGCACGTTCTGGTGCTGTATGGGCGTCAGATAATGACCCAAGGATCACGAGAGTGGGGCGATTTTTACGGAAAACGCGACTAGATGAATTACCTCAATTATGGAATGTCTTGAAAGGCGAAATGTCTTTAATCGGACCACGGCCTGAACGCCCTGTATTTTATAATAATTTAGAAGAAAATGTACCTTACTTTACACATCGCACTTATCAATTAAAACCTGGTATTTCAGGTCTTGCGCAAGTGATGAACGGTTATGACGAAAATATTGAAGGTGTTAGAAGAAAAATAGCCTGGGATTATGCTTATGCACTATCACTGTCTAGCTTTTCGTCTTGGTATCGAACAGAGATGAGTATTCTAGTAAAAACTATTAAGGTCGTTTTCATGGGAAAAGGAAAGTAGTGTGTATCATGTTCCGCTTAAATATAAATTCTAGCCAAGTTCTTACTTGGCTTTTTATTTCGATTTAGTCAATTTATTTCAAATTAATAATTTCCAAGTGACTCGCATTTTGCAATCTTTTACTTTTTTAGTCTTTGCAATTTGCAAAAGTTTAGATCTAAAACTCATAAAATAATTTAATTTCAATAGCTTAAAGTCTGGCATCCAACTTGATAGTTAAAGTTAAACCTAGCGAGAGGATAACTATCATGTATCAGCAACTACCAACAGAAGTAATCGACGACAAAATCATCGTAGAGCTACCAAGTGACTTTTCTGGTATGTCTGTAGACAGGTACAGAGAACAATTTGATTCACTTGCGAATACACATCAGGACAACATTGTACTAAATTTCAATAAGACAGAGTTTATTGATTCATCAGGTATAGGTGCAATGGTGTTCTTATACAAGCGGATTGAGCAGCGTGGCGTCAATATGCAACTACTGAAAGTAAACGGTCAGCCGAGGAAATTAATGACTTTGCTAAGAGTTGATTTAACCATTGATTTTATTGATGAGTAAATAAAATTAAAACCAGGAGAGTTGCTATGAGATGGATGTATATTTTACTAATGCTGATAGTGGTTTCGGGCTGCAGTACTTGGCCTGAACAAGGCAAAGGTGGTTGGGCTGAAGAATATCATCCTGACAATGAGACAAATAGCGAAACCTGGTATGCATCAGCACCTATGCATATTGCTAATGAATATGAACACATTCAAATTAAATTAGATTGGTTGAAAGTGCGCGGTATTAATAAATGTATGCCTGCACAAGTATATCAAGCTGAGATGTTATCTAATCGAATAAAAAGAATGCTAGCTGCTGAAATGTATTCAGATGCACAAGCAGACCTAAGAATCTTTTATCATCAACTTAACTTATTACAAAATCACTTTGAACGTGTTGTTAAGCTCACTGGCTGTGCTATTGCAAAAAATGACACGAACAAAGACGATTCGCTTAAATTAATTAAACAAATCAAGTTATTGCTTAACAGTGACAATCAATTTTCATTTGACAGTTTTGAAGTAACACCAAAATATATGAAAAGGCTTACCCAAGCAGCCGAATTACTTAAATTAGTCCCAAAAGTTGAATTACTTCTTGTAGGTCACACAGACAAAAAGGGTATTGATTCAGATAATTATGAGCTCGCTTTCAAGCGAGCAGAAAAGGTAAAGCATTGGTTATCTGTGTATGGAGTTAACCCAGAAACAATAAACACTTTAACGCAAGGAAGTCTTTCACCTTATAGTGAAAGCAATGGCAATGCTGTAAGTCGTCATTCAGATAGACGTGTTAATGCTTATATTCTTAATGCTGAGTCTCAAATCGATGCAGAAACTCAACTAAAACCACTTACATCGTGGACAGATGAGCTGACTAAGGAGCGAAGTGATGATAAAAATTAATCCTAACAGCCTGATACATTTTTTGCTTTTATTTTTAGCTTTGAGTTTGTGTTGTCCAACCTATTCTGAAGAATCACCTACAGCTAATGATAAAGCCACGATCATAGAAGTTGGCAATAAATTATTTTTGAATATGCCTAATGAATCTGATTTTGATGATGTATTTGAAGTAGATAAAAAAGGCCAAATTAAAGTGCCTGAAATTGGTAAGGTGACAGTTGCAGGAAAAACTATTCAGCGAGTAGAAAATGAAATTAAATTACTTTTGAGTGGTGTCTATAAAGGCCTAGAGCAGTTTTATGTTGAAATAAGAGCAAGGGATTTACTTGTTACCGTCTTAGGCTATGTTAATGAGCCTTCTCAAGTCAGTATTCCAGAAGATGGTAATATACAGATGGTTATCTCGCGAGCCGGTGGATTAAAACCTGGTGCACAGTTAAATAAGCTTCAGATTCGCAGAGGTGATGAAAGTATCAGTTTTGATTATAAATCTTATCTTGATAGTGGCGACCAAGATAAGCTGCCAGCGCTTAAATCTGGTGATATTGTATTTGTACCAGTATCACCGCTTTTAGGTAATGTACAAATCGAGTTCGACGCACAAACGCTATCTGCATCAGGTGACGCTGAAGAGAACGAGAAAGCAGTGACTCTGTTTGGGGAGTTACACAGCCCAGGCAGTTTTTCCTACAAGGAAGATATGAATATTATTGATGCATTAATGCGTGCCGAAGGGGTAACACGCTATGCTGACGTAACAAAGATCCGTGTTATACGTAATGGCGTACCAGAAATCTTCGATTTAAAACAGTATTTAGACTCGGGTGAACAGTCTTTACTGCCAATTATAGAAGGTGGCACTACCATTTATGTTCCGATTATGGTTGAAGATGTCAATACTACTGCAAGAACTGTCTATATTATGGGCGAAGTTCAAAAGCCAGGCGCCTATGAATCAACAGATAAAATAGGTTTTTTAGAGATCCTTGCAAATGCTGGCGGACCTACTCGCTTTGCTGAGACACGACAAATTCGTATCTTGAAGCCATCAGGTGAAAGTATTTACTTTGACTTACTATCTTATAGTGATGGAATAGCCACTATGCCTATCCCGCCAATTGAGCCTGGTGATGTGGTATTTGTTCCAGAAAAAACTGATTTAAACGAAAAAAGCTGGCTGAAAGTACCCCCACAGCGCGCTGTTAAAGTGATGGGGGCGGTGAATAGCCCTGGTCGTTATGAATGGAGTGATGAGATGGATTTTAGTGATATATTTGCACACGCTGGTGGCCCAACTAAATCGGCTAATGTCAATGATATTAAAATCTTAAGAGCTGGCGAAGTATTTCAACGCTTTAGCATGGACGATTATGTAAGTAGCCCAGATGGTAGTTATCCATTACCGAATATTCAAGCGGGAGATACAATCATCATTGAAGAATTACCGCATGACCCTAAAGACAATAAATCACAATGGGTAAGACAAGATCCTGAAACTTCTATTTATATTATAGGACAAGTTGGTGCACCTGGACGTTATGCATTTGATGAGTCATTGCATTTTATTGATATTTTGTCTGCAGCCGATGGTCCTAAAATGGATGCTGATATTAGAAATATTCGCATTACGCACCGTAACGGCAACGAAGCCAGAGTAAGTAAACTTGATCTAGCACTTTACTTCGAGACAGGAGACGAAACACTTTTTCCAAAAGTGCTACCAGGTGACACGATTTACATCCCGGAAAAATCGAGAGATTGGTTGAGTCGAAAAAAAGAAAATGTAGTTCGAGTAATGGGAGCAATTAAAACGCCAGGTCGCTATTCTTTTGATGATTCGATGACTTTACTCGATTTATTAGCTGAAGCTGGTGGGCCAACAGGAAGTGCTTTAATCGAAAATATTGTTGTTATAAATCATTCATGTTGTAAAGAGCAAGCGAGACGTTTTGATCTTGAGGAGTTTATTCGTGAACCTAATTCTATGCGGATTCCAGTATTACGTGCAGGTGACACCGTTTATATACCTGATCAAGGTCAAGACTTTGGTCAAAGGGCGAAAAGTTCAATTGTAGATTTCTTAACAATACTGGCATTGGCGGTGGGTCTATGAAATTAATACCTACTGAATATCAAGAGATTGAGGCTGTCTACAGGAGTGTTGTAGATAAAAAAGCTAAGTGCTTATGTGTTTTTTCAGCCGTTGGTGATGAGGGAACAAGTTCAATTTCTATATGCCTAGCGAGAAGACTGCAAACCATAGATAAGAAAGTATTGTTAATTGATTTAAATTCTTATAACCCTATGTCATTAGATTGGCTAGAAGATCAGATGGACGAACATGGTTGGAGTTTTGATGATATAAGTTGTCAGCTTTATACAAAACCTACGAAGCAATTTGACTTTTTAACTGTAAAAGAATTGAAACAAGGTGCACAAGTGAGGGAGTTTGGAATATTACAACAAGCTATCTTGATGCTTGAACAGGAATTTACCTATATCATTTTTGACATGCCACCTTTAATGCAAAATAATCGTCAAAATATTCCACTTCACGTCATTTCAAGTGCAACAGATATGGCGATTTTAAATGTGGCACTTGGCATTAACAATGAAGAACAAGTGCAGATAAGTGTCGATAAAGTTAAGAAAGCCAATTTCAAATATATTGAAGTAGTAGTTAGTCAGTTTGCCCTTCCTCCACTTGGTCCGCGTTTGATCGAAAGTATTGAACATAAACTTAAGTGTTTTCCATGGCTCAAAGTAAAGTTAATTACCGCGATTAAGAAGCAAAATTGGTTATTTAAGGCCGTATGAGGTAATTATGTCAACTCTATTTTACAGGCGATTTCATTTAGTATGGCCTTCGATTCAATCTGTGAGAGAAATACTGCACCATTATCTTAAGCAGTTGAAAGTATCTAATGAAGACATCGATAATACAGGCCTTGTGCTAACAGAGTATTTATCGAATTTAATACGCCATTCTGAAGGTGAAGATGGCGTAATGACTCTAGTAATAGACAATATTAAAGGGGGAGTTGCTTTAACAATCATAGATAATACACAATTTTTTACTGAGTTTGCTCAAGACGAAAAAAAAGACAAGAATACAGTCATCAATGATGGAAAGCTAAGGGAAGGTGGTATGGGATTGGCTCTGATTAAACACTACTTTCCACAATATCAATATTTTGAAAAATCTCGACAAAATCATTTTAGAATTACACTCTTGAGCTCTTCAGATAAAACAAAAGTCGTCATTATAGAAGATGAATTTTCAACCTTAAAATTAATTGAATGCTATCTAAAAGATGACTACGACGTGTATGCGTTCGATTGTGAATATAAAGCACATTCTTTTATCTCCAAACATGAAATCGACTTAATACTGATAGATTTGAATTTAAACCAGATGTTGGCAACTAAGTTTATTGAACAAATAAATCGTTATGAGCATTTAGCAAATGTTGGGATCATTGTTATGTCTGTGGATGATGCGATTGATACAATAAAACAAACCGTCTCGGTGGGTATCGACGATTATGTCGTAAAACCGCTCAACAAAACAGACATTCAAATTATTTGTCAGCGAGTTTTAAGAAGAAAAAAAGATAACCTCAGGTCAAAAATTAAAAGTACATACAATGATAATTTAATTGAGTTAGGCTCAAATAAATCATTGTATGTATTCGGTAGTGCTACACACGAAAGAAGTGGCGATTTTGTTTTAAACTACAGAAACAAAGAATCTGGTGCTGACTTTGTATTTTTAGTCGATGTAATGGGTCATGGTGATACTGCAGCGAACACTGCGAGCGAATTAAAAGGGTTTATTTATGGTCTTGTTAAAAATTCTAATGATTTTTCTACCATGATAAACGATTTAAATGAAGCTGTATTTAATGGAATTTGTATTAATAAAGATAAAATTTTCACATTGCTAGGATTTAAATTTATTAATGATTCGCTTGAGTATATAAATATTGGTCAACCTAACTTTTTACTCATTGATAAACAGAATGAAACTGTTGTTACTTTAGAATCGAGTGAACCAATCATAGGTTTAAACTCATGCTATCAATATAGCTCTAAATCTTTGAAGCTTCCCTCATCAGCCTACATAGTTGCTTATACTGATGGCTTACACGAGAATAGCGACAAGTTTAGTGCATCAGACGAGTTTATAAGAAACAAGCTAAATAAGATGAGTTTTCAAAGTACTGAATTTCATACACAACTTTGGCAGAAATGCTTACCTGATTTAACAAAAGAGATTGACGATTCAACATTACTGGTTCTTAATAAAGTATAGGAAATGATATTGCAATCAGGAGGTTGCTATGCCGGCTAGTATTTTAATTGTAGAAGATACAGAATCCTTAGCATTATTGTATCAGTCTTACCTCATTCCTACGGGATTAAAAACCTTTGTAGCAGGCACAGGTCAAGCTGCATTAGATTATTTAAATGTTAATCAACCAGATTTAATTATCTTGGATATCATGCTTCCTGATATGAGCGGCATGGACATCCTAGCGCAATTGCCAGAGCAAAATCGCCCTGATGTAATCGTACTAACAGCACATGCCAGTAAAGAACTTGCCGTAGAAGCTATTCGTCATGGTGCAATAGATTTTCTCGAAAAACCGATTGATGCAGAGCGCTTCAGGATAACTGTAAACAATGGTTTAAAATTAAAGACGCTCAGCAAAAAAGTTGAAGAGTATCAATCAACATTTGAAAACGGTCGTTTTTGTCAGTTGATAGGTAAATCTTCTGCAATGCAAAGTGTTTATCAGATTATTTCCAATGCGGCTAACTCTAAAGCAACGGTTTTTATCACGGGTGAAAGTGGCACAGGTAAAGAATTGTGTGCTAAAGCTGTGCATGAATGTAGTGATCGTAATCAATCACCTTTTGTAGCTTTAAACTGTGCTGCTATCCCCAAAGATTTAATAGAAAGTGAAATTTTTGGTCACGTCAAAGGTGCATTTACTGGCGCGACATCGAACCGAGAAGGTGCCGCTGGTCAAGCAGACGGCGGTACATTGTTTCTTGATGAACTATGTGAAATGGATCTTGGTCTGCAAAGCAAGTTACTTCGTTTTATTCAAACTGGTACTTTCCAAAAAGTAGGCAGTGAAACGCTACAGTCGGTGAATGTGAGATTTGTTTGTGCTACTAATCGTGATCCTTGGTTAGAAGTGCAAGAAGGGCGTTTTAGAGAAGATTTATATTATCGTCTGTATGTTATTCCTGTTCAGTTACCACCGCTTAGGGCACGTGGCGAAGATGTTGTACAAATAGCTGAGGCAATGTTTGAACGCATTTCTAAAGAAGAAGGGAAGTACTTTGAGAAGTTAACTGAAAACGCGAAACAAAAGCTCCTTAATTATGATTGGCCTGGTAACGTACGCCAGCTTGAAAATATGATCCGTAATACCTTGGTCATGAATCATAGCGAAATCATTGATGCGCAAATGTTTCCACCTTTTCCAGTTACGAATAACAATGTGCAACAAGTTAATCATTCGAATCAATTTAGTAACCAATCGACGAACAATACTACCTATGATGCAGAGCAAACAGAATCTTTCGGTACAGGTCAAAATCAATCAGTAGTTTCAATACAAAGTCATTTTGATATCAGACCGATGTGGATTGTTGAAAAAGAATATATTGAGCAAGCAATTGAAATTTGTGGTAACAATATCCCCAAAGCAGCAGCGATGTTAGAGCTCAGCCCTTCAACAATTTACCGAAAAATGAAAACTTGGGAGCAGTAATATATTATGATTGCTTCCCAATTTTAAACTAATTTATTTTATAAACCTGTTCTGAATCTAGATCCTTTTACTGTCTATCTTACAGTCTCGTTTTCTAATATTGTTCAGTGTAAAATGAAGTAAGTTGATGTATTAAGTATTTAACAGGCTTAATAAATTTAAATTGCGGTAAAAAAGTAAGTGACAGATAAACTCTTTTTGAAATTAATAGTGCTTAAACAGAGCATACTATTAGAACTATAGATTTCAGATAATCATTTAAATTGCTTTTCTTAAAAGCGTTCACTTCTTATCTGAAAATGACCTGACTTTTGATTATAAAAGTTATAAATTCAAAAATTAAAATCCCCACAGTTTTGAGGATTTTGAAAGTGTTGTTACAGTGTTTGAGTTATTTTAAGCCCTTACTCGAATATAACGTTACTTTATCTGACACAAGCGTGATTGTGATGTTTTTCTCTTCTCCACCCCATACACAATTGGTGTGTAATGTTTTTTCTTCACAGGAATCTGCAGAGCCTATAATTGCTTCTACTTCTACTTTGTCCATGCCGACTTTGATTTTGTCGTAGTTTTCTTTATTCACTTTAGAACAGCCAGCTAATGTAAGTAGTGCTGCTGCTAGTAGTAGTTTTTTCATTTCAACTCCTCGTGCTTAATGTTTATATTTTCTTATTTGAAATATTATCCCGAGTCTAGGGTGATCTAAGTAATGTATATCACCACTATAAACACGAGTATATTGAGACATTCTTGCTTGTTGTAATTCACCTTCGTTATCAATGAAATTGATATCTAGATCTGTTGTAACAAACAAATAATGTCTGACATGAATTTTCATTAGCCCTTCAACTTGCCATTTAAATTCATCGTTAATCGCTTGATGTTGTATAGGCTTATCTAAAAGGCTAATGTAACCATCATTACTGATGTTATTAATTGCTTTATAGCTGGTTGGTTTAGCAATTTTTTGGCCGGCTATGATTTCAATACTTGGCGCTCGTCGGCTACTCATTTCAGGAAAGCGCCAGCCAGTATGTAATATTGGATTCAAACCTTTACGCTTTAATTTATTTAAAACAGATTCAAATTGAAACTGTTCTTCAGCGAGCAAATACATTGAATCCATATGATCTTGCGGCTCTGCAAAGGGGGCTAATGGCAACGACTCCATTTGTTCAAGATAATTTCTATCATCATCACATTGCCAAGAGCTGGATGGCGAGACAATTTGCTGACTCAATTCTCTAGGATCAAATTGTTGTTCACCTTCCAAACATTGGATCTGACCTTGATTGTTTAGCCCTGTTTCTATCATATCCAATGTTTTTCGAGCCTGAATCGGTTTACGCTCAAGTTTAAAATCTTCTCGTAACTCAGGCGTTGGTTTTTGCTCAAAAGCAATGAGTTCAATTTCAAACCAACGGGTTGCGTTTGCATTGACTGCAAACACAGTTAAAAACGTCAATGTTGTGAGGTTTAAAAGCTTATGCTTCATGCAGATGCCTTTTTATCAAAATCATTTATCATGGCTCTGATTAATTTTAGTCTTTCTTGGCCATTTTTTTCTTCTATATTGAAGCGTAACTTATTTGCACCTTCCATTCTATAGACTGACGGATTACTTTGTATCAAAGCAATGATGAACGTTGGGTTAACTTTTGTATCTGAACTGAACTCGAAATAGCCACCTTTGATGTTCGCTTCTATTTTACTCACACCAATTTTGTTCGCTTGAAGTTTAATTTGCTGTATAGCAAACAAGTTTTTAGTCGCATCTGGTAACAGTCCAAAACGGTCAATAAGTTCAACTTTCATTTCGTCGATTTCATCGGCATTTGTAATAGAGGCGATACGCTTATACATGCTAAGTCGAATATTTACATCTGGAATATAGTCATCTGGTAGCAGCGCAGGAATTTTAAGATCTACTTCAGTTTGCTGTTGTAACAAGTTCTCAAGAGTTGGCTCTTTACCATCGCGTAGCGCTTGAACGGCATGTTCAAGCATTTCCATATATAGAGTGAAGCCAACTGACTGGATTTGACCACTTTGATCATCACCTAACAACTCACCAGCACCACGAATTTCTAAATCGTGTGTTGCCAGCGCAAAACCAGCGCCTAAGTCTTCAAGTGACTCTATGGCTTGTAGACGTTTTACTGCATCTTTACTGAGTGATTGGCTATTTCTAGTTAATAGATAAGCATAAGCTTGATGGTGGCTTCGGCCAACACGACCTCTTAATTGATGAAGTTGTGCAAGACCAAGCTTGTCAGCTCTATCCATGATAATGGTATTTGCAGACGGAATATCGATACCTGTTTCGATGATGGTTGTACACACCAGTACATTATGCTTTTGGTGATAAAAATCACTCATCAAGTTTTCTAATTCACGCTCGCGCATTTGACCATGGGCAACGGCGACACTGGCTTCAGGCACAAGCTCTGAAATGTCAAATGCCGTTTTTTCAATGGTTTCAACATTATTGTGTAAGAAATACACTTGGCCACCACGTTTTATTTCACGCAAAATGGCTTCTCTTATGAGCTCATCATTACGCTCTTGCACAAAGGTTTTCACAGCTAGGCGTTTTGCCGGTGGTGTAGCGATAATAGAGAGATCGCGCATGCCACTCATCGCCATATTTAGCGTTCTTGGAATTGGTGTAGCTGTCAGCGTTAAAATATCAACGTCAGCACGGAGCTGTTTAATTTTCTCTTTTTGACGCACACCAAAGCGGTGCTCTTCGTCAACAATGAGTAAACCTAAATCGTTGAACTTAATATTGTCTTGGATAAGTTTGTGTGTACCGATGACAATATCTATGGTGCCATTTTCTAACTTAGCTAATGTTTCTTTTTGCTCTTTTGTACTGTTGAATCGAGATAACACGCCAACTTCAACGGGTAAATCTGCAAAACGGTCTTTGAAGTTTTCAAAGTGTTGTTGAGCAAGAAGTGTGGTTGGTACCAGCACAGCAACTTGTTTGCCATCGTTTACCGCGGCAAATGCACCACGCATTGCCACTTCTGTTTTACCAAAGCCAACGTCACCACACACTAATCTATCCATTGCTTGATTAGATTGCATATCAGCAAGTACAGCTTCAATGGCGTTACGTTGATCGTCGGTTTCTTCAAATGGGAAGCTATCGGCAAAGTCACGATAGCCCTGACCATCAAGTTTAAACTTGTATCCTGGTTTACTCTGGCGTTTAGCATAGATATCGAGTAATTCAGCGGCAACGTCTCTGACTTTTTCTGCGGCCCGCCTTTTCGCCTTTTCCCACACATCTGAACCTAGCTTATGTAGTGGTGCGGATGCTTCTTCACCACCAGAATAACGACTCAGCATGTGTAAAGCCGAAACAGGTACATATAGCTTTGCTTCGTTCGCATAAGTGATGGTGACAAACTCGGTTGCAACACCAGCAGCATCAATTGTTTGTAAACCTAGGTATCTTCCCACACCATGATCTAAATGAACAATTGGTTGGCCTTCTTTGAGCTCGGCTAAGTTACGAATTAAAGCATCTTGGCCTTGCTCATATTTATGCTTTCTTCGGCGTCGTTGTGAAACCTTAATACCAAGCAATTCTTGCTCAGTTATAATATTAAGCTTCGGCTTACCAGACAGTAAAATACTTTGCTCGAGTGGACTGACAATAATACCGACATCATTAGAGGCAGCGATAAAATCATTGAGATGTTCAAACTGCTTAAGCTTTAAATTTGTTGTTTTCAATAATGTAAGCAATGATTCGCGACGACCGTCAGATTCAACACTAAATAAAATGCGTGCTTTTTGCTTCTTTTGATCAGCAACAAACTTTAATATTGTATCGTAAGGGTCTGCTTTTTTATGGTCTATTCGAATGCCATCAATTAAGGCCGCATCTAAATTTGTGTTTCCAGCTTTAGTAGGCAGGTTGGCTTGAGTTAAATTAATTCGAGCGAACTGTTTGAACTGTTGATAAAGTGACTCTACGGGTAAGTAGAGTTTTTCTGGCGATAACAGCGGCCTTAAAGGGTCAACTCGTCGGTTTTCGTACCGCTTTTCAACATCATCCCAAAAATTCTTTGCCGCATGTTCTATGTCAGCAAGATGCATAATTGCCGCATCTTCTGGGAGATAATCAAAAATGGTAGAAAGTGATTCAAAGAATAGGGGTAAATAATACTCGATACCTGCAGGCCAATTTGCCTTACTAACCTGCATATAGATAGAGTCTTGCTCAGAGCTTGCGCCAAACTCAGCTCGATAAGCAATTCTGAACCTTTCTATATCTTCAGGATTAGTAGGAAATTCATGGGCTGGTAAAAGGTCAATCTCTTTGACGGTATCACTTGAACGCTGAGTTTCAATATCAAATAAACGGATTGAATCTATTTCGTCGTCAAAAAAATCAATACGGTAGGGCGCTTTGTTGCCCATTGGGTATAAATCGACAATAGAGCCTCTCACTGCGAATTCACCATGTTCCATAACTTGTTGAACATGTCGATAACCCGATTCTGTTAATGAGTCTTTTAGCTGCTGTGCATCAACCGTATCGCCACATTTAAATTTAAGTGCTTGACCATAAATAAAACTAGGTGGCGCTGTTCTAAGCATGAGTGTTGAAACTGGAATAATTAGAACAGTTTTACTTTGCTGCTTTAATGCATTCAGCGTTTCAAGGCGTTGTGAAATAATATCTTGGTGTGGCGAGAAGTGATCATAAGGGAGCGTTTCCCAGTCAGGGAATGTCATCACCTTATGTTCTTGTAATAAATAGTCTAACTCTGTTTCAAGGCGCAAAGCAGAAGGGGTGTCGGGGGTGACAATAACTGTCATCATTTTCTTATCAGCTATATTTGCACTGATCGTGAGCGCTAAGCCACTACCTGTTAACTGTCCCCAACTAATTTTATCTTTGTTATTTTTTACCCAAGGCATGGATTGCCAATGCGCAGACGCCATGAAAGCTCCTATTTATTCTAATAATTCTGAGAATTAGAGGTGGTTAACACCACCCCTGTTTAGTCTCTATAAATTTTTTGTAAGTCACCGTAATGGTCGATACGGCGGTCACGTAGATACGGCCAAATACGGCGAACAGATTCACTACGGGCCTGATCAATGTCTACCGTTAAGGTTTGTTCTTCTTGCTCATCAGCATGAAGCAACATTTCACCTTGAGGACCTGCAACAAAAGAGTTACCCCAAAATTGAATACCTTCACTTTGACCTGATGGATCTGCTTCATGACCTACACGGTTTACTGAAATCACAGGCACTCCATTTGCAACAGCGTGCGCACGTTGCGAGATGATCCATGCGTCACGTTGACGAATTTGCTCATCTTTATCATCGCGAGGGTCCCAGCCAATCGCTGTTGGGTAAATTAATAACTCAGCGCCAGCCATTGCCATTAAACGTGCAGCTTCAGGGAACCATTGGTCCCAACATACTAATACCCCTAATTTTCCAACTGACGTTTGAATTGGTTTAAAGCCCAAATCACCAGGCGTAAAATAGAACTTTTCGTAAAAACCAGGATCATCAGGGATGTGCATTTTTCTGTATTTTCCAGCGATGCTGCCATCGGTCTCCAATACAACTGCAGTATTGTGATATAAGCCCGTAGCACGCTTTTCAAATAGAGAGGTTACAATTACAACATTCAGTTCTTTCGCGAGTTCACCATAATTTTCAGTCGAAGGACCTGGGATCGTTTCTGCTAGATCGAACAGATCTGTATCTTCTGTTTGGCAAAAATACAGGCTTCGGTGAAGTTCTTGAAGCACAATAAGTTTGGCACCTTGCGCTGCGGCTTTTCTAATTTCAACGACTGTTTTATTGGTGTTTTCACTAACGTCACTTGAGTTACTGTGTTGAACAATGCCCACTTTTAATTTATTAGACATGTTAAATCCTCTTTAAAAAGCCTTTCGGCAATTGCATGGTAATACAGTGTAAGCTGCCAAATTGATGAATGATTGGTACACAATCAACCCCAATCACAGTATGTTCAGGATAAGCAAATTGGATTTGTTTCAGTGCAAGCGCATCTTTTTTGTCATTATAAACAGGTACGAGTACCGTTTTGTTGATAATTAAATAGTTCGCGTAAGTTGCTGGTAGGCGCTCGCCTTCATCATTGAGGATAGCTTCTGGCCAAGGTAGCTCTATTAATTTATAAGCCTCACCTGATGGTGTGTTAAATGAACGTAACTGTTCAGCCATTTTAGCTAAAGCAGCATGATGTTCATCATTTTTATCATCGCAGCTAACGTAGACTAAGGTATTTCCTGGTGCAAATCTCACTAGGGTATCGATGTGACTGTCGGTGTCATCACCTGCTAAATAACCGTGTTCGAGCCATAAGAAATCATTAGCACCTAATTTGTCTTTTAAGATTGCTTCAACGTCATCTTTTGACAAATCTGGGTTGCGGTTATCATTTAATAAGCATTCCGTGGTTGTTAATAATGTGCCTGCTTCATTAATTTCAATGCCGCCACCTTCGAGTACCATGTCCACGACATCATAATCATTCTCAGGTGCTGCAAGCTCATTGACCAGTACACTATTGATTTTATTATCTAGTTCAGCAGCAAATTTATTTCCCCAGCCTGTAAAGGTGAAGTCTTTAATTGATAGCTGACCTTCAGCATTTTGGGTTGTAATAGGGCCGTGATCTCGAGCCCAGGTATCATTGCAAGGGGTAACTACAAAGTGAACTTTTGTAAGGTCAACTTCATAGCTTTTTAGTAAATTAGAAATGTGAGCTTTGAGTGATTCATCGTGGGCAACAATGACCACATCTTCAACTTGTGAAATTTGCTGGCATAAAGCGATATATATGGGCTCAACTTTCTCTAAAATATCTGACCAATCAGTGTCTAAATGAGGCCAAGTTAGCATAACAGCATCTTGCTCGGCCCATTCTGGTAAAAGTGTAAATTGCATTAGCGATTGACATAAAAGAAATACAATTCTCTATTTTATCATTTACACTCGAACTGTCAGTATTTTTGTCTGCTAGTTACTTATTTTGCTTCTTTTTTAGTTGTCGGGTTTGTGCATGTAGACTTGCTCTGACCATTAACTCTTGATCGTCGTCTCTTATTTGTACAAAAGCTAAAGTATGCTGATATTGATTTTCACCTAAATATTCAACGTCAATGACTTGTGTATAACAATAAATTGCACTGGCTTCATGATTTAAAAATATTTTGGTTCTTAGGTTCTGACCAACTGAAAAAGGGGAAGTACACGTTACTTTAAGACCACCACCACCATAACTATCACAATATTGATTGTTATCGTCGGGTTGCTCTGTTGCGAGAATATGACTCATTATAAGGTCAATTTTTCGAGACTGTGCTCTTAGGTATTCAGCTAGTTCAGAAGCCACATCACCTAAATTTCTTAGTGGCCTTAATGCATTTACGTCTAATTCATTCACCTCATTAGCTAGCCTAAAAAGAGGTGGGATGGAAAGCTCTAATGCTTGTTTAGTTTGTGGTACTGCACTCTTATCTACAGCAAACAGATTAACTTGATTTGCTTCTTCTACTTGAAAATAGGCACTAAACTCTTCTTTTAAGTTGCTGCTCATTTGGTTATGGTTTAATTAAATTTAAAGTATATTAACCTTGTTTATTGTTAATCTCTAGTTTTGTTGTTCCTATCTAGCTTCACATGATATTTTATAGAACACATCATACAAATAGATTGTTCTGTAAAATAATGTTATATGTTATAAAAAGAACAAGGAAAACAATGAAGATCCCAGCGCAATTAAAAGAGGGGAGTAAAGTTGTAATTTGTACATTCTCATCTCCAGTTCCCCTGAGTTTCGAAAAACGTTTTAATGAATGCATAAAGACTTTAAAGTCGAAAGGGCTAAATGTTTATATTGATGAAGATGTCTTATCTGATGTAGCCATTTCAAAACAGCGCATTGCAAATTCATTAAATAAATATCTATGTGACGATAAGTATGATGCGGTTATTCCACCATGGGGTGGTGATTTTGCCATTGAAATTTTGTCATTGCTCGATTGGGAAAGTATTGCTAAATCAAAACCAAAATGGATTTTTGGTTTTTCTGATGTAAGTACTTTGACAACAGCTATTACAAGTAGAGTAGGTTGGTATACCATTCATAGTGCTAACTTGATGCAAATTGCAGGAAATGAAGACTGCAATTATGTTAAATCACTATTTGATTTACTTTTCAATGCAACTGAGGGCTATTCGTTTGAGCAGAAGTCTTCTTCTTATCATGAGTTTGATTATCCCGATTATATAAGAGAGCCTTTATCGTCTTATACATTGGACACCTTGAGTGAATTGATCACCATTAATAATGTTAATGAAAAGTCATTAAAAGGGTCATTAGTTGGTGGTTGCCTTGATACCCTTCAATTGACGATGGGTTCAAAGTTTTTATCCTTGGGTAATTTAAGAAATTCAGAAAGCAATATCGTTTTTCTAGAAAATGCTGAGTTAAGTACTATGCAATATAAGCGCGCTCTTTTGAGTCTTAAATTAAAAGGGGTCTTTTCAAATTGTAGCTGTATTTTAATTGGTAGAAATAAATTTGAATATTTGAATAACTCACTTGGAAATGAAGAAAAGACATTAACAGATGCACTTGCTGACCTAAACATCCCAGTTATCGGAAACTTAGATATAGGTCATGTTTCTCCAAACTTCTCTCTAGTAAACGGTGCAGAAGCAGAAATTAGCTTTGTTAAAAACAAAATAATCTTAAAGCAAACTCTTTAATAAAATTATTACTATTCAATGCTTTGTGCTTTACCTTTTTTGGGGTGGAAAACCAATCTACTTTTAACTGATTAAAAGTATTAGTTTTTCACCTGTCTTCTAGTATTTTTATCTCTTTCTCTTATTATCCCTTAAATTTAAATTGATATCATTTTAGATTTACATTAAATTAGTACTAAAGGGTTAGTTTTATTTGCCGTTATATAAAAATAAATTGCATCGCTTATTGTGGATGCCAATATGAGTTATCTTAACTATGGATTTTAACAACTCGTTATCTCATTCTGCCCAGTGCCTTAAGCAAGCTATTCCGCTCCTGGTTAAATATAAAATTCCTGTAACCCCAATTAATTATGCAATATGGTATTGTTACGTTCTAGGTAGTAACTTGGCTTTAAATTTTGAGCTCGATAATATTCTAGCTGAACATGGTACGTGTACAGCTTCATCATCTAGGTATTTATTTGATAAGTACCTATCAGACAAAGATTTGGCCTTGTTTCATCAAATTTCTGATAACTTTCAAGGCACGATTGAGTCTGTTCAAACAGATATTGACACAACAATACAGAGTTCACAAAACTTTAACTCTGTGTTGTTGCAGTGTAAAAGTGATCTAAGCTCACTCGATAAATCCGACATATCTAGTTTTGATAATGTACTCAATTACGTCGAAAAATTGACTGAAGAGTCTGTTTATATGCAGCAAACTGCATTCTCTTTTCAAAAAAAATTGCAAGCTGCTTATAGTGAAATAACTATACTAAAACAAACCCTTGAAAATACGCAAGAAGCGGCAAACACAGATCAGCTTACTGGCTTACTTAATAGAGGCAAGTTCGATGAGGATATTGTTGTACATATAAATAAATTTATAAATGACAAAGCAATATCTAAAACACTAATTTTTTTAGATATTGATTATTTTAAACAATTTAATGACGATTTTGGACATCAAAAAGGCGATGATGTGCTTAAAGTTGTAGCTAATAAACTTACCAGACATTGTTCAAATAATGTTAAGGCTTACAGATATGGTGGTGAAGAATTCTGTATTCTAGCTGATTTTAAAAGTGTTAGTGAGGCTTTAAACTTCTGTCAGGCTATTCGACAAGACATTGAAAAGTTATCTGTTAAAGGTAGGAAAACTGGTAAAGCGATCCGTAATATAACAGCGAGTTTTGGTATTGCTTTTTATAAACACAAACAAAGTTTAGAGGACTTTATTGCTTCTGCAGACAAGGCTTTGTATCTAGCAAAGGCCCATGGCCGGAATAGAGTAGAAATTGCACCAGCAATTTAATCAGATTTTAACGAAGTAATTAGACGTTATAATGTGGTTTTATTTTACATAGATATGTTTACAATGATCTTGTTTTCACACTTATGCCTCATGCTTACCCATGATGTGTTTTCGGCCGCATTTAGCGGCCTTTTTTGTAATTTCTTTTTTTCAACCTGATTTCTTTATTTCTCTTATATTGCTTTAACAGCTCTACTCGTTAATTTTCACTTAAACTGCTCCCAGAATACTACGGATTTGCTTAAATTCAGTCATATATTTCTGTTTTTTCGGTTTGTCATATAAGAACTCAATAATTTGATTAAATACAATTATTAAAGTGTCCTGTTTAAAAAGCAGAACAATTTTATGCTAAATAGGCAGCCCCAAATTAGTAACTTCTTAGCTTCGATACATCTTTAAACAACAAAATTAACACTAACTTTACCTAAAAAGCGCTAGCTTTAAAGCTATCTATACAAATCATTTAAATTCAGGTATTTACTCTTTTATGCGATCTAAATATTCCTAAAATATTTCTAAAACATTCCTAAAACATTCCTTCCTCATCTTGAGAAACAACGTAGATTCAATTTATAAATGAATGCGATAGAGAGGCTATCGATTAACCTAAATTACATAGCCACACTAAAAAGCGTTCAGGCTGGCCAGTTCTTAACATCTATTATAAATAATTAAATTATAGGTTGGGTTGGTGTGTATGAATTTAATGTAGGCAAAGACATACTTTTTTAGTATGTCAATTGTGTCTGAAATCCAAGCGGCAAGTTTGCAAGGAATAAAAAGTATGAGAATAAATCCACTTAAGAAATCAATAGTATTGGGTATACTTTTAGGCTCACCATATCTTAGTATGGCAAACGTTGGACCTGTGGGATTTGACCCTGGTATGAAAAAAGCGGTAGCTTATGCCTACCCTTTTACACTAGATGAAACTGAATTCCCGGCAACTTTTACTCCCAAATGGATATGTGAAGGCGGCATTGATCAGTGTCAACAAAATTACGCATCGGGATATTATAGTCTGACTCAAGATCGGATTGACTGTGAGATTAGAACACCATTTGATGCTCACCATAAGTTTCAAAACAACCCACATTCTGGAGCTCATTGCCCCTCATACTTTTCGTGGAGACGAGATCAAAAAGGTGATTTATATAGTGACTTAATTGTCGAAACCAGTCACCTGACTTATAACCCTAACAATCCCAGTTATATCTATGTGCCTTATACTGGTTTGCAAATTAATGCTTATACAAATGTGTATCCTGGCGGGCTCCCTTTTTCAGATCAAATACCGATCAAAACCTTAAATAAGATCCAGTTCTCCTATCGAGCCAAAGCGTGTATACCAACTGATAAACCTTTGTCAGAATATTCTCATGGTCGAGTAACTTATTATTTTGCCATGTACAACACCCAAGGCAAGACCACACTCTCTGGTAGTAATGGTTTGGAGGTGGCGATAAATCTCTCACGTTATGATTGGGAGCAACCTGAGTGGATGCCGGGTGGAGTGATAGAGCCAGGTCCAAAAGCGGGTTGGGAATGCATTAATCAAAACAACCTTCCTCAACCAGAAGGTCATTGTAATAGAGGCACCATTCAAATTGATGCACCTTCATGGCAACTCACTGACGAGAACTGGTTACAAGTTACTCGTAAAGCCAGTTGCTCAGTTGGAGTTGATGGTATAAAGCAAAATGAACCATTTCGTGAGGTCACCATTGATGTAAAAGACATCTTACAATCGTTGATTAATCAAGGCTTTGTATCCCCCGATTATTTTGATGATGCAGTTTATGTTGGTGGTATTTTAGGTGGTATTGAGTATTGGGGTCCAGCACTGGTTCAATCGCATGTAAAAGGACATACCTTATTTCAAGGTCCAGCTTTTACATTAGAGCAGCCTTCTGAAGAGCCGTTACCTGTTGGAAAGGTATTACTTGCAGGGGCAGGAATGAATGTATTTTACCGTAATCAACAGGGTGAATACTGTCGATTTGTTAACGATGAACATGCTGGTAATCCTAATAAAAGTCAACTTCCTTTGATTGACGAGTATGTAAACTCACCAATAATGTGTCCTGGTCATGAGTATTATGAACCAAAGTTGCCTGTTGGAAAGGTATTACTTGCAGGGGCAGGAATGAATGTATTTTACCGCAATCAACAGGGTGAATACTGTCGGTTTGTTAATGATGAACATGCTGGAAATCCTAATAAAAGCCAGCTTCCTTTGATTGACGAGTATGTAAACTCACCAATAATGTGTCCTGGTCATGAGTATTATCAGCCCTAAACCCACCAATTCGAGCGATGTATGGATGAAGCGGTTTTAATCCTCGTTTCTAGGGCGTGTTGTTTTTTGCTAAAGGTGCAGCAAATATTAACACGCCCTAGTGAGCACCGTTCTTACCAGTAATTTCTTGCGTTAGTAATTGCCGATTAATGTGGTCTTTTATTGCCTTAATATAAATTTTGATGAAATTTTAGCTAAGAGACGATGCATAACATACAGAGCAAGTCATCATTACGAATAAAAGACAATGTTAATGGAACTTTAATTTCTTTTTGTAGGATTATATATGATCAAACTTTCTAGATTTAAATTGATGTCATGCTTAATTAAATCCACTGTTTTTTTAGGTGCTTTGGTTTCAGTACAAAGTGCTAATTCTAAAACAGAGTGGGGCCCAGAAATGGTTCCGATCGCACTGGCAGCGCCTTTTACATACGGAGGAGTGGATTTTGACCCCTCATTTCCGATAAAGTGGTTGTGTGAAAATGGTGATGGTTATTGTGCAAAGCCTTACGGTTCAGGTTACTTTACCTTTACTCAAGACCGTGTTGATTGTCCTATTCGTTCACCATATAGCTTAGAGTTTTTCGATAATCCAGATCATGCAGGACAGCTTTGCCCTACTCATTTCCAGTGGGCACGTGATTCAAACAATGATCTTTACGCTGATATCTTAGTAGAAACATCTCACCTTAATTTCAGACCAGGTAGCCCCTATATATATAGTCCTTATTCTGGTTTGCAGTTAAACATGCCTAATCAGGCTTTTCCGTACGGTGGAGTACCTTCGCAATTAGCAATTAATGCAAATACCCTACACAGTGTCGAATTCGAATATAGAGCCGCGACGTGTGTGCCTACAGCTAGGCCTCTGAATGAATATTCTAATGGTCGTTTCATAGTTAATTTATCTATGTGGAATCCTTACCAGCTTACGCGCTCTGGTACTAATGGTTTTGATATAACTATCAATCTCAATAGTTACACATGGTCAATCCCAGGTTTTCCTGGCAGTGTAGCACAGCCAGGGAAACCTGCTCGCTGGGAATGTGAAAATATGAACGTAAAAACTCCACCGGGTGAGGGTTGTGGCCTAACAGTTATGAATATTCATGCTCCTGATTGGCAGCTTACACAAACCAACTGGTTGGATTATAAAAAGGCGCCATACTGCTCTGTTCAGCAGCACGGTATACAGCCTAGTG
>Ga0209992_10001080_pt1 | contig 31020 bp, 28 predicted proteins | sample 2SBtaG_2_FD_182564 | JGI IMG/M metagenome (GOLD analysis project Ga0209992, IMG submission 182564) | Deep subsurface microbial communities from Kolumbo volcano to uncover new lineages of life (NeLLi) - 2SBTROV12_ACTIVE470 metaG (SPAdes)... | ecosystem: Environmental > Aquatic > Marine >... | reverse complement strand
CGACCTCGGAAGTGAAACCGCTTAGTGCCGATGATAGTGTGGAAATTTTCCATGTGAAAGTAGGGAACTGCCAGGCTTTTATTCTTAAAAACCCTCAACTAGCCAACTAGTTGGGGGTTTTTTTTGCCATAGGCTTGCAACGAGAAAGTAAAAAAGCCATACTAGCCGCCCCACTTTACGAAGGCAGCTGCTTCTTTGTTTTATTAAAGAGTAATGGTACCGGAGCTGGGCATCACCGCAAGTAGTCTTATACTGGCTTTGTCGCTAGCTAATCCCTCTGTGTTAATTGCTGAAGAATCACCAGCGAAAGTAAATATTACGCAGGAGATATCCCCGAATAAAATAAATACATTCAGCCTAGATTTTAGGCAAACTTCATTTTCCCATGTGTTACAGATAGTAAGCAAAAGGAGTGGGGTGACTTTTAGTGTGGATGACGCGCTAGGGGATCAGTTAATAAACCAAAAAATCTCCGGGAATGATTGGAATTCAGCGATAAAAGCATTGTTACAGGACTATAGTTACCTTGGCATAGTAGACAGGTCAAAGTCGTTCCGACGGATTATTGTTACCGGTCTATCGGGTAACGGATCAGATTCAAAGCAGATAAGCAGGCCCGTAGGAGAATTAGGTCCTGGTACAGATGCTTTAGATGTTCCTCTAAGCGAAACTCCTATATTACTATGGCAAGCTTCTCCTGGAGGTAATAATACACGGCTAAAACAGTCGGGAATTCCAACTAGATTTATTCAAACTCTCCCGGATGCCCTAAACCAAATAAGGGTCGGTCAACCTTTAGAAATTCAAATACCGCAAGAAGAATTTCCATTATTTGGTGTAGTTGGCAGTGAACATTCTGAGCTTAACGGACGGGTTTCAGTTTGGTCGGGGCCGATAGATGCGTTTCATGAAACTGCGTCGTTTACAGTTACCCGGGGTAATAAATTAACCTTCGTGACCGTCGCGACAGGCATATCGATTTATGAAATATCGATCGACAATGCTACTGGATTGGGTACGGTTGTGAATGGATTGGATCTAGTTCGGGGTAAAGACGAAAACGACGCGATTATTCCACCTCTGGTGGCCCCAGGGGTTTAACAAGAAAATTAGTTGACTCGATACCATGCTGATGACGGAGTGAAAATGAAAGTAAAAAATGTTGCATATTACATAAGGGTTTGTGTTTTAGGGTTGGTTTTTTTCTGTTCGCCGTCATATAGTTCGACAATTGTCGATGTCATGGTCGTTCATTCTCAGGCTACTGGGACATTAATGGTTGATCCCGAAGCGCAAATCGTCAGTTTTGTCCAATACGCTAATAAAGCGCTGCTTAACACAGGTGCGGATTATCAGTATCGACTTGTTCATATCGAAGAGCGAAGCTGGCCTGGAGATGATTCATTGGGTGGAAATCAGCTTAACAGTTTGAGATTGGATTCAGCTATTAAACAATTAAGAATTGAACACGGCGCAGACTTGGTTGCCGCAATTGTTCCTCAGACCAATGGTTTATGTGGAATTGGGTATGTGCTGAATGGGGATTCCTCGACCTTGAGATTTTACCCTGGTGTAGAAGATTATGCGTATAGTGCAACTGGACATAGTTGTGGTGGACATTCTTTTGCTCATGAATTAGGACATAATCATAGCTTAGGGCATAGCCCCGCACAGGGTAGCATTGGTGGTCTTGTATCTTGGGGACGCGGTTGGGGCGTTTCGACTAAATTTATCACGATAATGGCATACAGTGGAGCTTATCAAGTTAATTCTCAGAGTGGTTTTCTACAGATACATTCTAATCCGGCTATTAATAGCTGTATGGGGTTGCCGTGTGGTAAAGATTCGAGTTTGCCCGGTGGCGCTGATGCTAAACGAGTATTGGATATAGCTGCTCCGCAAGTGGCTGCTTTTTTTCCGTCGGCAAGACCCTCACGTTTGCCAATTGTGTACGAAGATGCCGAAGATGGAACGACTAATGGATGGGCTGTTGCCGATAATACGCCTAGCGGAGCAACTATCACTAATGTATTTGACCAAGCTAAACAAAGTCGCGTCATTAAATTGTCTGGATCGCAGAAGAAAAACGCGTATCGCTTGGGTAATGACAGCAATGGGAAGCGGTGGGGTGAAACAAATTTAAAGAACCTGGAATGGAGTATGAATTTTTCAGAAAGTTTTACCATATTAGCTGATTTGCAGACGACAGGGGGACGTAGATTCATACGATATCGTCAAGGAGTGAATTTACCCACAGGAGATAAAATATATGTAGATCATGGTTTGGGTAGGCAGACAGCGAATGGAACGTGGCGTACTTTTACGCGTAATCTGGAAGATGACCTCCACGTCAGATTACCCGGAGAGAACATATTAAAGGTGGACGGGTTTAGAGTTCGGGGAAGTGGCAAAATTGATAACGTTAAGCTCAAATAGAACTCCAATTGGTAGAGGAGTAGTACGATGACCGCGTTAAGCCACGATGCCATGCTGGTCCGTGGCCCATCCCCTTGAATCCACCGCGGTTACCTTTGGGTGGTGAATGACCCGGCCAAGTATTATCATCATTCGCCGGATGGGATGTCAGGACATGAGTTGTAAGTGTTCTTTTTGTATTTAGTGAAGGTAATTACCAGTGACGTCCTATTAATAGTGAACCTCGACTAGAACAGAGTAAAGGCGCCAAAGGCTGAGCTGTGATCTTGTTACCAACCTTGCTGCAACTATTACGAAATTACTGGTGCATAAAGGGTCCCGTGCAATGGATATTTCCTGGCAATGATAGGCAGTTGCCGCTCCGCATAGCCAGCGCGTAAGAAAATTCAGCAAGCCAAGTCGTGCGTGGGTATCCAAATGATCGACGGAATTCACAGTCTTCGTCGGACGGTCCGGTATAACCGAACAGTACCGGATCATTAAAGAGTTAATTTACTGAAAGTCTATGTTGACGCTTTCTGTGAATTTCTAGAAGTACTCTTCTGCTTAAATCTATTCCGCGAGAATACTGACCAATCCATCAAATTAGTTTGTTGGGTACTTTGGTGCGGCGCAGCTAAAACTGCACCATATTTGTGCTTGTAAGCTTTCATAATCCTGTGTCTCCTTTAGGTTTTGAGCGTTGTAGGAATTTGGCACACACATTGCCCTAATAAAGTGCGTATATTTTTAGGACAATCCGATGTCAAATACACAGCTAACTCTTTTCTCTTTTTCAGGCAAATCTAAAATTCTGCATATGACCTGGGTGGCTTTTTTTATAAGCTTTGTGGTCTGGTTCAATCATGCGCCGTTGCTATTAGTAATAAAAGAATCGTTAGGGCTCGAACAAGCAGAGGTCAAAACGATACTTATCCTGAACGTCGCGTTGACAATTCCTGCAAGGATAATTGTCGGAATGCTCGTGGATAAATTCGGTCCCAAAAGTACCTTTGCATCGTTACTAGCGATTGGGAGCCTCCCGTGCTTTATGTTTGCGATGGCAAATAGCTTCGAACAATTAGCGCTTGCACGGTTTCTACTTGGTTTTGTCGGGGCCGGGTTTGTGATTGGGATTAGAATGATTGGTGAATGGTTTCCGGCCAAGCAGGTTGGTATCGCAGAGGGAATATATGGAGGTTGGGGCAATTTCGGGTCAGCTGCTGCTGCAATGACTCTTCCAACCGTAGCGTTGTTATTTGGAGGTGACGATGGATGGCGTTACGCTATCGCGTCAACCGGTGTTATTGCTCTGGTCTATTCAGTAATTTATTTTTTTGGTGTTTCTGATACTCCTAAGGGATCTACATATTTTAAACCGAAAAAAACCGGTGCAATGGAAGTTACGTGTTTAAAAGATTTGTTTTTCTATGTATTGATGACAATTCCAATGTACGCAACTCTAAGTATTCTTACATGGAAGCTATCCCCCTCTGGCGTTGGCTTGTTGACATCTGTGTCTTCGGTAGTTATTTATATTTCAATCTGGGTTTTGTTTATCTATAACGTGATAAAAATTATTCAGATTAATGAAGAGCATTTGCAAAATCCGATAGATAAAATTCATCGATATAAATTCAAACAAGTTGCGATTTTGGATTTAGCTTATTTGGTTACTTTTGGGTCAGAGTTGGCAGTAGTTTCAATGTTACCTTTGTTTTTTTACGAAACGTTTCATGATTCACAGGGAGTCTCAATGGTTGAAGCAGGGCTATTGGCATCGGGTTTCGCGTTTATGAATTTGGTAGCACGCCCTGGTGGTGGTTGGATAAGTGATAAGGTTGGCCGCAAAATTTCATTGACTATTTTTATTCTTGGTTTAGCCTTCGGTTATTTAATGATGGCCCAGATTGACTCAAGTTATCCTTTAGTTGCGGCCGTCTCAATTACCATGGTGTGTTCGTTCTTTGTGCAGGCTGGTGAAGGTGCAGTTTTTGCCATGGTTCCCCTGATCAAACGCCGTATGACAGGCCAGATCGCAGGGATGGTCGGTGCGTATGGAAACGTGGGCGCGGTTTTGTTCTTAACCGCACTGTCTTTCGTGTCCCCCCAAGAATTTTTCATGGTGATAGCAGGTGGAGCAATTTTGGTATTGGTCGCGGTACAGTTTATTGATGAACCAAAGGGTCATATGGCAGAGATCCAACCTGATGGAACGGTTGAGATGATTGAAATTGGGTAGAAATAGATTCAACTGTCTTTTATCGATTACCCAAGATAAAGTTATACGGTCCAACAAGAAAACTAATAAAAATAGTGGTTCGGAGTAGTGTTAACCAACTACCCGCCCACTGTACCTTGAATGTCAGCCAATTAGGAAGGGTCGAAAGTTTGCTTCTGAAGTATCCCTTGGACCGCCAATTAATCATTAAAATTAAGTTTCGTAGGATTGTCGGTTATTCGGATCGTCTATGAAACTATCGGGAAAAGTTGGTGTTCTTGAAAATAATGTTATATTATAACATTATGTATTATAGCTCTTGCGGATATAGCGCAATTCTTTTTGATTATTATGTTGCCGCGCACACCATTTATTAACGCACCATACCGGTATATTTTTATTTTGGTGCTCGCAATGCTAGTGGTTGAAGCATTTGTGGTTGTGCACGCAGTTGAACATAGTCTTAGCACGGATACAGGTCTCTGTATCGAGTGCGATAAAGCCGATTTATTTCAGTACGGGTTAACTGATTTTTTTCAGCCAGTTTCGAGTCTACGGCCGCAAATATTTGTGGCTTCAACTGTTGAATACCACGTTGATATTCAGTTTTTTGGTAGATCTTGTCCCAGAGCTCCCCCCACATTCCGAAGCATCACATAAATCAATTCGATATCGGCCGTCATTGAAGCCGATTTTATTTATTTGGTTCATTCGGAGCATCAAATGCATAGAACGGCATTTTTTTCTGTAATTCTTTGTAGTGCCATGTTGAAAACTGCCGTCGGCGCTGACAAAGAAAATAAAATTGAGGCGGAAAACGGAAAGACTATAGAGCTAGAAAAACTTGAGGTTACCGCCAGTCCGTTTAGGTTCCATAGCGATCTGGAGTTAGCGCAGCCCGCCGATGTTTTGTACGGTGATAAATTAATGCTGCGGAGCCAGTCCACGTTGGGCGAAACCTTGGAGCAACAGTTGGGTGTTACCGCCAGTGACTTCAATCCTGTGGGTGCTAGTCGCCCGGTTATTCGTGGTCTAGGGGGGCAGCGAGTCCGGATCTTGGAAAACGGTAGCAGTGTCATGGACGTGTCGGACATCAGCGTGGACCACGCCGTCACGATAGAACCGGTTTTATCCAGACAAATAGAGGTGCTTCGCGGCCCTAGTACATTAATGTATGGAAGCGGTGCTATTGGCGGTGTTGTTAACGTGGTCAACAATCGAATACCGGATAGACTTCCAGAAACCGTAGAAGGAGCCATTGAGGGCCGTTTCAATTCTGCAACGACGGAGCGAACCGGAGCTTTTAGAGTTACAGGGGCGGTTGGAGATTTTGCACTGCACGGTGACGGAATGTACCTTAGAACCGATGATTATGATGCGGCAGTCGGCACCATTCTCAATAGTAGCGTAGAGATTGGACAATGGTCCGCGGGCGGATCGTATATTGGCGATCGAGGATGGGTTGGTGTTTCGGTTAGCCAACTTTATGATCAATATAAGATTCCCATTTCACCGGGTGATAATGAAGCGCCGTTTATTGATCTCGAGCAAACCAGGGTGAACTTTAAATCTCGATTAGACGATCCGTTTTCCGGCTTTAGCGGGTTAAATTTCAATTTTGCATGGGGAGATTATCAGCATACTGAGTTCGAGAATCCGGGCGAAATAGGAACGAAATTCGAAAATGATGAATTCAACACCGGTGTACAGCTTGAACACGAATCCTTTGCCGATTGGCTAGGCGCGATCGGTATACAAGGTGGTACGCGAGATTTGAGTGCGGTCGGCGAAGAAGCGTTCATTCCGCGCACCAAATCGTGGAATATAGCAGGTTTCATCGTCGAAGAACGGGATTTTGGTGATTGGCACGTGGAATTGGGTGCCCGAGTAGAACACAAAAATTACGATCCGGATCAAATAAACCCAAGCCGAAATTTTACTCCGTACACGTTGTCGGCTGGGTCACGTTGGACCTTTACGCCCGGATACAATATCAGCGTCAATTTGGCACGGGCACAACGGGCACCACAAGTGCAAGAACTATTCGCACAAGGTGCCCATGTGGCCACTCAAACATTTGAAATCGGTGATCCGGACTTGAACGTGGAGACCTCCAATAACATTGACCTTGCGTTCAATAAAATTGACGGTGATTGGACGTGGTCATTGGGCGCATTTTACAATTATTATCAAGACTATATATTCTTGCAGGAAAGTGATAGCAATGGAGATGGGCTGCCGGATTTTGTCGATGAGGATGGAATTTTGGACCCGAACGGCCCCTTCTTAATGGTCTTCGACCGGCAGCGCAATGCCAATTTTTACGGCGTAGAGGCTGAAATGAACTATCTGTTTATGGAAAACGATTGGGGGCAGGTAAATGGGCGGATTTGGGGTGATTTCGTACGCGCCAAATTTACCAATGGGGACAATGTACCTCGGATTTCACCGTGGCGAATTGGTGGAAGTTTGGAGTATAACTATGGACGGTGGCAAACGGGCGTCGATATTTTTTATGTCGGAGAGCAGGATAAAACAGCGGCTTTGGAAACGACAACGCCTGACTACACCATGGTTAACATTAATGCGATATATACATTGCCGATTGAATCGGCGGATATCGCGTTTTTCGTACGGGGAACCAATTTGCTGAATGAAGATGCGCGTCGTTCTACTTCATTCCTGAAGGATGTGGCGCCGTTACCCGGAAGGGCCGCGACGGTTGGTATTCGAACTACGTTTTAATCGGGGTGAAGTGTTTTCTCAGTGGCGAAAAGACGATGGTTAGTGGGCTAGACATTTCTTACATACACCATGAATTTCAAATGTCTGTTGGCGTTGAACTGAAAAGTCAGCATCAGCGGATTCGGTTTCGACCAAATTCATGAATTGCCCGGCATTTCGCTCTTCAATGTTGCTACATTCATCACAGATGAAAAATAGACGGCTGTGCGCATGGTCGGGATGACCGCAACCGATGAACGCGTTCAAACTATCAATACGATGGATTAGACCTTCTGCTAGAAGGAAATCTAAAGCGCGGTATACGGTTGCGGGTTTGGCAGCGGTTTCGTAGGCTTTTAATTCTTCGAGTAAATCATAGGCTTTTATTGCCCTATGGTTGTTCCATATCAATTGCAGAACTCTTCGCCTGATGGGTGTGAAACGAACCCCGCGTTGTTGGCAAAGATTCTCCGCGCTCAATAATGCGGTTTCAATGCAAATTTGGTGGTTGTGTGAATTGCTCATTCTCGGTTGGTTGTTGGCGGGGTTTTGGTTCGCTCACGAAACTAGGCGCTTTCAGTTGCCCTCTATGCGAAGCAACATTGTCGTTGTTGTAATTTCCACCACGAAAAATATTCCTTCTATTATCAATTACCCGCACTATTTCGGGTATGCTGCGGGCCTGCGCTAGGCTTTAGTATATATAAGCTTGTACTTGGCAAGGTATTTTTCATTATAATGAAGCATCCGCGATCGCAAATGATCATAATATCTCTAAAAATTCGATTCTCGGATACTTCTGCTAATTTAATTTAAGAATTCGGAGCGTGCAATGTTTTCTGTAGCCAATATGACCGCGATATTGTTTGTCATCTTTTTTATCGGGTTGGGATTCATGATTTGGATAGACGGCAAAAAAACCTATATCGTGGCTCCAAAGTACAATCATAAAAATGGAGATCAGGATACTAGCGGGGAAAATGCGTCTGCGGAATTTGATGCCACTGAAAAAACCGGTTCTATTTCGGTTAAAGCCGCAGTTGAAGGCAGCGGGATGGCTTCGGCGTGGTCTGAGCTTGGTTATGAATATGAAAATACTGAGGAACAAACCATCAAGATGATCGTAGATCTTAAAGTCGGTTTTCAGTTTGAATTCGAATCGAGCAACGATACAGCCAAAGTCAATGCGATTGTAGCCACATGTATGAATGACGAGTGTGTGACTATGGCGGAAAGAACCTTACCTGTCGCTGACAAACAATCTTTACCCAAAATGGGAGCGCGTATTGAAAAATCCCAACGCCACGTCATTGATTTGGAGCCCGGTGAAAAATTTACCGTAGTCGTTAAATTGTCGGCACGAGTAGATGGAGTCGATAGCGGGCGCAACGAAGCCAACGTAAGCGCCACATTAGAAGAGATTGCCTATCGTCCGGAAGTTCACGTCAAGTAAGCAGCGGCGGGCTTATTAGACTTTTAAAGTAATCAGGCGAAGCAGCAGATAAGATTGTGCAACTACGCGCCTAGCGAATCCGGCTTATCGGTTGAGCGGCGGCCGTGGCCGGATCTTCGCTCGTATTCGTACCATCTGGCATAGGCGCTAAATTTGCCAAAGTAATCGCGCCTGTCAGTTTGATGGCGTCGGTCTTTAAGATGGATGCATTTACAGAAGCATTTATTATTGGTGCATCCAGCGACCGGTAAATCAGGTGATTCAGATTCCAGGTAGGTTTTTCCGGAAATCGAATAAACCGCTTCGCAAGAAATCAGTCCTGGCCGAATGGTCACAGCGTTCCAATCTTGATCCTCGCTGGTCTTTTGTTGCGTTGCTTTGGTGAGCCGCTCGGCCTTCTTCAATAAATGTTTCAGCAGAAAAACCAATGCGGCAATTACACTCAAAAATGCGCTAATCCATAAGTAGCTTTCCATTGTTTAGCCTGTAATCGTTGTTGATGTGATTATAAGCGTTTTGTCTTCTGGGAGTCGAAAAAACCTCCATAAGTAAATTTATTTTCCGGCGATGATCGTTGCCTGCAACAAAAACTACTATTGTCGGGAGATCGCCGAAATGAAGGCTGAAGACCATACCTTCGTCGTGCTCAACAGTTACTTTTGAGAGGCATTTGCCCGACTTGCTCAAGGATTTATGTTTAGCCGGGTCCTCTATAACAAATTTGATTAGGAAACTAATATTTTTTGTTTATAGGCGATATTTTTCTGGCACGATCTATTTGCTGGCACAAGCGTGTTAAAGCATCAAGCATCCTGGGTGTCATTCTGTGTAACCTGTCCGCGTCCGGATGAATGATTAAGTTATTTTTGACGGCTGGAACTGAAGGCCATAACCGCCAATTCAGCGCATCTTTGTTGCGATCAGTTGGAGATTGTGGCTGGATTACAATTTCCGGTTGGATCGACAAAACTTGTTCCAAACTAACCTGAGGGTAATCCCCAACAGCTTGGGCAAAAGGGTTTTGCGCGCGACAGACGTCCAATTGTTGCTGCAGCCACGATTGATTCGCGATCGTGGTTAATGGTCTCGACCAAAGTTCGTAGAATACCCGAACATCGGATACGCGGTCGTACCGACGTCGCAGTTTTAGCAATCTGTCAAGGTAGGCGTCTGCGATAGTCCTAGCGACAGATTCATGATCGGTAAGACGCCCTAGAGAAATAAGTTCAACGGCAACATCTTCGAGTTTGTTCGGGCTTGAGTCAACCAAGTTAAAGCCCAATTGGATTAATTTCTCCAGATCTGCTGCAGGATTACCTCTACGCCAAGAGATAATAATGTCAGGTTTCATCGCAACGATTCTCTCCATCTGAAGCTGGGAATAGTTGCCAATTCGAGGTATCGAGCTGGCTTGTTCGGGATAATCCGAAAATGCACTGGTTGCGATTATCTGGTCGCCGGCACCTATGGCATATAACAATTCCACAATGTGTGGTGCTAGAGCGATAATCCGTTGTCGCTTGCTTTGATGATCCGCAAACCCATCATCACAGTACAAAAATATACCCGCTGCTAGGGCTGGCGCGAAAAATAAAAGTTTAATTGATCGAAATCGGAAAGGCCTAGTCGACATTGGCGCTATGGGGTAATGGCCTTAGACGGCATTGCGTTTGTGCATCAAAACCAAAAAGAAACATCCGCCGATAGCGGAAGTAATTACGCCAATTGGAATTTCCTGATCGGGGATTGCGCTACGTGCGAGTGTGTCGACCGAAACCAAAAAACAACCGCCAAGCAGTGCGGAAGCAGCGATAAGTTTATTCGTAGTAACGCCAAACCAGGCGCGCACAATATGTGGCACCATTAAGCCGACAAAGCCGACGCCGCCGCAATGTGCCACAATAATTGCCGTGAGTGCTGCGCAAATAACCAGAACCGTAATCCGCATTTTAACAACATTAACCCCCAATGTTAGGGCGGATTCATCGCTAAGCAACAACGCATCCAATTGCCTTCTCAATGTCAGTATTATTGTAATCCCAATTAAAACGACGGGCGTAATTGATAAGAAACTCTGCATATCAACGCGTGCCAAACTGCCCATGAGCCAAAACATTACCCGATTCGACGCGAACGGCTCGCCCATGTAAAGCAGAAAATTAGTCAATGCGCCCAGCATAAAAGAAACCGCAACTCCGGCCAATAGCAAGTACTCGGGGTTACGTCGTGAGTGAATGCTATTTACAGCAACTACTAACAGGACTGCAAACAGTGCGCCTAAAAATGCGACCAGCGGCAAAGCCAGGTCCAGCCAATCCGGTAGTACCAAAGTTGCTATAGTTGCACCTAAGCCTGCGCCAGCGACGATGCCGAATAGATAAGGGTCAGCCAACGGATTGCGCGTACAATTCTGTAAAATTCCACCCGCCACGGCCAGTCCCATGCCAGCGACAAATCCAACCAATACTCTAGGGAATCGAATCTGCCACAATAGCGTTTCGTGTAGGCTCGATTGGCATGTTGCGACAAGGCATTGCCCGATATGTTGCCAACTTAGATCTGCGGAACCGAATCCCAGACTTATCAATATACTGGCGATGCTCAGAAACACTAATAACGCGAAGCGGGCGGATATCATTGTTCGAGTCACGTCGGACGAATGGCCGGTGCAAACGAAACCCGAGGTTTTAATGTGAACGGGTGTTGGTCGAGGCAGCAGGGAAGTTCAAAAACTTGTTCTAACCGGTCACGCGTCAATATTTCTTCGGGCGGTCCATCCGCTAGAATATTGCCGTGGTCCAGGAATAATATTCGGTCACAAAATTCGGCGGCGAGATTCAAGTCATGAACGCTCACGATCACAGTCAAGCCCAGTTGTTTGATCAAATCCATGATCTGATATTGGTAGTGTACATCCAAGTGATTTGTTGGTTCATCCAGCAATAGCAGTTCTGCACCCTGGACTAACGCCCGCGCGATCAATGCGCGTTGCTGTTCTCCGCCGGATAGTTGATCAAATCTACGATCTTCAAACCCGCTTAAGCCAACTTGGAGCATGGCCGATTCTATAGTTGTCCGGTCCTGGTCGGTGTCGATATCGAACCATGACTTAGACGGCAGTAAACCCATGCGAACGATTTCACTCAAGCTCAGTGAAAACACCGTTTCGGTCTGTTGGTTAACCACCGCGATATGTTTTGCTAGTTCTTTGCGGGAATAGCGGGAAAGTGCTTTGTTCTTAAAGAGAATCGTGCCGTCACTCGGGTGATCATAGCGATGGTACAGAAAACGCAGTAAGCTGGTTTTGCCGGAACCATTGCGGCCAATAATACCTAGAAATTCACCTCTACCGAGTGTAAAACTTATACCATTGAGAATTGATTTACCGGCAACCTGCCAGGATAAGTTGTTGACGGTTAATAGATCCGGATGCATGTGCTGCCATCTTATATTAGACAATAGACTCAGTCTGAACAAAGCCCCTGACTTGGGCCCCGGCTTCAGTTGCCAATATCCGTCATTTCACAGGTCTAACCGAGCATCAGGCCATCACCCGCAGTCAAGCCCAAGGTATTCGGCGTGACTGTTTGAATAACCTGCATAGAGTCAATTGTGTATATGATTACGGTCGAATTTCAATATCGGCGCCTTCCTTGTCCGGTATCAGTAAGTCGGCCTGGGTGACGCCCAAACCAAGTACCACTGGGCTAGCGATAAATATCGAGGAATAAGTCCCGACTACAACCCCAACGATTAGTGCCAGCGCGAAATTATGGATAATTTGGCCACCTAATATCGCCAGAGCGATTAGCACCAGCAATGTGGTTAAAGAAGTCATCAGCGTGCGGCTTAATGTCTGATTCAACGATGTATTCATGATCAATTCTGAGGTGCCCTTGCGCATCTTCCTGAAGTTTTCGCGGATGCGGTCGTAAACCACGATAGTGTCATTTAACGAATAACCTATGACTGCCAATACGGCGGCCAGCACGGTTAAATCAAATTCCAATCCCAGTAATGAGAAAAAGCCCAGGGTCAGGATGACGTCGTGCGCCAAGGCCGCAACTGAACCCAATGCAAATTTGTATTCAAAGCGCCAGGCGACATACATCAAGATACCGAACATCGAATAAAGTAGTGCCAAACCGCCATCTTCAGTTAGTTCATCACCGACTTGCGGACCGACGAACTCGACGCGTAATTTATCGCCCGCTTGATCGCCGGATTCATTCAGAGCATCCATGACCTGAGTACTTATATCAGCACTATTGACGCCTTCTTTTAGCGGGATCCGGATCAGTATTTCTTTGGAACTACCGAAGTGCTGGACGACTGCGTTGCCGAATCCTTTCTGGCTTAACACATCGCGGATTTGGGGCAATTCGATGGGCTGACTATAACCAACTTCAATCAGGGTGCCGCCGGTAAAATCGATCCCCAGTTTAAGCCCATTGGTAGCTAGAGAAATAAGCGAGACAATCAACAAAATGCCAGATCCGATCATTGCGATCTTGCGTTTGCCCAGAAAGTCAATATTGGTGCGTGATAGGTTCACGTTTAGCCCTCGTGTAATGCGCTAATTCTAAATAGAAAGTTTTTTGACGCGGCGATTGCCGTAAATGAAATTGATCAGCATACGGGTACCCAAAATCGCCGTGAACATCGAAGTCAAAATGCCAATGCAAAGCGTAACGGCAAATCCCTTAATCGGACCGGTGCCAAAACTAAATAACACGATCGCAGCGATCAATGTGGTGATATTAGCATCGAAGATCGTAGAAAACGCTTTTTCGTAACCGACAAAAATACTCGTTTGCGGCGAGTTACCGTTGCGTATTTCTTCGCGTATACGCTCGAATATCAATACATTCGCGTCAACAGCCATACCGACCGTCAAAACGATTCCGGCAATGCCGGGCAGTGTCAAAGTGGCTTGTAACATAGATAAACATGCGACAATCAAAACTAGGTTCATCGCCAAAGCAAGATCAGCGACCAGGCCAAAGACACGGTAATAGATCGCCATAAAGATTAGTACCAGCACAAAGCCAACCATAACCGATTGAAATCCCCGCTCAATGTTGTCTTTACCTAGACTCGGTCCAACGGTTCTTTCTTCGACGATTTCTACCGGTGCGGCTAGCGCCCCTGCACGCAACAGTAGGGATAAATTTCTGGCTTCCTTGGTGCTATCCAAGCCAGTAATTTGAAAACGTTTGCTGAACGCATCGCGTATAGTCGCGACATTTATTACTTCTTCCCGTTTGGATTTCTTGCGAACTTTTTTACCGTTCTCTAATACCGTTTCAACTTTATTTTCTATAAACACCACGGCCATCGGTTTACCGATATTACTTTTGGTTGTATTGGCCATTTTTTTCGCGCCAATGCCATTCAGAGTGATAAAAACAGATGGTGAGCCGGATTGTTGGTCAATTCCAGATGAGGCGTCAACAATTTGATCGCCAGTTACAATGATGCGCCTCTTTAATAAAATGGGGTTGCCGTCTCTTTCCTTGTAAAGTCTTGATCCAACCGGTGCATGCGTATTGATCGCATTCTGAAGGTCGTGATCCACATCAGCCATTCGAAACTCCAAGGTTGCTGTCGCACCAAGAATGTCTTTGGCCTGCGTGGTATCCTGGACTCCGGGTAGTTGCACCACGATGCGGTTATCCCCTTGTTGCTGAATGACGGGTTCCGCTACGCCCAACTCGTTTACCCGGTTACGCAATGTGGTCATGTTTTGAGCGAGTGCAAACTTTCGAACTTCTTGTTTTTCCGCTTCGGAGATCTTTACGATCAAAGCAATTTTGGAGTCGCTTTCGGTCAGCACCAAATCCCGGGCTTCCTTTTTGATAACTGCTCTTGCGTCTTCTAAAGATTTTCGATCCTTGAATACAACTTCTATGGAACCGCCCGCATTGGTTACTGAGAGATAGCGGATTTTGGCATTGCGTAGCGCCAGTCGAATATCACCGGTATAACGTTCGTCAGCTTGTTTAATCGCTGCGTCCATATCGACTTCTAGTAGAAAATGGACACCCCCCCTCAAGTCGAGTCCCAGATACATTGGGTTTGCATTCATGGCCCGCAACCAATCTGGAGTTGCCGGTGCCAGATTGAGCGCCACGGTGTAATCAGTACCCATTTCCGTTTTTAACAGATCTTTAGACTTTAGCTGCTCGTCGGTATCGTTGAACCGGACCAAAATGGACGAGACACCCAATTCGCTCGAAAGGGGTTTGATGCCACTCTTGGTTAATGCTTTCTGTACAGTTTGCAACGTTGAATTGTCCAGCGGGGCATTGCGTTGCGGAGAAATCTGCACTGACGGGTTTTCACCGAATAGATTTGGCAGCGAGAAAAATAAACCCGCAACGACGACGACAATAATGAGAATATTTTTCCAAATTGGGAAACGATTTTCCATGGGGATACCGGCAGTCTTAAAGAATACTATTTGGCTTTGCGTTGTAGGCTTTTATATGTGCCTTTAGGCATCAAGCTGGAAATTGCATCACGTTGAATTTGAACGTAGGTGTTATCACCCACCTCGATTCGCACAAAATTTTCGTCCATATCGACGACTTTACCCAAAAGTCCGCCGTTGGTGACCACTTCGGCACCTTTATTCAATGCTGAAACCATGGTTTTGTGTTCTTTGCTGCGTTTTTGCTGTGGGCGAATGAATAGGAAGTAAAATACCGCCAAGATCGCCACCGGAAATATCAAACCGGCCATTCCGGGATCTTGACCTTGCCCGGCTGACTGAGCCAGCGCGTCTGAAATGAAAAAACTCATTTTCCTCTCCGTAATCTAGGTGAATTAAAACCGACAATTATGACATAAACGGGATTGGAATGCTTCGCTGTTCGTAAAACTCGCCGACGAACTGATCCAGTTTTTCTTGCCCGATCGCATCTCTGAGACCGCGCATCACATGTTGATAAAAATGTACATTGTGGATGGTGTTAAGACGCGCGCCCAATATTTCGCCACATTTATCAAGATGTCGCAGATACGCTCGTGAATAGTGACGGCAGGTATAACAGTCACAGTTCTCATCCAATGGGCGTAAGTCATCCGTGTAGCAACTGTTACGGATCTTAAGCGTTCCGCTGCTGACGAACAGATGTCCATTACGCGCATTTCGCGTGGGCATCACGCAGTCGAACATATCTATTCCCCGATAGACCGCTTCAACCAGATCCTCAGGTTTGCCAACCCCCATCAAATAACGCGGTTTATCCTCGGGCATGATAGGTGCTAGACCGTCGATTACGCTAAGCATTTCTTCTTTGGGTTCACCCACCGAAAGCCCGCCGATCGCGTAGCCATCGAATCCAATCGTTTTTAGCCCTGCTATGGATTCGGCTCGCAATTCGTCGTAAATCCCGCCTTGGACGATCCCGAATAACGCTGCTGGGTTTTCGCCGTGACTGTCTTTACTGCGTTGGGCCCACCTCAACGAAAGCAACATTGATGTGCGCGCTTCTTCGAGGGTGGCCGGATAGGGCGTACATTCATCGAAGATCATCACGATATCGGCCCCCAGTTTGCGTTGAACCTTCATCGATTCTTCGGGCCCCATAAACACAGGTCCGCCGTTCACTGGGGAACGGAATTGCACGCCATTTTCCGCAATTTTCCGCATTTTCCCGAGGCTAAAGACCTGGAATCCGCCTGAGTCGGTCAATATAGGACCGTGCCAATGCATAAAATCATGCAAGTCGCCGTGTTTGGCGATGACATCGACCCCGGGCCTCAATAACAAGTGAAAAGTATTGCCCAAGATAATTTCGGAACCGGTTTCCTGTAATTCTTCCGGGGTCATCGCTTTGACGGTACCGTACGTGCCTACCGGCATAAATGCGGGTGTTTCGACCGTGCCACGGGGAAATATCAATTGTCCGCGTCGGGCGCGTTGATCGGTATTCTTGATGATGAATTCCATGCGGCTTCGATATTAATGGCGGGAGAAAACAGTAGCAATCGAAATTCTCCGGCTGCAGGAATTTCCTGTTGATGCGAATATTGAATTAGCGTCCATCCGGCGCGGAAAATGGCGTAGTATATGCCTTTTGGCTCGGATAATCTCTAACTTAAATGGGAGGAATTGCTGCGCTTTCTATACTTGTTAAAGTCGAAAATTGCTTTGCCGTAAAATCGAGCGTCTAAGGTCAGGCTTTTCCGAATAGAAGATTGCGTAATGCTGGGGCGAAGCGCAATGGTGTGTTTTTGCTGCGTATTGCAAATACCATTCTAGTACCCAATAGAAATGTCAGGACAGCCGCATAAATCAGAGGTTCCCGCAGGTCTTCTTTGACCAGCCACAGAAAGTGGATGACCCCCAATACTGCAATGACATAGATCAGTCGGTGTAGTTTTTTCCAATTGCGTCCCAGCCGCTGGACCATTTTCCGGGTTGAAGTGAGGGCTAAGGGTAGCAACAAAATATAGGCAGCCAGCCCCACTAACACGTAGGGGCTATCTGGAATCTCATCGACCATTTGTTCCCAGGAAAAGGAAAGATCCAGGGCTAGATATACCGACAAATGAACTGTCGCATAAAAGAACGTAAATAGTCCCAGCATGCGGCGGAAGCGGTGTTGGAAATTCCAATTGAAAAGCAACTTTAGCGGTGTGCACGTCAATGTAAGCATTAAAAACCTCAGCGTCCAGTCGCCCGAGCGAAAGTGCAGCGTTTCAATCGGATCAGGTCCTAATTTATCTTGAACCGTGTCCCAAACCATCCAAGCAAAGGGCGACAACGCGGTGATAAAAACCAGGATTTTGACGACCACCCAAAAAATTTGATTTTGTTTCATCAGTAGAATTTACTCAAATCCATGCCGGCGTATAGGTGCCCGACCTGTTCCGTATAACCATTAAACATTTCTGTTTTTCGTTTTGGCGTGAAAATTCCACCGCCGATGATCCTTTCCCGCTTTTGGCTCCATCTGGGGTGGTCTACAGATGGATTCACATTTGCGTAGAATCCATATTCATTGGGGCCTGCAACATTCCAAGCGGTCCGGGGCATCTGCTCGGTAAGTCTGATTTTGACTATGGATTTGATGCTTTTGAAGCCGTACTTCCATGGAACCACCAGACGCAGTGGTGCACCATTTTGGTTGGGTAGTATTTCACCATACAGACCCACTGCCAGGATAGTCAACGGATGGACCGCCTCGTCGATGCGCAAACCTTCTACGTACGGCCAATTCAACACCGAAACCCGCTGCCCAGGCATTTGTTCCGGATCATGTAAGGTTGTGAATTCTACAAATTTGGCCCGCGATGTAGGTTCAAATTGTTGTATTAGTTGTCCCAGCGAAAAGCCCACCCAAGGGACGACCATGGACCAAGCTTCCACACAGCGAAGTCTGTAAATCCGCTCTTCCAAGTTTTGTGTCTTTAAAATCGTTTCCATATCGATTGTTCCGGGCTTGGCAACCTCGCCTTCCACCGATACGGTCCACGGCCGTGTTTTAAAATTCTGTGAATTTCGCGCGGGGTCACCCTTGCCGGTGCCGAATTCGTAAAAGTTGTTGTAGCTGATTACATCGTCGTAATCGGTCGGTTCTTCGCCCAACGATAAGCTGCTTTTAGGCGCGCTGGAGAATATTTTAGGTTCAGCCGCAGCAATATGTGGTGCTAAGCCCATTCCGAAATCGGCCACGACCGATCCCGCCGCTGCTTTGATCAATCGGCGACGCTGATTGAACATTTTCCGGTCGGTCACCTCGGATTCGCCTAATTCTGGTTTAATTTTTATCAACATAACAATTCGATGGTGTAAGGAATGAAACGAGAAAATTCACAGTTTCATTATAGGACTTAAAGATTAAAGACCGGTTGGGTCAAACAAATCTTTCCAATGCAGCTCGATATCAACAGGACTTTAAGCTAAGACCATTATAGAATAAACCTATCGCAACGATCCGGCATTGTCTCCATATGACGCTGTACCACACATCGCTAGGGGTTAGCTCATATTCGTTCAGAAATTTGGCAGAATTGCTCGCCAAAGCGTCGCCTGAAAGGAGTGGAGATCAACTCGCAGGGATAGCCGCGCTAAGCGACGAAGAACGGGTTGCGGCGCAGATGATACTGGCCGATGTACCCTTGAGCCGTTTTTTACAAGAGCCGATCATTCCCTACGAAACCGATGAAGTTACCCGGTTAATAACCGATGAGCACGATCCGAAGGCATTCGCACCGATCGCCAACTTTTGTGTCGCAGAGTTTAGGGACTGGTTGTTGAGTTACCAAACTACTACAGAAATTCTGCAACAGATTGCGAGTGGGTTGACGCCGGAAATGGTTGCCGCGGTCAGCAAATTGATGCGCAATCAGGATTTGATTTTAATCGCTAAAAAGTGCCGCGTTGTGACGTGCTTTCGCAATACCCTAGGTCTATCCGGGCGATTGTCTGTTCGCTTGCAACCCAACCATCCAACCGACGACCCGCAAGGTATTGTGGCGGCTGTTTTAGACGGGTTGATGTATGGTTGCGGTGATGCGGTAATCGGAATCAACCCGGCCTCCGATAATCAAGCAACTACGGTACGTTTGCTGAAGATACTCGATGAGTTGATTCACCGTTATGAAATCCCAACCCAATCGTGCGTACTTGCGCATATTACAACTCAGCTCAAAGCCATTGAAAAGGGCGCGCCGTTGGATTTGATATTCCAATCGATAGCCGGTACCGAAGCCGCCAATAGCAGCTTTGGGGTCGACCTGACCCTGCTTAACGAGGCGTATCAGGCAGGCTTGACCTTGGAGCGGGGTAGCGTAGGAAGCAATCTAATGTATTTCGAAACCGGGCAGGGCTCCTGTTTATCTGCGGATGCCCATTATGGCGTGGATCAGCAAACGCTGGAGGCTCGTGCCTATGCGGTCGCGCGGAAATTTCATCCGCTGCTGGTCAACTCAGTTGTTGGTTTTATTGGGCCTGAATATTTGTACGACGGTAAGCAGATCATTAGGGCCGGGTTGGAAGATCATTTTTGTGGCAAGCTTTTGGGTTTGCCGATGGGGGTCGATGTCTGTTATACCAACCACAGTGAAGCGGATCAAGACGATATGGATAATCTGCTGACTTTGCTCGGCGTGGCAGGATGTAACTATTTCATGGGCGTGCCGGGTGCCGATGATATTATGCTGAATTATCAATCGACTTCATTTCACGACAGCCATTTTTTGCGCCAGCTTTTGGGTTTAAAGCCGGCGCCTGAATTTGAGAAATGGCTGCACAATATTGGGATTTTGGATCAAAATAATAAATTGGCGCCGGTAGACGAACATCATTTACTGCTGCAGTCCGTTTCGTAATATGACATACGCAAAACAGCAAAAATCGGTATTACCGGATCCTTGGATTCAGCTTCGTCAATATACGTCGGCGCGCATCGCTCTGGGACGCAGCGGGGGCAGTGCTCCAACCAATGCATGCCTTGATTTCAAACTCGCCCATGCCCGTGCTCGCGATGCTGTAAACGAAAGTTTCCAGACCAATCAGCTGGCGTTAGAAATTGAGGCGCTGGGTATGGATATTGTAACTGTAAGCAGCCAAGCTGCGGATCAAACAAACTACCTTAAACGGCCTGATTTGGGCCGGCGTTTGGACAAGGATTCTGAAACATTATTACCCCAGTATGCAAGCGATGATGACTTGGTTATTTTGGTCAGTGGAGGGCTTTCGGCTTTAGCAGCACACCGTCAAACTAAAGCCGTGCTCGAACGTTTACTACCTAAACTTCGTTCTGATTCATGGAAATTAGCGCCTGCTGTGCTGGCACATTTCGGCAGAGTTGCGCTACAAGATCAGGTCGGTAAGTTGCTCAATGCAAAGCTGGCACTCATTCTGTTGGGCGAGCGACCGGGTCTGGGCTCGCCCGATAGCCTCGGTGCCTATTTAGTATTCAAGCCCCAGTCAGGAAACACCGATGCCAATAGAAATTGTGTGTCGAATATTCGACCGGAAGGGCTCCCGCCTGCTGCGGCCGCAGAGACACTATATTACTTGTTATCCCAGGCCAAAGCGCGGGAAATTTCCGGCATCGAACTGAAAGACGAGCGCGAATATGCATTGGGTCATGATGAGCAAAAACACCTAAAATCGGAGTAATTTCTTTGCGTTTTTGTGCCAATGGATGCTCTATATTTCATTAGAATCACTAGCTGTTAATCGTTTAGGAGGTCCGCTATAGAATGCAGGATTATGCTGATTTTGATGACGTCTCTCTATCGCCGATAAAGTTCACAATACCTATATGACTAGAGTGCTATTGACTGGAGCCAGCGGGTTCATCGGCAGCCATTGCATACAGCCCTTGCTGGATAAAGGCTTCGAGGTTCACTGCGTGTCTTCGCAGGACAGAACCGGGAGAGCGGGTGAAATTTGGCACCGGGCGGATTTATTGAGCGAATCGGCTATTCAGGGATTGATTGGGCATGTGGCCGCGTCTCACTTATTGCATTTGGCTTGGTATGCGGATCCAGGTACCGTCAACGATACCCGCAATTTACTCTGGGCAAAATCGGGTTTGACGTTGGTTCACAGGTTTAAAGAGCAGGGGGGGGAACGTTTGGTCATCGGGGGAACATGCCTGGAGTATGATTGGAGTCATGGCTATTGTTCCGAATTACGCACACCCAGAGACACAAACAGTTTGTACGGTTGTTGCAAAAACAGCTTGTTCGAAATCGTATCGCGCTACTCGTTTCTTACCGAATTGAGTTTCGCCTGGGCCCGGCTGTTTTTTTTGTACGGACCTAGAGAAAATCCAAACCGATTGGTTCCCCATGTTATAAATTCACTTCTATCAGGCGAGACAGCGCACTGTTCCAGCGGCGAACAAATACGCGACTATCTGCACGTACAAGACGCCGCAGACGGCTTGGTAGAGATGCTCAGTAGCGATGCCCAAGGCGATTTTAATATCGCGTCCAATACACCGGTTAATTTGAGACAAATTGTGCAAACAATTGGCGCTAAAATTGGCCGACCCGAATTGATCAACCTTGGCTCGATCAAAAAACGCGACAATGATGCGCCGATTGTGGTGGCCGATACGGATAAAATAAAAACCGCGATTGGATGGCGACCCAGTATCGATTTAGATTCTGGTTTGGATCAGACTATTCAATGGTGGAAAAATCAATCGAATTGCCGGATGTATGAATAATAGTCCGCAATCTTATTATTAGCGGTTCTGCTGTATTCAAGAATGAACCGAAGTTCGTGACGTAAAAAACTAAATTCTGCGGCGATTACATTGTCATTTTGTAGCGGGCCGATAGTCGTATATGCACTACGTCATCAATTTCCCGAAATGCCCCGAAAATTCCGCCTTCCTGCGCTTGGTCTAATCGCCAATGCCGGTTTTTTTGTTGCGACGATGATCGTTTATTGGAGCGGCTGGGAGACCAATAAACGCCTGGGATTTGCGTTACTGATCGGCGTGCTGTTGTTCGCATTAACCAAAATGCGCGAAGGGGTGAAAGTGAAAGATTTGGATATAATTGCCGCGGTTTGGCTCGTACCGTATATCGTGGGTTTGGGCTCGTTATCCTATCTGGGAAATTTTGGCGGGTTGGGCATTATTCCGTTTGGTTGGGATTTCTTATTGGGTCTATTGCTAAGCGTCGTAATATTTTATTTTGCTGGCCGGTGCCGGTTGCCAAGTGATAAAGCCGCGCAATACATTGCTGAGTACGGCGAGACCTCGGGTGTAATTCCGACCGATGAGCCGCCGATCTAATTTAGTCGCTAACTTGAACGGTCTCATGGATAGAAATGACAAAACTTGTTCAATTCAAATCCGTTGTACTTAACGATCCAATCTAACCAAAAGAGCGCAGTTCCAGGTTATACGATAGATATCCATGCGATCGAACCTAGATTTTAAGTCCGACCGCATAGGTGGATATCGTACCGGTTAGCGTCGGTCCTTAAGTAAATCACGAATCTCGGTCAGCAACACTTCCTCTTTGGAAGGTTCCGGTGGTGCTTCAGGTTTGGCTTCTTCTTCCTTTTTTAGGTTATTGATGACTTTCACCGCGATAAAGATAGCGAGAGCAACAATAATAAAGTCAACAATTGATTGGATAAAAGTACCGTACTTCAGCATCACTGCGGGGGTATCCCCTACCGCTTCTTGTATGGTGACTGCCAGATTGGAAAAATCGACACCGCCTACCAATACACCAATCGGCGGCATTATAACGTCGGCGACAAACGAAGATACGATTTTGCCAAATGCTGCCCCGATAATTATTCCGACGGCCATATCGACAACATTCCCTTTTACCGCAAATTCTTTGAATTCCTTCATCATACCCATGGTATTCCCCCTAATTTATCGTTAATTAATATGCTAAATAGACAACCAAATTGAGGGAATGGCAATAGTGGTAGTATCGATTAAGCTTTCAGAAAATGTCTATCGAATTGCGCTAAGCGACCAATTTTTTGAAAGGCTTCCCGAACCCCGCGCGTGACTCATTCCGTCACTAAATGCGGTTCAATCCAAACATGAAACGCTTCCCCTCGTTGGATGAAATAGTATGCATTGATGATATTGCCATCTATGCATCGCTGCGTATTCTAAAATAACTAAAAGCGGTAAGCGAATGATAAAAGCAGATGTTAAGATTTCAATAAAGGGTGATCTGGAGGAAGCTGTCGAGAAATCCAAATTGCCAGTTTGTGTCGCATATTGGGGTCCGTTTCCTGATCTTTGGCCAGTGGTTGAATCAATTTGTCGTGCACCAATAGACGATATAAAACCTGAATTTTATCCTTGGCAGAATCCGAGGCTTCGAACTCAACCGCTCCCCTTTTTTCGGCGTAAATCATACCGACCCGAATAGCTTCTTTAAGCAACAGGGCTTCATTATTTAGTTTTTTCATTGTGCCGGCCTTACGTCCCAACTTAGAAAATGATTTATACCTGATTTAAAAATCTCAAACAAGCCGCTAAGATCACCAAAATCAGACCTTAAGTCTAGCGGGTTGCCGGCAAATAAACCTCATAGGCCCAGCCGGGAAACATTTTCCAAAAACTATATACAAACCCCTTATATCTACATTATTATTGAAGTCAATGCTGGGACACTAACAAACACTAACCCCCCGCTAAGTGTTTATACTGTATTGCACATCATGTAGGTTCGAATGTTCTATTCGCGAAGCAGCCCTAGGATTGTAGCTCGGCACCGGCGTTACCCAACTTGAACAGGGTAGTGAAAAAGAAATGTCGTTCGTTTAATGGCGGATTGCCGCCCTGATTACTCGGAGTATGAATGATCTATAATCGGATAAAACTGCGCCGCTTAATGAGCCGATTTCCCTGGCTATTTTTTATTGTTTTAACGCTGGTTTCTTTACCTGCCTGCCAAGACGCAAATCAATACGTCAAACCACCGCCTCCGGCGGTCACTGTTGAGAATCCGTTAAAGAAGGATGTTACGGAGTACTTGGAATTTACCGGTACTACGGATGCATTCGAGCATGTAGAAGTTCGCGCCCGAGTCTCTGGATTTTTGCAAAGTATCCATTTTGAACCTGGCACTGTGGTCGCCAAAGATCAATTGTTGTTTGTCATCGATCCCAAACCCTACGAAGCTGACCTGGCTGCGGCGAAAGCCGAATTAACTGCGACGCGTGTTGAATTCAAAAGAGCGCAAACAGAACTGGTTCGAGCCGAGGCGTTATTCAAAAAACAATACCTCTCAGATACCGACAGACTCAAGCGACAGACCGAAAGAGATACCGCCAGCGCAGCGATTGGTCGTGCTGAAGCCAAATTTAAAACCGCCGAATTGAATTTGGGTTATACCCGGGTGCTGGCGCCGATTGATGGGCGTGTCAGTAGAAATTTTGTAGATGTGGGCAATCTGGTTGGCGAAGGCGACCCCACGTTACTTACCACCGTGACCCGCTACGATCCGATTTTTGCCTATTTTCACCTGAACGAACGCGACCTGTTGCGGGTTATGGCGGTGCAGCGTGAAGAGATTAAGAGGAAAGGCTTGGATCCGGACAAAGACCCGAGTTCTCAGGCAAAAATTCCACTGTATCTGGGTTTGGCAAACGAAGAAGGTTACCCACACCAGGGGGTTTTGGATTTTGCCGAGTCTGAAGTCAATACCGAAACAGGGACCATTGAAGTTCGAGGGGTTTTTCCAAACCCGCTGAAACCGCCGCTATTGTTGCCTGGACTATTCACTCGACTGCGTTTTCCGGTAGGTGAACATCCGGATGCGTTACTGGTCAGCGAACGAGCGATAGGCTCGGATCAGGGGGGCGATTACCTCCTTGTCGTCAACGATGAAGATGTCGTAGAAAAACGGCAAATTAAGCCCGGACAGGTCATAGACGGCATGCGGGTCATCGACAAGGGTTTGGAGGCAACCGACCGGGTAATCACCAACGGCATTCAACGAGCCCGGCCGGGTTCGAAGGTTGCACCCCAACGAAGAGAGAACTTGCCAACAAATAAAACGGGTTAATCGGGCCTTTCGTAAAAGTAACCTTTCTCGACCAAATAGGTTGAGCTCCAGCAGTATAATGAAGTGGAAGTGTTAGGATAAACGCCAATGTTTTCCAAGTTTTTTATAGAGCGGCCAATTTTTGCCAGTGTTATTTCCATCGTGCTGGTCGTCGCTGGGTTGGTCACATTATTTTCATTGCCAATCGCACAGTTCCCGGAGATAACCCCGCCGACCGTAGAAGTGTCCACGACCTATCCCGGGGCTAATGCTCAAGTTGTCGCAGAAACCGTTGCGGCGCCTATTGAGCAACAAGTCAACGGCGTCGAAGATATGCTTTACATGTCTTCGACCAGTGCCAGTGACGGGTCTTATAAGCTTACCGTCACTTTTGAGGTGGGTACCAATTTGGACATGGCCCAGGTCTTGGTGCAAAACCGAGTTACGTTGGCCGAACCCAATCTCCCTCAAGAAGTGACACGGCAAGGGGTCAGCACCAAGAAAAAATCCACCAGTATCATCTTATTTATCGCACTAACTTCGCCGGATGGCCGTTACGACGAAATCTACCTGAGCAACTACGCTACGCTATATTTGCGCGATCTGCTAAGTCGGATAAAAGGCGTGGGAGAAGTATCGATTTTTCCGCCCAGCGACTACAGCATGCGGATTTGGTTAAATCCGCAACAGCTGCGTTCACGCCGCATTACTACCCAGGATGTGTTGAATGCGATAAGCGAGCAAAACGTACAAGTTGCCGCTGGGCAAATTGGGCAACCGCCGGTTCCCAGCGGGCAAAATTTTCAATATACGGTGAATGTTTTGGGCCGGTTGACTGACATTGCCCAGTTTGAAAATATTATTGTTAAGACGGGTGATCGAGGCAGTATCACCCGTCTTAAGGATGTGGCCAAGATTGAATTGGGCGGTAAAAGTTACGATATTACATCGACGCTAAACGGCAAATCGTCCGCCAGTCTTGCGATCTACCAATTGCCTGGTGCAAACGCGCTGGATGTGGCAGAACAAGTTCGTGCCGCGATGAAAGATCTCAGTGGTAATTTTCCGGAAGGTTTATCGTATTCGATACCGTACGATACGACGTTGTTTGTATCGCAAGCCATCGATGAAGTTTTTGTCACGTTGTTTCAAGCGGCCGGTTTGGTGTTTATCGTATTGTTTATCTTCTTGCAGGATTGGCGCTCCACGCTGATACCCGCAATTACGATTCCGGTCTCCCTGATTGCGACCTTCGCGGTAATGTCGATGTTGGGCTTTTCCATCAACATGTTGACCTTGTTTGGACTGGTGCTGGCAATCGGTATTGTCGTCGATGATTCGATCGTCGTAGTCGAAAGCACCGTAGCGCATATCGAGGGGGGTATGGGCTCCAAAGAAGCGGCTATCAAGGCAATGGGTGAAATTTCAGGGCCGGTTATCGCGACGACGCTGGTGCTCTTATCGGTATTCGTACCTACGGCCTTTCTACCGGGTATTACCGGCGAGATGTACCGGCAGTTTGCGCTGACGATTGCGGTATCGACCTTTTTTAGTTCCATCAATGCATTGACTATGAGTCCGGCAATAGCTGCGCTGCTGCTGCGGCCGGCGCCAACCAATAAGAATGCGTTTTTTCGTGGATTCGATAAGCTGTTTGAACGTACCGGCCATAGCTATGCAAATTTCGTCCAAATGGCGGTACGCCGCAGTGGATTAATGATGATCCTGTTCCTGATTATCGGTGCGTTGACCGGATGGCAGTTCGGCAAGTTGCCGACTGGTTTTTTGCCGGTTGAAGATCAAGGATACGTGATTGCGGCGGTGCAACTTCCCGATGCCGCATCGCAAGAACGAACAAAAGAAGTGCTGCAGCAAATCGACCAAATCCTTGCGAAAACGCCGGGCGTCTCGGATTGGATTTCGTTGGGTGGGTTTTCGGTATTAGACGCGACCAATGCGTCCAATGCGGCGACCATCTACGTGGTTATGAAACCTTGGGCAGAGCGCACTGGTGCCGATACCAGTCAAGCAGCGATATTGGCCTATTTGCAACGACAGTTTGCGCAAGTGCAAGACGCGGTTGCATTTGCATTTGCGCCACCAGCGATCCCCGGTTTGGGCGTATCCGGTGGTTTTCAAATGCAGCTGCAGGATAGAGGCGGTATAGGACTGCCCGAGTTGCAGAGTATGACCAACGAGATAGTTCAGGATGGCAACGGCCAAAGTGCCCTGAACAATTTAAACACGACATTCCGCGCCGGTGTGCCGCAATTATTCGCCCAGGTGGATCGAACCAAAGCGAAAACCATGGGGCTTCCACTGGATAGCGTATTTGGTACGCTGCAAGCTTATTTGGGTTCGGCTTATGTCAATGATTTCAACAAATTTGGCCGGACTTGGCAGGTCAAGGTGCAGGCAGATTCGAAATTTCGTTTAAGACCCGATGACATCCGCCAATTGGAGGTGCGCAATAACAGCGGAAACATGGTGCCATTAGGCACGTTAATTAGCGTCGATCAAACCCTGGGGCCGCAGACGATCCTGCGTTACAACTTGTACCCGTCTTCGTCGATCACTGGCGAAGCCAGTCCGGGCTACAGTTCCGGAGAAGCGTTGAATCTAATGGAACAAATGGCGGGTGCCAAACTACCGACGTCGATGGGTTTCGAATGGACCGGCATGTCGTTTCAGGAAAAACAGGTGGGGTCGGAAGCGATCATGATATTCGCACTGGCCATCTTATTGGTATTCCTGGTCCTGGCGGCCCAATACGAAAGCTGGTCCAGTCCAACTGCGGTTATTCTGGTCGTCCCACTTGCTTTATTGGGGACTGTTCTAGCGCTGCTCATGCGTGGTTTTGACAACAATATTTATACCCAGATTGGAATCGTATTAATCATTGGGTTAGCCAGTAAAAATGCGATTCTAATTGTCGAATTTGCCAGCGAGCAACGCGAGCGGGGCCTGTCGATTTTGGATTCGGCGGTTCAAGCCGCCAAAATGCGTTTCCGCGCGATTCTGATGACCGCCTTTTCTTCTATTTTGGGTTTTATGCCACTGGTCATTGCGTCGGGGGCAGGTGCAGCCAGCCGCCAAGCAATAGGGACCGCCGTTGTGGGTGGAATGATCGCGGCGGTTGCAATGTCCTTGATCTTTACGCCAGTTTTTTACGTCGTTATGCAGCGATTGAGCGAACGAGGGGCGAATCGTAAGAAAAAATCACCGGCAATTAAACCTATTGAGACAGGTCAAGCGGGTCAACCTCAAAAACAATAGATATATGTTATTGACGCTAAATCTATTAGAAAGATAAGTCCTCGCAAATATGTCAATGTGTAAAATGACTCTTGGTCATAGCCTATGTGGGCAACATATCGGCTGGGCTTTTAACCGCTAAACCCGGTTTGTTCAACACGTGGGTATAAATCATTGTCGTATTCACGTCCGAATGTCCAAGCAACTCTTGAACCGTTCGAATATCGTATCCGGATTCCAGAAGGTGTGTAGCAAACGAATGTCTAAGCGTGTGGCTGCTTATTTTCTTGCGAATTGCCGACTGCTTAACCGCAGTTTTAATCGCGCGCTGCAACGTCGTTTCGTGAAGATGGTGACGGCGAACTGCGGTTGAGCGCGGGTCTACGGATAGTTTTGCTGCCGGGAAGACGTATTGCCAAATGAGTTCTTTACCCGCTCCCGGATATTTTCTAGCCAATGCATTCGGCAAGAAAACACCATTTGCTCCGGCTTCAATATCAGCCTTGTGCTGTACAGCAACTGATCGGATTTGTTGTTCAAGTGCTGGTTGGTAGCGCTCCGGAATGGGAACAACACGGTCTTTATTGCCCTTGGCGTCCCGAATTATTATCTGACCATAGTCAAAATCCGCGTCTTTGACACGCAAACGCACGCACTCCATCAAACGCATCCCAGTTCCGTACATTAAGCCGGTCATTAGTAAATATATCCCCGACAGATGACCCAATAAGCGACTAACTTCAGCTTGGCTAAGAACCACCGGTAGACGTTTTGGGCGTTTGGAATGCTTAAAGTTAAATTCTTCCCGGGGTTTTTCCAAGACTTTAGTCAACAAAAAGACAATTGCGTTCAGCGCCTGATTTTGCGTGCTGGCCGCAACTTTCTTATCGACCGCGAGGTGAGAAAGAAAAGACTCTACATTGTCTGCATTGAGCGATGCCAACGGTTTGTAACCGGTAAACTTAAAAAAACGGACGATCCAGTCAATGTAACTGCGCTCGGTCCGAATCGAATAATGTCTTAGCCGTATGAGCCGGATGGTCTGCTGCAAAACGTCACGGTGTTCAGTCGAGATGGCACGGTTTGTCCCAATGGATTCTTCCACCATCTGGTCTACCGAAAAATCAACGGCCAACGTAGAGTGATTTCTAGGAAGCGACTGCGCGGCTTCCCGCCAATAATTCCAATCGACTTCGCGGGAAGCCGCGGTATCGGATAAATCAAACAGCAGAATCTGCAGGGCATCGACGGCTTGCTTGAATTGCCAGTCGTGTAGTTGCTCCGTCCGGGACAAGGATTGAAGATAGTTTTCTATTTCTGAAGCCGAAATTTCGCCCAGCTTTTTGTTCGAATAGGTGTCCAAAAATTTCTCAATACGGCGGACATACCAACGCCGAGCCCTTTCTGGCACTTGTTTTTTTTCTAATAAGTCAATGTATTTCTGCCAGTTTGAGCGTTTATGCATGTCAGGTATCAAAAAGTAAATCGTAGAAACAGATAAGCTGGAATTATAGTACTAGACAGCAGCTATGTTTATCAATACTATATTGTGCCGTCTAATAAAATGTTAAGTTTCAGAACTCCCCTCTGAAACTAAATTAGCAACTCATAATCAGGGGAAACGAAAGGAATAAAAACCATGCTATCTAAAATCGTTGTTAATATGTACTCTGTCCTTCTAGAAATCGGTCTTTGGTTGATTCTTATTGCTGGTGCAATTGGTGGCTGGCAAGCAAGTGGATTAATCGGCGCAATCGGTGGAATAGTTGGGGCAGCTATATTTGGTGCAGTATTCCTTGGTGCATTCCTTGTTCTTGATGACATTAGGAATAGAGTAAAGGCAATCGAAAACAAGAAATAGCACTAACTTAACAATGCCATTAACTCGGACAGTTAAAAGCGGCGTTTCGCTGCGCTACACTCTGCTTTTAACTGCCGGTTATGGCTGGCGTTAGGCTTCAAAAATGAATTGTTCAAAATGTGGCAATCCTGATAGAAAAATCTGGCCTCCTTCGGCAGAAGTCCCAGATTTTACTGATATTGCTTCAGAGAATTGGATGTCACTTGCGCGCTGTTCTAAATGTGGCGTGTTATGGGTTGGAGTCCCGTATGAACCATATGCTTCATTTATGTACTACGTTGTGTGGAGCAAAGAAGAGAAGGAGTGGAGAGAAGAAATACAAAAAAATGAAGGTGCAGCACTCCATGCCTGGCACAAAAATCAGTTAAAAACATTTGAAGGAAGTCTAACCTCAGAAGACATGCAAGCAATACAAGCACATAGAGAAAGAAGCTATGGCAGAGATCCATACAGTGAACCCTAACGACTAAGGTTAGATTGTGTGAGCGGAGCGAACCACAATCTGAACCGTTTGTTGGACAAGCCCGATGGTTGTGATTGGGTTGGTTATGAAAATATCTTTTTGAGTTTTATCGGAACTCAAGG
>Ga0209992_10001079_pt1 | contig 31079 bp, 24 predicted proteins | sample 2SBtaG_2_FD_182564 | JGI IMG/M metagenome (GOLD analysis project Ga0209992, IMG submission 182564) | Deep subsurface microbial communities from Kolumbo volcano to uncover new lineages of life (NeLLi) - 2SBTROV12_ACTIVE470 metaG (SPAdes)... | ecosystem: Environmental > Aquatic > Marine >... | reverse complement strand
CCGGTCCGTCACGCCGGTGTTCCCGCAAAGTTGGGACGAATGAGCAGACCCGAGCGGATCGGCCGCTCGGCCAGGAGGTTGAGCAGGATCGAACTCCCGCCGACGACCGCGATGATGATCGGGACGTTCTGCTCAGTGACGTAGGTGAGGTCGAGCAACCACGCGATGCACACGAAGAGCCCGACGCCGGACGCAGCGATCAAGCCGACCACGAGCGAGCGGGCCGCACGACCTCCGTCGACCAGGAAATGCGTCGCCCCCCCAGCGGCGTAGCCGACGACTGCCATCGTCAGAATCCACATCCCGAACGGGGTCTGGACGACCAGGTCGCTGGCCAGGCCACAGCCGAACCCGATCAGCGCCCCCCTGTCGCTGCCCCCGTTGACCCCGGCCGACACGGCGACGAACAGGAGCAGGTCGATGACGTATCCCGCCACGGTCAGTTGGCTCGCCGCGGAGACCTGGAGGGCCAGGGCTGCTGCAATCAGGACCACGAAGCGGGCGAATCGCCCGGCTGCCGACATCATGGGCTGGCCTCAGGCACGGTGGACGACACGGTGGATGGCTCGTTGGGGTCAACGGTAGTGGCCGTCGGTGGATCAGAGACCGCGGCCGACGTCGGTGGCGCCGTCGAGGCCACCGGAGCGGTGGACGGAGGGGCCGTGGGCGCAGGCGGGAGGCTGGTCGTCTCGGGAGCGCGATCGACCACGACGGGCTCGGGCGCGTCGGGGACGTACAGCACCACCGACACCCAACGCAGGCGTGTCAGCTCGGCCGAAGGGTGCAACGTGATCCGCTGGGTGCCCTGCACGGCGTTGGGTTCGACGTCGACAACGGTGCCGACCAACAGGCCTTCGGGAAACGAACTGCCCTGAAAACCGCTGGTCACGACGGTCTCTCCGGGGATCACGACCGTCTCGAGTTCAACGAAGCCCACTTCCATGTCTTCGCCGCGGCCGCGACCGGACGCAACACCATCGTCGCCCGAGCGGACCATCCGCACGCCGACGGCGAAGTTGGGGTCGGTGAGCAACTCGACTCGACTGCGGGTGGTGCTCACTTGCACCACGCGCCCGATGAGACCCGCGCCGGTCTCGACGGGCATGCCCTCGCGCACACCGTCGCGGCTGCCCCGGTCGAGCTCGATCGTTCGTTCGAAGTTCGACAGCGGGGCGTCGATCACGCGCGCCGTCACGCGGGGGATGTTCGCAACCACGTCGCGCGCTCCGAGGAGGTCGAGCAGTGCTTGGCGGTCCCGCTCGATCTCGCCGACCTGCAGGATCGAACTCTCCGCCTCGGCGAGCCGGGCGCGCAGCTCGGCGTTCTCGTCCTCGAGGTCGTCGTAGCTGGTTACGCCTCGCCAGGCATCGCCGAACGGAGTCAGCACCCACTCACCGGCCGAGCGCACAGGACCGAGCACGTCGAGCATCACGTTGCGCACCGACGTGAGCGGACCACCTTCGCTCCGAACGTCGATGGTGATCAGAACCACCGCGGTGATGACGAGCGCCAAGAGGCGCACTCTCGAACGTCGACGACGCCCGTCTCCGATGTGGCCGACCATGCTCGAGGGCGGCTACCGCTGCTCGCCCGAGGAGAACAGGACGCTGCGCAGGGCCTCGAACTCTTCGAGCGACTGTCCAGAACCGCGGGCGACCGCGTAGAGGGGGTCCTCCGCCAAGCGAATCGGCATCCCGGTCTCGTTGCCGAGCCGCCGATCGAGGCCTCGTAGGAGGGCGCCGCCACCAGCGAGCACGATGCCCGACTCCATGATGTCGGCGGCGAGTTCGGGGGGCGTCTGGTCGAGGGTGACCTTCACCGCATCGACGATCGAGGCCACGTTCTCCTCGATCGCCTCGCGGATTTCGACGCTGCTGACGGTCACGGTCTTGGGCAGGCCGGTGACGAGGTCGCGTCCGCGGATCTCTGCGTACATCTCTTCATCGAGTGGCCAACCCGAACCGAGCGCGACCTTGACCTCTTCGGCGGTCCGCTCCCCGAGAGCGAGGTTGTACTCCTTCTTGATGTACTGAATGATCGCGCTGTCCAGCACGTCGCCACCGACGCGGGCCGACTGGGCGGCGACGATACCCCCGAGCGAAATCACTGCGACCTCGGTGGTACCACCGCCGATGTCGACGATCATCGATCCGCTCGGCGACTGCACGGGCAGCCCGACACCGATTGCGGCGGCCATCGGCTCCTCGATGATGTAGGCGGGCTTGCGGGCACCGGCGTACTCGGCGGCTTCCTGCACGGCTCGCTGCTCAACGCCGGTGATGCCCGACGGCACACAGATCACCATGCGCGGCTTGCTCCAGCGGCTGGAGTTCACCTTCTGGATGAAGTAGCGCAGCATCTTCTCGCAGATGTCGAAGTCTGCGATCACGCCGTCCTTGAGCGGCCGGATGGCCTGGATGTGTCCGGGCGTTCGACCGATCATCCGTTTGGCCTCGACCCCCACCGCCAGCGGCTTGCCGGTGGTGATGTCCACGGCGACCACCGACGGCTCGTTGAGAACGATGCCCCGGCCGCGTACGTACACGAGCGTGTTGGCGGTCCCGAGGTCGACGGCCATGTCGCGGCCGGAGAACCTACCGAACATGGGACCAGAGCTCGGCCGACGGCTGCTGGCGACGCCTCCCGGCGCCCTTTTCGATTTGCCGTCGTCCATCAAGAGCTCCGATCAGGCGCCGGGAAAGAAGATCCCGATCTCGCGCTCGGCCGACTCCGTGCTGTCGGAGCCGTGCACGAGATTCTCGGTCACAACGAGCCCGAAGTCACCGCGGATGGTTCCAGGAGCCGCGGTCGCCGGGTTCGTCGTGCCCATCAGGTTGCGCACGATCGCGAAGACGTCGTCACCCGCATCCTCGGGGCCCTCCACCACGATCAACATGGCCGGCGACCTCGTGATGAACGCCAGGAGATCATCGAAGAACGGCTTGCCATCGTGTTCGGCGTAGTGCCGCGAGGCGGTCTCCCGATCGATGGTGCGCAGCTCGGCGCGAGCCATCGTCAGGCCCTTGCGCTCGAAACGGGAGATGATCTCGCCAACGAGGCCGCGTTCGACGGCATCGGGCTTACAGATCACGAACGTCCGGGGCATCAATTCTCCTGCGAAACAGCGGCCCGAGTGGCCGCGACGACCCGCGCAAGGCTACCGCGGTCACTCCAGGAGGTGAATTCGGGCCTCGGACGCCACGTAGAGCGAGCCCGCGATCAGCACGACGCCCTCGGACCCGGCCAGCTCGACTGCGGAATCGGTCGCGTCGGCCACGCTCGGCGCGATCTGCACCTCGAGGCCGAGTTCGCGGCCTGCGGCGGCCACCTCGTCGGGCGGCACGGCCCGGGGCCAGTCGGGCGCCGTGGCGACCACGCTCCCAAACCGGTGGGCCCCGAGCGCTTCGAGAAGGGGACCCGGTTCGTGAGGTCGATTGCACCCCACGACCAGGACCGGTGCCTTGTCGCTGCTGAAGTCGCCGAACAGAGTTTCGGCAGCGGCGCGCGCCCCGGCGGGGTTGTGGGCGCCGTCGACGATCACGAGCGGTTGGCGCCCCATCACCTCGAACCGCGCCGGGAGGGTCAGCGAGGCGAGCGCGCCGCTCAGGAGCTCGTCGTCGACCTGGCGCCCGAAGAAGGCTTCGACGGCGGCCACGGCTGCGGCCACGTTGGAGGCCTGGTGTGCCCCGTGGACCGGGAGGAAGACCTCCTCGTGGCGGCCATAGGGAGTGAACAGGTCGATCACCCGACCGCCGACCGCGAGCCGGTCCCCCAACACATCGAAGTCCACGCCGCGCAGCCAGAACTCGCGCCCGCCGGCCGCGCTGATGATGTCGACGAGCTCGGGCTCGGTTTCACCGCACACCACATGGCTGTCTGGACTGATGATTCCGGCCTTCTCGTACGCGACGTCGCCGAGCGCTGGGCCGATGATCTCGAGATGGTCGGCGCCGACGTTGGTGATCACCGCAACCTCGCCGTCGATCACGTTGGTGGCGTCCCAGCGGCCACCCACTCCCACCTCGATCACGTTGACGTCGACAGCGGTGGCCGCGAACCAGTTGTACGCGGCGGCGCACAGCACCTCGAAGTAGTTGGGCGGGGAGCCCTCCGCGTCGACGACGAATGGCTCGACGGCGGCGATCTCCGCCAGCGCCGTCGCGAAGTCGTCGTCGCTCAGCGGTTGGTTGGCGATCGCGATTCGGTCGTTGACCCGCTCGATGTGCGGCGAGCTGTACGAGCCGGCGTCGAGGCCGATGGCGCCGAGCAGCTCGACCAGCATCCGCGACGTGCTGCCCTTGCCGTTGGTGCCCGTGACATGAATCGCCGGGATCGAGTTCTGGGGATCACCGAGTACACCCATGAGCGAGCGCATGCGGTCGAGGGTGGGCGCATCGACACCGACTCCACCGAGCTGCCGCTCGAGGTTGTAGTGCTCGATGAGCCAGGCGATCGCGTCGTCGTAGGTGTCGAACGACCCGGGCACCGGGTCCCTTCAGCTCAGGACGCCTCGCGTCGCTGGCGACTCTGCTCGGATTCGGCGCGACGCGGGATGAGAGTGGGATTGACCTTGTCGAGAACGACCGACCTGTCGATGATGCAGCGAGCCACGTCGTCTCGACTTGGCAGGTCGTACATCACGCCGAGCAGCACCTCTTCGAGGATCGCCCGAAGGCCACGGGCCCCGGTGTTGCGCAGCAGGGCCTGGTCGACGACAGCGGCGAGCGCATCTTCGGTGAACTCGAGCTCGACGCCGTCGAGCTCGAACATGCGACGGTACTGGCGGATCAGCGCGTTCTTGGGTTCGACGAGGATGCGGGTGAGCGCCTCGTCGCCGAGCTGATCGACGACACCCAGGACGGGCAGACGGCCCACGAACTCGGGGATGAGGCCGAAGCGCTGGAGGTCCTCTGGCAGAACCTCGGGGAGGAGATCGGTGTTGTTGCGCTCGCTCGGAGACTTGATGTCGGCCCCGAAGCCGACCGCCCGGTGGCCGATGCGATCACCGATGATCTTTTCGAGACCGTCGAACGCACCGCCGCAGATGAACAAGATGTTGCTCGTATCGATCTGCAGGAACTCCTGGTGCGGATGCTTGCGCCCACCCTGGGGAGGCACCGATGCAACGGTGCCCTCGAGGATCTTGAGCAGCGCCTGCTGAACACCTTCGCCCGACACGTCGCGCGTGATCGATGGGTTCTCGCTCTTGCGGGCGATCTTGTCGATCTCGTCGATGTAGATGATCCCGGTCTCGGCCCGCTTGGTGTCGTAGTCGGCGGCCTGGATCAGCTTGAGGAGGATGTTCTCCACGTCCTCGCCCACATAGCCCGCTTCGGTGAGGGCGGTCGCATCCGCGATGGCGAAGGGAACGTTGAGCATCTTCGCGAGCGTCTGGGCCATCATCGTCTTGCCGCAGCCGGTGGGGCCGATCAGCATGATGTTCGACTTGGCGATCTCGACATCAGCCTCGAGGCTGTTGCCGAACTGCACCCGCTTGTAGTGGTTGTAGACCGCGACCGAAAGAATCTTCTTCGTGCGTTCCTGCCCGATGACGTAGTCGTTCAGGAAGTTGAAGATCTCCCGGGGCTTGGGGACCTCATCGAATGTGACATCGCTCGTCTCCGCGAGCTCTTCTTCGATGATCTCGTTGCACAGGTCGATGCACTCGTCGCAGATGTAGACACCTGGACCCGCGATCAGCTTCTTGACCTGTTTCTGGGACTTGCCGCAGAACGAGCACTTGAGGAGCTCACCGCCCTCGCCGAACTTCGCCACGCCGCTCCTACCTGTCTCCCAGCACCAGCCCGCCATGAAGGATGGCACAGGCTGAGGGTGGGCGAAGTCCCATCTGACGAAATTACGCGGCCCGGATGGGCCCGTCCTCCACGGACTCGCGATTCGCGATCACCTCGTCGATGATCCCGTATTCCTTGGCCTGCTCCGCGTCCATGATGAAGTCGCGGTCGGTGTCGTCGTGGATTCGATCCAACGGCTGACCGGTGTGGCGAGCGAGGATGTCCTCGAGCAGGCCACGCATGCGGTCGATCTCGCGAGCGGCGAGCTCGATGTCGGTCGCCTGACCCATCGCCTGGCCGTAGGGCTGATGGAGGAGCACCCGAGCGTGGGGAAGGGCCATGCGCTTGCCAGGGCTTCCCGCCGCCAGCAGTACCGCCGCCGCGGACGCCGCCTGCCCGAGGCAGATGGTGGTGATGTCGTTGCGGATGTACTGGCTGGTGTCGTAGATCGCGAACAGTGCGTTGATGTCACCACCGGGGCTGTTCACATAGATGTTGATGTCGCGGTCGGGGTTCTCCGACTCCAGATGGATCATCTGGGCGCACACCAGGTTGGCGATCGTGTCGTCGATCGGGGTGCCCAAGAAGATGATGTTCTCCTTGAGCAGCCGCGAGTAGAGGTCGTAGGCCCGCTCACCACGGTTGGTCTGCTCGACGACCGTGGGGACCAGGTAGTTCTGTGCCTGCAGAGTCACTCGTCCGTCTCCTCGCTCGAGTCCTCACTCGCTGCTGGGTCGTCGCCCTCTTCGTCGTCAGTCGACTCGTCGACCGGAAGCTCAAGGTCGGACCGGTCGATGACCGTGCCGTCCTCGTCAACCAGGGTGACGGAGTCGACCAACCACTCCAGGGCTTTGCGCTTGAGGAGTTCTGAGCGTATCGGTGCGAGGCCGTCGCCATGCTCCAGGTCGTCGCGAACCTGGCTGACGGTGCGCTCGTACTGGGTGGCCAACCGCTCGAGCTCGTCGTCCATCTCGTCGTCGGTGACCTCCATGCCCTCGGCAACGCCGAGGGCGCGCAGGGCGAGATCGACCTTGGCCGACCGCACCGACGCGTCGCGGAGCTCGGAGGTGAAGCTCTCGGGATCCTGGCCGGTCATCTGCAGCCACTGCTCGATCTGCATGCCCTGGCCCTGGAGATTCATCGCCAGGCTCTGAAGCTGATCGGACATCTGCCCGTTGACCAACGAGTCGGGGATCTCGTCCTCCACGAGCTCGCTCAGCTTCGAGGCGGTGTTCTCACGCAGGGCTGAGTTGGCCTGGAACGAACGCATCATGCGCATCCGCTGAACGGTCGCGTCGCGCAGCTCCTCGACGGTGTCGTGCTCGGTGTTCTCCTCCACCCACTCATCGGTGAGCTCGGGGAGCACCTGCTCCTTCACGGCGTTGACCGTGATCTCGAAGTCGATCTCGACGTCCTCTTGAACCGGATGTGGCGCGCTGAACGACAGCTCGTCGCCCGCGCTCGCACCGGTGAGCTGCTCGTCGACCTCGGCCACGATGCCACCGCTGCCCACCTCGTAGAGGTAGTCCTCGGCGGCCAGGCCCGGGAGGCTCTCGCCATCGACCGAACCGTCGATGTCGATCGAGACCTGGTCGCCCTCGGCGGCCTCCCGCTCGACGTCGACCAGCTCGGCGCTCTGGCGGCGCTGCACGTCGATCTGTTCCTGGACCTCGTCGTCCGACGGGATCGGGTTGGGGATCTCGACCTCGAGGTCCTCATAGCCCGAGACGCTGATCGTCGGGCGAATCTCGACCACGGCCTCGAACGTGACGGGACCATCTTCCTCGCCGCCGGTCAGCTCGAACTGCGGAGAGGCGATGACGTCGACCCCGTTGTCGCGCACGGCTTCGGAGTAGTACTCGGGAAGCGCGTCCTCGAGCGCCTGGGCCCGCGCGTACCCCGAACCGATACGAGATTCGAGGACCTTGCGCGGCACCTTGCCGGGACGAAAGCCCTGGATTCGCACCTCGCGGGCGATCTTACGGAACGCCGCGTCGATGGCCTCCTCGAAGCGATCCGGATCGACCTGGACCGACAGCTTGACCCGTGGTCCATAGGTGCGATCGGCGCCCTCGACGTCGGTTGGCTCGTCCGAGTCGTTCTCGTCGCGCGTGATGCCGGGGTCGTCCGGCGCGAGTTCGGTGACAGTCGTCTTCACAAGCGGGAGAGCCTAGCGGGCTGAGCTACCCGCTCCGCTCTGTGCTGTCCGCTCCGCTCGGGGCGTTCATGGCCACGCAGGCCCCGCTTCACCGCAAGACCACAAGGCACACCTGGTTGCCCGCTCCGGTCGGGGCGTTCGGGCCATGCAGGCCCTGCTACCCGCTCCGCTCGGGGCGTTCGGGCCACGCAGGCCCTGCTACCCGCTCCGCTCGGGGCGTTCGGGCCACGCAGCTGAGCTACCCGCTCCGCTCTGGGCGTTCGGGCCACGCAGGCCGTGCTTCACCGCAAGACCACAGTGCCCGCACCCGGGTCTCGGCCGGAAGAGGCTCTCCCGGCCGAGACCCATCGGTGTGGCAATCGCTGGTGTGTCATCGACGCACCAGGGATTCCATCGGCGACGCGCACCGGGAATGAAGGGGTTTTCATTTCTGAGTACTTAGGACAGTCGTGGGCGTCCAGATGAGTGTTGCCGACAGCGCTCAGCCGCCACGCAGAAGCGCTCGCGCACGCGGGCGTCGTGCGTGACACAGTGCGGGCATGGAATTCGACCTCGCCCAGACCGACGCCCTGCTCTCCACGACCCGAGCCGTCCGCAAGCGGCTCGACTTCGACCGCGATGTGCCAGACGACGTGTTGCTCGAATGCCTGCAGCTCGCCGTGCAAGCCCCGACCGGTTCGAATCGTCAGGGCTGGCGCTGGATGGTGATCCGCGACGCCGAGAAGAAGGAGGCGCTCGCGCAGATCTACCGCGAGGCGGGCGGCGAGTACCTCGCCCAGGCAGCCCAGGCGGCCGACCCGGGAACCCAGACCGGACGCGTGATGGACTCGGCCAACTTCCTTGCGGAGAACTTCGGTCGGGTGCCCGTGATGGTGATCCCGATGATCGTCGGCCGCATCGAAGACGCATCGACCAACACCTCAGCCGGACTCATGGGCTCGATCATCCCTGCGATGTGGAGCTTCCAACTCGCACTGCGCAGCCGAGGCCTCGGGTCGTGCCTCACCACGATTCACCTTCGCTATGAAGAGCGGGCCGCCGAGCTCCTGGGCATCCCCGACCACATGACCCAGGTGGGCCTGCTGCCGGTCGGCTACACGAGCGGCACCGACTTCAAGCCCGCCGAACGTGCCCCGGTCGAGGAGATCACCTATCTCGACACCTACAAGAACCCCATCCGGTAGCGATCCGATGCTCTGATGGCTGCGGCCAGCCGGGCGAGAAAGTCTCGGATTTTCTTGTCCAGCGGGTTGGAGGACGAACATGTGTTCGATAGCGTTGACGGTATGGATGGCGGGGCGATTCTCGGGGACGGTCAGCATCTCGACTCGCTGAACACCGACGCAGAAGCGTTGACCTACAAGGTCGAAAAGGCCCGGGTCGCGCAGCTGCTGACGTTGCGGTCGGTTGCTGAGGACTCGAGCTGGGGTCGTGACGGTGCCGCGGCGATGACACCGTGGCTGCAGCAACGCTGCGGACTCATCCACGCAGACGCTCTGGCGTTGACCAAACTGGTGAACCTGCTGCGCCGGCTGCCTGGTTTGGCCGAAGCACTCGAGTTGGGGATCACCACGATCGCCCACCTCGAAGCCCTCTCTGTCGTGGCGACCGACCGGCGTGCTGAGGCCGTCGAGTTCTACGGCCGCCAGCTGGTCGCAGACGCATCAGCGTTGAGCGCGGCGGACTATCAGAAGCTGTGTGCCCGGTTCGCCGAACTCGCAGACGAACACCTCGCCGAGCCCGCCGGCACCGACGGCTACGGGCTGACTCTTCGCCCCACCCTGTTTGGTGAAGCCGACATCACCGGACATTTGACCGCGGATCAGTACTCGACCGTGTCCGAAGCGTTGAACACCGTCAACGGCCCCGACCCGGCTGCTGCACCGGTGAAGAGGACGGTGAAGCAACGGAACGCGGACGCGTTGACCGACATCTGCCACCAACACCTCAACGGCAACACAGCCTCCAAAGACGAGGACTCGGGAGGCAAGGCAACGGTTCGCCGGGCCAAGCCCACCGCGTTGATCTCGATTGATATCGACACCGCGTTGGACACCCACCTCGATCTTGCCCGGATGCATGGCTTCGCCGACACCGGCGATCAGATCGACATGACCAAGATCCGGGCCGAGCTGTTGGCCGGCGGCCCACTCCCCAAATTCGTCACGGACCTGCTCACCTGTGATGCGAGTCTTCGTCGCCTCGTCGTGGACACAGCCGGGATACCGCTGAACATCGGACGCTCCACGCCTACCGTCACCGAAGCACAACGCATCGCACTGCATGTGCGTGACAAAGGATGCGTGTTCCCGCATTGCACCCGCCCGGCGCAGTGGTGTGACGCCCACCACGTACAGCCCAGGTCACGTGGTGGACCGACAGATCTGCACAACCTCGTGCTGCTGTGCCGGCATCACCACCGGTTGATTCATGGACCCGACTGGGACCTCAGCTTCGACCCCGCGACAAGCACAGTGACCGCCACCCGAACAGACGGACTCGGCTACAGCCGACAACTCGGCCACCACGCCAACGACCCACCCCAACGCGAATAGCCCCACCCGCGTGTGTGCGGCCGCCGCGCTCCGCGCAGTGAAGAGTCAGCGCTCCCCGCAGTGAAGAGTCAGCGCTGGTCGCTGCAGAAAAACAGCCTCCCCGGAATCCGAAACGGATTCCGGGCCGAGGCGCGTTGCGAGCCATCACGGTTACTGAGCCTGACAGCGGGAGTCGGCCGTGCGCTAGCTGCGATGGCGTCCGCGCAACCGGCCATCTTCGGCGCAACCACCGGTCTCGGGGACAAGGCGAACATTGGGGACGTCCTGAGGAATTGCCGCAAGCACGGCCTCGAGCTCGGCGATGAGCATCACATCCGGGGATAGCACCCAATCCTTCGCCTTGGGCTGGCCCGGCGAAGACTTGAACGCCACGGGCGGGGAGACCAGGTCGAGGCAGAGGCCGGTGCTCTCCAGGATCTTCGCAGCGCAGATCTCACATGGCCCCATCCAGTAGATGGTCCATCGCTCCTCACCGTCGTCGTAGACGACTCCTCCAAACGCGACATCGGGCCGATCCGGAACCTCGACCTCTGGGAACTGCTCGAGACACCCGGCCCACCAATCGAACGGGACCTCAACCTCCCCCCGGAACTGCGGCACCCAGATCGTCGCCGCCGGCTCCGCCCGGGTCGTCGGTGCCGCAAGATCGCCGTCCGGCTCAGGACTACAGCCCGCAGCCGCCACCACTGCCGCCGCCGAAAAGGCGCACGCCCCCACTCGCCGCATCCGCCCCTCCCGACCCAATGGCATCGCCGAGAAAAGGAACGCCATCACCTCGACGGCAAAGGCGTCAAGGGTGCGCGTGGTTTCCGCCGCAAGGTCGTCATAGAAGCGCCATCACGGTGCCATCCACGAATGTCTCGATTGCCCCGACCGACGGAGCGTACGAAACTTGGCAAGGTTGGTAGTCCGCCGCATCCTGTGCGCAACGGCGTTGTTGGTGTCGTGTGCGTCGTCAGAACCTATTAACGGCGCGCGCGACACAACGGCTCCGATCCAGGGGTCAAGCACCACGGCGCCTGCCGCTGACACAACAGCGATGCAGCGGTCCGCCACCAGCGTCCCGGCGACGTCAACCACTCTCGCCACGGAAGATGGGCAGCCTGAGATGCCTGGCCGGCTCCTCGGGGCACTCGACACGGCCTTCAATGCCGAGTCGGTCACCGTCGGCGACAGCCTGGTCGACACCGCCGAATGTCCGCTGCTGGACCGTCCGGCCGCCGGCTACCGGGTCGGCATCAGAGATCGCTCCCGCGTCCTCACCCATGCTCCGGTCCTGTTCGTCTCCTCGTTTGAGACGGGCTTCGCTGCCGCACACAGCGACGACGGCTCGGTTGAGTTGATCGATGTGTCCGAAGCGGACCTTGACGACGTGGACGTCGATCTCATAGTCGAAATCAACACGCGGCCATCTGTCCTGGGTGATGAGATCGTCGAGTGGTCGCGCCAAACATGCACCCCGCTCCTGCCCGCCCAGGTCACCTCACCATTCTGGCCTCCGGCACATGACTGGGTGCTCGGGCCGCTCTACACCGACCAGGCAGGGGTTCTGCCGGCGTGGGTGACGGAGGCCGACACTGTCGCCACTCTCGAGGTATCGGTTCCCTGGCTCGCCGACGGGATCACGGGGCAGGTCATGTCGCTGGAGATGGACGAGGTCCCCAACCAGCCCGGGTTCTTCTTCCCACCTGACGCCGAAGCCATCCGACAGATCGCCGAGCGCGGACCCGAGGTCGTGGTGTTGACGGGCCACTGCCGCGTCATCACCGGGCCGCTACGCGACGGCGGGTTCACGGGCAGAATCCTGGTTCTCTATCCGGCATGCCACGCGGACCTCACCGAGGAGAACGTGACCGACTGGTGGGGCGACCGAATGGTCGTCTCGGCCTCGTCACCTCTCGGCAACACCGACAACCCCATCGTCGAAGAGATCGAGGCAGCGCTCGACGAGGCAGACGGCGGCTGGCAGTGGCCCGCCGAGGAATCCTGGCGCCGCGTTGGCTGGCTCTACGGCTGGTACGCCGCGACTCTCGTCGCGGCGGCGACCGAACTCAACCAGGACGACATCGATCCCGCCTACCGACTCCTTGCCGCCGGCCGCAACCTCGACACCACCCACCCGATCTACGGAACACCGCTTTCGACCTCGCCGGCATCGTTGCAACCCGACTCCTCACCGCACCTCTTCACTCACGACGGGACGGGCGGGGTCGCAGCCGAACCGCGGTGGCTCGGACTTTCACCTGTGTTTCGGCCGATCCGAATCGCCCGCCCACCACGCGAGATGCGTGGCCGCTGTACCTGCGATTTCGAGGGCCGGAATCCCACTGTCGGCCGACATTGGGCCTTTCGGGGCCCGTGTGCGTGCGGTAGCTACATGCGTGCACGACGAATAATGCGGTCTGACCTGCGGTTGTGTGTGGAGCGGGCGACCGGGATCGAACCGGCATCATCAGCTTGGAAGGCTGAGGTTCTGCCATTGAACTACGCCCGCGGGGCGAAGAGTCAGGGTACACGCGCCGCTTTCAGGAGCGACCGGGGAATGCCTCGAAGATGCCGCGCTCGAGGATCTTGTCCATGTACTCGGGCTCGTAGGCGTCCCAAGGATCATCACGCACGAGGTCGTCGAGTCGGTGAGCATCCTCGCCGACCAGGATGCGCCACTGGCCGTCCAGCACGGCGTCGAGGATGATCGTCGCCGCCTGTGCCGCTGAGGTGGGTGCGTTGTCGCGGAACTGCTCCCCCATCGCGACCATCGCGGCTTCGATGTCCTCGTCGCTCATCTGGTCGGCCGGGAGACCCCGCGCGGCCAACTGTTTGCGGACCTGGGTGACGTCGACGCCACCGTGGAGGGTCGAGCTGTTGAGCGCGATCGACGTGCCGATGTGGCCCGGCATCACCACATGGGCCGAGAGGTGGGGCGCGTTGACCCGGAAGTCGGCGATCAACGCTTCGGTGAAGCCCTTCACGGCGAACTTCGAGGCGGCGTAGGACGTGTGCGGACGGTCCGGCCCGACCGACGCCCAGAATCCGTTGACACTGCTGGTGTTGACCAGGGCACCGTCGCTTGAGCGCACCAGCATCGGCATGAAGGCTCGGGCGCACAGATAGACGCCGCCCCAGCAGACATCGAACGTCCTCTCCCAGGCCGCCCGATCGTCGTCGACGAAGCTCCCCGCGCCACCGATTCCCGCATTGTTGAAGAGCACCGTGATCGTGTCGGTGTCGTGCTGGGCGGCAACGGCATCTCGAAACGCGACCACCTGAGCCTCGTCACTGACGTCGCAGATGTGTTGCGAGATGGTGGTGCCGCTTCCGTCCTCCGCCACAAGCCGCGCTGTCTCGGCCATGTTGTCTGCGCTGACGTCGCACATCGCGACATCGGAGCCGGCCGCGGCGAGCTGTCGCACCAGCTCGCGTCCCATCCCGGTGCCGCCGCCGGTCACCACGGCGAGTCCGCCTCTGTACGTGTCCATGAGTCCTCCGGGCGACGTCGTGCGCTGCTCGATTCAATCACGCCCTCAGGGACGGCAGAGCAACTCCGCCGGCCGCCGCGCGTCCTAGCGTGCGGTGATGTCTCTCGGGTGGGTGCTCCTCGTCGTGGCGGCTGCTGCGGCTGCGACTGCCCTCACAGCGTCGATGTGGGGACGCGACGTCGACCGACGATGGGCTGGGCGCGCCCTCGACCTGTCAGCTGTCGCGCTCGTTGCGGCGACGCTCCGGCTCACCCACCTACTGATCGATAGCCGGTTCGAGGTGACGTACGTCGCGGCCACGAGCCGCCGCGAGGCACCACTCGTGGAGAAGATCGCGGCGCTGTGGGGCGGCTCGCACGGCTCGCTTCTGCTCTGGTCGACCCTCGCCGTCGTGGGGCTTGCACTCGGCCGCCGCAACGGCGAACGACGAGACCGCCTCGTGCTCGCCAGCGCGGCCACGATCGCTTTGGGCTCGGCACTCGTCTTGCTCACGCTGGCCGATCCGTTCGAGCGCTCGGGCATCCCGGCACTGTCTGGCGCCGGCCTCACGCCTGTTCTGCGCCATGGAGCGATGGCGTATCACCCCCCGCTCCTCTACGTCGGCTCGGCCATGACTGCAGTCGCCTGGTGCCGTGCCCTACGGGCCAGCGACCCAGCCTCGTTGCAGCGGTGGCTCGTGGCCTCCGGCTCCGTGATGACCGTGGCGCTCCTCGCGGGCGCCCGATGGGCCTACACAGAACTCGGCTGGGGTGGTTTCTGGGCCTGGGATCCGATCGAGAACGCCGGTCTGGTTCCGTGGCTTCTCGTCATCGCCGCCATCCACGCCATCGGTGCCGGCGCGCCGACTCGCCGAACCGTCGCGATGGGCGCGATGCCGTTCGTGGCGGTCCTGGGCTTCGGCGCAATCAACCGTGCCGGTCTCCAACTCTCGGTGCACAACTTCGCCGAACAACGAGGAGTGGCGTGGGGACTTCTCGGCGTTGCTGCCGTCGCTGCAGCCGCGCTGATCGTGTCGGCTGCCGAACCGACCCAATCGCCGGACGGTGCGATGCCGCGCCGGCGCTCTGTGCCCGTCGACATCTTCCTCTTCGGCGCGGTGGTGGTGACTGTGGGCACCATCGCCCCGCTGCTCGGTAGAGCCATCGACGGCGAACGCGCCGTCACGACTGGCCGCTTCTACACCCAGCTGCTCGGACCGATCGCTGTCGCCGGAGCCATCCTCGTAGGCGGTGTTCCGCACTGGGCGCGTCGCCACCGCATCTCCGCCGGAGTCGCCGCCGCCGCAATTGCCACTGCACTGGTGATGGCAATCCTCGGCTCCCCATCGGCGACACTGTCGCTCGCTACCGCCGCGACCTTCGGTCTGGCGCTCACGCTCTCGAACGCTCGGCGATCGCCGGCCGCCCAGACCTGCTGCCATCTCGGCGCACTGGTGTTGCTCCTCGGCGTTGCAGGCAGCGTCGCCGGCCACGACGAGCTCGTCACCGTCAGCCCAGGCGAAACCGTGGTGGTCGCCGACCAGCAGGTGACGTTGCACTCGTTGGTGGTCGGCGGCGAACCCGGCCGCCCAGCGGTGGTCGCCCAGATCACCGTCGCGAGCGGCGGCGCCCAGGCCGAGCTCGAACCGTCACTCGTCGTACACCCCGAGTGGGGGATCCGAGCGAGCGAAGCGGCGCACTGGGGACGCCTCCGCGGCGACACCGTCGTGATGCTCCACAACGCGACCGACGGCACGGCGGTGCTCCGTGTGCGGACGCGGCCATTCATCCGGCTCGTGTGGCTGGGGGCAGCTGCGATGGCCGTCGGCCTGGTGGCGGCTCAGCCCCGCCGCTTGCGGTCCAGGAGCCGCCCGAGCGTGGAGTCCTCCGCCGCCGCCTGATCCGGCTCCGATGACGGCTCCGTCGAGGCTTCCTCGCCACCGCGACGCTCGCCGGCATGGCTCTCGATCCGGGTTGTGACCGATGGCGAGTCGGGCCCGCTCCTCGAACGGGTCTCCTCCATCGGGGCCGCCGCCTTCATTCGGTCGAACAACTCCCGCGACCGGGTCGCGACCGCGGCCGTCGGAAGCGTGCCCCGAAAGCTCAGCCGGCTGACGGCGATGGCCACAAGGAGCGCCGCCAGCGCGAAAGCCAGGAGCCACGACGTGAGCTCAGTCACTCGCCGTCCGGCTGTGAGGCCAGCCGCGTCGAATGCGTTCTCGGGCGCCGGGCCCAGCCGGCCACCGGTCGCTGCGCTCAGCTCGCGCAGCAGCTGCTCTCGGGGCTCTCCCGGGCGAAACTCGTCGCTGTACGAGCGATTTGCGGTGGTGACCGCTGTCGCTGTCGGCTCGCCGTCGGCGTGCAGGCTCACCCCAACCGCGTAGACGCCCGCATCGTCGGCGGCGACCTCCGCGGCGAAGCGTTCTGCCCCGACTCGATCGAGGACGAACTCATCGGCCGTGCCGTCGGGGCGGCCGATCCGAGCGACCGCCGTGACGGCGCCGGTTGGTACCTCCGCAACATCGAACTCGATACGCAAGCGCCCGTCACTCACCAGAGCCGACACCCCTGCGTCACCCGACGCGTCGGGGAACGTCTCGCGCACCACCGACGCCCAGAACGTGGCGTACCCGTCCCAGCTCGGCCACTGGGTCGTCCAGCGGGTCCCGGCGTCACTCGACCACGCGCTCACGGTTCCCAGTCCGGTTCGCCACGTCGCCAACAGCGGATCCTGCTCGGGCCCGATGCGCAGCAATGTGCGGGCGCCGGGCTTCTCGGAGACCCCGACGAACCCCTGGAGGCTCGGAGCCGCCGTCAGGTTCTGCGTCGAGGCGTCGATTCCTGTCACGACAGGAACGAAGTCGCCCTCGTTGACCAGCTCCCGCGACGCGATGATCGTCTCCTCCACCAGAATCTCCGGAATCGCCTGGAGGTTCCGGCCGGGGTAGAAGCGACCACCACCCGCACGTGCGATGGCAGCGAGCTCGCGAGCCGACCCCTCGCCGGTGGCGATCACCGACACAGTGATGCCCTCGGCCGCGAGCTCGGCCGCTTCGGTCGCCATGGCCTCGATGTCACCCGGGTCGGTGAAGCCATCGCTGAACACGACCACGTGTTTGAGGCTCGCGCTGCTCTCGCGCAGGGCGGCGGCCGACGTCGCAAGCACGTCTTCGATGAACGTGCCGCCCTCGGGTGTGAGACGTCCGAGCGCCGCGTCGATCGCATCGGTGCCGGGCACCGCCTGGAGATCGAGCAACCACCGCGTCGTCGCGTCGAAGGCCAGGACGCCGATCTCGTCTTGGGAACTGAGCGCAGCGATGGCGCGAGTCGCAGCGGAGCGCGAGATGTCGGTCTTGTTGACGCCGCCATCGATCTGGCTCGCCGGAAACCCGCCCAGCTGGCCCTCCCGACAGTGGCACGCTCCCATCGAACCGCTGGTGTCGATCGCGAGCACCTCAGCAACCGTCTGACGGCGCCGTGGGTCGGTGATCTCGGCCACGACGGGGAGAAGCTCCTCGAGGTCCGATCCCAGGTATCCGCCGAGGCCGAACGACTGATCGCCGCCGATGACGACCAGACCGCGTCCGAGATCGCGCACTACCGAACCGAGCATCGCCACATGCTCGTCGGCCAGAGCGCGCCGATCGACGTCGACGAGGACCACCGCCTCATAGACCGACGCCTCCTCGAGGGACGGCATCTCGTCGACGCCCGTCGTTTGCACAGCCATCCCAGTGGAACGCAGCGCCGCAACGAGGGCCTCGGCGTCACCGCGGCGCCCTTCGATCACCAGGGTCGAGCTGGGTCCGGTGACCGCGACCGCAGCCGTCGCCGTGTCGTTCTCCGCCACGAGATCACCCGGCGCGCGAATCGACACCCGGTAGCGGGCGAGGCCGATTGTGGCGTCGGAGTCGACGAGCCGCAGGACCGAGCGGCCGGCGTCCACCTCGACGCGCTGGGACGACACCTGCTCTCCGTTGCGGAACAACACCAGCTCCGCCGCCACCGCAGTGGGCGCGTCCACCGGGACGAGGATGACGACGTCGTCGCCCTCCTCCGCCCGTGACGGAACGTCGAGATCGCCCACCGCTACGTCCAGCCCACGATCGGCGGACACCAACACGGTGTCGACGGCGATCCCCTGTTCGGCAAGACCGGCCAGCTCACCGAGCGCATCGCCTTCGGTCTCCCGGCCATCGGTGAGAAGGACGACGCGTCGGCGCATGTCGGTGGGGCTCATGGCCGCGGCGAGCCTGAGCGCGTCGGCGAGATCGGTCGCCGACCGGTCGACGGCCACGCTGACGCCACCGAAGGTCGGGTCGCTCTGAACCACTGACTCGATGCGGCCGCGGGCGCCGAATGCGACGACGCCGGCTCGGCCATCCGAAGGTGTCGAGGCGAGCGCCTGGCGAATCCAGTCCGAGGCAGCGCGCCGCCCCTGGCGCCCGAGGGACTCCGACTCGTCGACGACGAACACCGTCGCGACGTCGTTGCCGGCCCGCGTCCACGACACCTCGACGAGAGCCAGCACCAACAGGCAAGCAACCGCGAGGCGGAAGAGCTGCGCGACTCGCCACTGCCGACGAGGAACGCCGATCTGCCTGCGGGCGAGAGCCCACTCGAGCAGGAGCACCGCGCCGAGAGCGAGCCCGAACCAGCGCCACAGGTCGCGCTCGCCCACCCGCACCTCGGCGTCAGTGGCGGCGAGGATCTCGATCGGCAAGCTGGGCTCAGGCGTCGTCGCCGACTCCGCCAGAGGCTGCACAACGGACACGAGGTGAGGACGTCGGCCCGCCTGCCGGATCTCCCAGATTCCGAGCTCATCCACTACCGGCCTCGGCGTCCGCGCCGGGACGTCGAGCGAGGCCCCGGAGGGAGTCGTCACCGTCGCGTCGACGGCCGAGTCGAACGACACAGTCGATCCGCTCTCGAGCTCGGCTGGCGGCACGATGGCCCCCGCCAGCTCGGTCAGAGCCCGGTCGATCAGCACGGGGAACTGCGCAAACAGGGGAAGCGTGCTGTCACCCGCTGCCAGCGCGAAGTACAGCCCGTCCGCGCCGTCGCTCGAACGGGTTCGCACCAGGAGCGGCGCCCCCTCCGCCGCAACGAGCACTTCACCGACACCCGGGTCGAGGACCTGCGCTCTCCCGACAACGACCTCACTCAAGTCGAGACCGGCCAGCAGCGGATCGTCGTTCCGCACGAGCGCGATGACCGGGTTCTCGACACTTCCCAGCACCGCAACGTCGTGGAGACCGCCGGGCAGGCCGAAGGCGAGCGTCGGAACCTCGGGTCCGGCACCGCCAGCGCCCTCGACCACGGCAACGTCGATGAGTGGATCCGACGGGTCGTCCACGACCCGCACCCCGGGTAGGGCCAAAAGCGCCGCCCCCACGTAGGTCGAACGGGCGCCGCCGTGGAACACGACGAGGTCGCGACGCTGGGACACCGCGCTCGAGCGCACATCGTCCGACATCAAGGCGTCTCCACCGTCGAGTCGTGCCGTGACCAGGTCACCGGGCGGAGCCAGGATCTCGAACGTCTGCGATCGGCCGCGTTCGAGCGAGACCTCGAGCTCGTCGACGGTGCGACCGTCGACGTCGATCCGAAGGGTCTGCGTCGCAGCGGGACCAGCCAGATGGCGGGCGGTCACGGTGACCGACAGTCCGCGCTCGGCCGGGACGACGGACAGCTGGGTGACCGCACGATTCGGAACGTCGGTTCCGATCCGTTCGTAGCGGGTCCCCGCGGGGATCGCCGAACGATCCTGAACGGCGACACCGCCGTCGCTCACGAGGACGAAGCCGATCGGTTCGCCGGGCGCTTCGAGGCTCTCGGCGAGGCTGAACGCGGCCCCGAAGTCGGGCGTCCCCGACATGGCCCGGACCGCGCCGAGGGCGTTGCGCAACTCGCCGACGTCAGTGCTCCGCGTCAGGAGTACCCGACTCGGTCGGCCTGCCACGACGAGACTGGCCCGCCCGCCATCGGGGAGTTCGCTCCGCACGGCGAGGATGCGTTCGACGGCCAGATCGAGCCGATCACCCGACCCCTCGAGTGCCTCCATCGAACCGCTGGCATCGATGATGAAGACGGTGTGATCAGCCAGCGGCTCGGTGGTCGACGTTGAGGGTCGAGCCAGGATCAACGCGAGAAGGGCCACCGCGAGGAGCTGCGCCAGGAGCAGCCAACTGGGCCGCAGACGCTGCCACGGCGAGGACGCGGCGACCGGCTCGGCGATCTGGTCCCACAGAAAGGTCGAGCTGACCTCCACGCGCTGGCGTCGGGGGCGAAGGACATGCACGGCCACCACCGGCACGAGGAGGCCGAGCAGCCACAACGCCGCGGGATTGGCGAAGCTCACAGCAGCCAGCCCGCCCGCCGCCACGAACGCAGCAGCACTTGGCGGGGCTCCTCGTCGGACATGACGCGCAGGTACCGGATGTCCGCCCAGCCACACCGGTCCTCGACGCGGCGAACCCAGTCGGCGGCCGCCAGCTCGAACCGTTCGATCCGACGCGGATCGAGGCTCACCGGCAGATGGCCGCCAGTCTCGGCATCGACGAGTTCGAGGTCGCCGACCGACTGGGGGTGCAGGTCGTCGTGAGCGAGAAGGTGCACCAGCGTCACGTCGGTGCCCGCTCCACGCAGCCGCGGCAGGGCCGCTTCCCATTCGGGGGTCAGCAGGTCAGAGATGACGACGACCGCGCCGCGCGGACCCCGCTCGGCCAACCGTCGGTTGACCGCCCGGGCGAAACCGGTCTCGCCCGATGCCTCCACCCGCTGCAATGCGTCGAAGAGCGGCGGCACCGCCTCGCGCCCCACGAATCGACGCGGGCGATCATCGGACGGAAAGACGGACAACGTCACCGCGTCTCGGTGGGCCAGGGCGAGATAGCCGAGCGCCGCGGCCAAGCGACACCCCATGTCGAGCTTGGCCCCGAACGCCATCGACGCAGACGCGTCGAGCAGCAACCGGAGGGTCAAGTCCTCCTCGGCGTCGAACTGCTTCAGAAAGACGTCGTCGGAGCGGGCGAGATGGTGCTGATCCACTCGGCGGAGGTCGTCGCCCGGCCGGTACTCGCGGTAGTCGGCAAAGTCGAGGGACGCGCCGCGCCGGACCGAACGATGGTCGCCGGTGATCGCGCCCACCAACGGTCGCCCGAGCCGCAGCTGCAGCCGTGCGAGCTCCGACAACAGGTCGGGCTCGAGCAACGGCCCGGCGTCGGTCACGCGCCGGCCTCCCCCTCACCCGGCGCCTCGGTCGCGGCGAGCAGCGCGTCGACGATGTCGTCGGCGGCAACACCGTCGGCCGCGGCCTCGTACCCCAGCACCAGCCGATGGCGAAGCGCGCTGGGAGCGACAGCGCGGATGTCCTCCACGCTCACGCTCGGACGCCTCTGCATCAGGGCGACAGCCTTCGCACCCAGGATCAGCGCCTGAGCACCACGCGGCGAAGCGCCGAACCGCACGTAGTCCTTCACGGCGTCGACCGCGGTCGTCGCGGGTTGGGATCGGTGGACGAGATCGACCGCGTATCGCCCGACGTGGAGAGGCACCGGGACCGACCGCGTGAACGACACGAGCTCCGCCAGCCTCGCCGTGTCCACCACCTCGGACACATCCGCGCGGCCGACGCCTGTCGTTCGCAGAACGATCTCCTCGAGCTCATCGGCGGAGGGGTACGGCACCACCGTCTTGAACATGAACCGGTCGAGCTGAGCCTCCGGAAGCGGATATGTGCCTTCCATCTCGAGGGGGTTCTGCGTGGCCATCACGAGGAACGGCCTGGGGAGGTCCCGGGTCACACCGCCGACGGTCACCGAGCGCTCCTGCATGGCTTCGAGCATCGCTGCCTGCGTCTTCGGGGACGCTCGGTTGACCTCGTCTGCGAGCACCAGCCCAGCGAAGATCGGGCCGGCCTCGTACCGAAACGAACGGTTGCCCGCGTCGTCCTGGTACAGCACGTCGGTACCGACGATGTCCGCAGGCATGAGGTCGGGGGTGAACTGGATGCGCGAGAACTCGAGGCCCGTCACCCGACCGAGCACCTTGAGCAGCTCGGTCTTTCCGAGCCCCGGCACCCCTTCGAGGAGCAGGTGCCCCTCAGCGAGAAGACACGTGGCGACGTCGCGGACGAGGTCCGCCTGGCCGACGATCACCGACCCGATCTCGGCGATGATCGCGTCCGCGGCATCTGCGTAGTCGTCGATGCTGATGCTCACCGTTGTGCCTCCTCGTTGAGGTGTTCGAAGTAGCGGGCCACCAGCTGCTGGTCAGTGGGGCTGAGCTGGAGCGAGTCCAGTGCCTCTACCGCGCGATCAGCGAACTCGGCCAGCGTCTCGGCCTGGGACCGAGTGATCACACCGGGACCTGACCGGGTGTCGCCCTCGCCGACGACCGCGCCGGGCTCGCCGCCCGCGGCCCCGGCGAGATCGAGCGGATCGCCGAATCCCTCGCCCTCCAGCGGCGGCGCGACCTCCGGCTCTTCGCCCCGCGCTCCAGGGTTGTCACCGGTCTGACCCGACTGACCCTGGCCACCCTGGCCCGCGCCGGTGCCGCCGGTCGAACCCGCGACCTCACCCGACGGCTGTCCGCCACCCCGACCCTGACCCGCGCCTTGGCCTTGGCCTTGGCCCTCACCTTGGCCCTGGCCCTGGCCCTGTCCGCCCTCGCCATGCTCGGCCAGATCTTCGGCCGCGCGACGAGTCGCATCGGCGGCTCGCGCTGCCGTGTCGCCGCGTTCGACCTGGTCGCTTTGACTGCGATGAGCAGCCGAGGCCTCGGCCAGCGCCGACGCGGCGGCGCCGAGATCCCCGCTTCGCACGGCATCGGCCGCCGCGGCCATGGCTGCGCTGACAGCGGGTGAGCCGGCGGCCTGAGTCGCCGCGAGCGCATCCAGGCGATCGGCGAGGGCTGCTGTCTCCTCGGCGGTGAGGTCCTCCATCGACCGGGACAGCTGATCCAGCTGGTCGGCAGCTGCTCCCGACGCAGCCCCGGGGAGCGGTTGTGCATCGAGACTTCGCTCCAGTCCCGAGGTGGCCGCGCGTTGGCTGAGGTGGGAGCGCGGTGTCGCCAGATCGAGCTGGCTCTGCGCCGTCCGCAGCTCTTCGAGAGCGGTGTCGATGTCGTCGAGCCCGTCGAGCTCTGCGAGAAGGGCCTCGAGCTGATCCGCTGTCTCCTCGGCCAGCGGCTCGTCGCCGAGTTCCTCGACGAGATCTTCGAGCTCCTCGGTCGCCGCGGCGATCGTTCGCTGCTCGGCGGCCGCGGCGGCCCGGGCCTCATCATGACGGTTGGGGACGACGAGGCCGGCGACTGCGATCAACGCGAGCGCGAGCGCCACCAGCAGGCGACGGACGTCGAGGCGCACCGGGAGGATCGCCGGCACGGATGTCGCTTCGGCCGCCGCGACCGCCCGGTCGCGGATGGCGGCTCCGAACGCGTCGGCCCGCTCGACCTCGACCAGACCCGCACCGAGAGCGTCGTGGGTGCGGCATCTGCGGTCGAGCACCGAGGCTGCGCCGAGTCGGGAGATCGGCTGGCGAAGCGTCCGCCAGAGCCACCCCACAACCGAGATCACGACCACAGCAGCAGCCGCCGTCTGGGGCCACACCCACGGAGTGACCCATGTGAGTGCCACGAGAGCCACGCAGATTCCCGCCACCAAGGGGGCGCCGAACGACACGAGAGCCGCGCCGTAGCGAGCGCGCAGGCGGCGCCGAGCTGCGTCGACAACCGCGACCACCGTGGTGGGAACCGCAGAGCTCATCGCTCGACTTTGGCGGGCACCCGCGCCCGCCACCACCCCAGCCAGAAGAGGAGGAGCGACGCTGCGGCGTACCAGGTCACGGACCACTTCCAGTTGAGCGGGTCGCCACGATCGAGATCGTCCAGGGATACCTCACGCCCTGTCCGCGGGTCGAACGCTACGAGCTGGCCACCTGGCCCGCCCGGGAAAATCTCCAAGCCGTCGAAGTACTCGTTGAGCTCGCGCAACGGGTTGAACGGGCTGAGGGGGCGCTCGAAGGCGGTGCCGGTCTCCCCCACGGCCTCGGCGACGAACATGACCGGATTGGGGGCCAGGATCGAGAGCGGCGGATCGGCCGGGTCGGTCCCACGGGACGCATCCACCGCGGCAGCCGCCGCGAACAGGATCAGCGTTCCTCCGACGAGCAGGAAGGTGAATACGTACGCGACCACCGTTGCCACCTGGACACGGCGCAGCAGAGCCGACCAGCCAACCGTCATCACCGCGAGCGCGATGCCCACCGCCAGGACGCTGGCGATGCCTGCGAACACGGTGTCGAGGTTCACGCCGCCGAGCAGGTAGGTCGCAGCAAGCATCGGAACTGCGGCGATCACGAGCAGGAAGAGGAACACCACCGAGGCCATGACCTTGCCCCACATGATCGACGCCGTTCCCATCAGCGTCGCCTGAAGCGGGATGAGGGTCTGTCGTTCGCGCTCGCCGGCAATCGCGCCCGAGGCGATGCCCGGGACGATGAAGATCACCAGCAGCAGCAAGAAGAAGAGGACGAACTCGAACATCGAGCGTCCGACGGACGCCGAGTTGAGCTGCTGGAAGGGGTCGAACCCGCCGAACTCGTTGAAGCCGTTCCCACCACCTCCGCCGCTCAGGCCGCGGTTGGTCAGCGCCAACGTGACGATCAGCAGGCCGAGGAACACGCTGAGGATGATCGCGGTGCGGCCACCGCGTGCCCGCTGGCGCAGCTCACGGGCGAGCACCGGATTCACCCTCGGGCGCCACCGGCGCCGCGGCGACGGGTCGGGCGGATCAGCGGCTTCGATGACCTCGACCTCGGCGGTCACTGCACCGTTCCTTCGGTGATGCTCATGAAGAGCTCCTCGAGGCCGGAGCCGCCCTGACGGAACTCCACCACCCGCCGGCCCTCCACCGCGACCAGGCGATGAAGGAGTTCGGCCTGCTCGTCATCGCCGGCGACGGGAAACTCCTCACTCGAACCGTCGGCGAACCTGACGGTGACCGTCCTGCCTCGACCGAGTTGTTCCTGAATGCCCGCAGGAGTGCCGGATGCCAGCAGCTTGCCCGCTTCGAGAACGGCGATGGCGGTACACATCTCCTCCAGCTCGGCCAGGATGTGGCTGCTGATCAGCACGGTCTTGCCCATGGCACGCAGCTCGCCGATCAACACACGCAGTTCGATCCGGGCGCGCGGATCGAGACCGCTCGCCGGCTCGTCGAGGATCAGGATCTCCGGGTCGTGAACGAGGGCCCTGGCGAGCGACAGACGTTGCTTCATCCCCCTGCTCAATGAGTTGACCATCGCATCGCGCTTCACGCCGAGGTCCACGAGCTCGAGCAGCCCATCGACCACACCGTCCCACTCTCGGCGGGGAACGCGATACGCAGACGCGAAGAACTCCAGGTACTCACCCACCTGGAGCCCGTCGTAGGTGCCCATCGCATCAGGCATGTAGCCGATGCGCTTCCTCACCTCCTTGGGACTCTTCATCGGATCGAACCCGCAGACCCGCACCCGGCCAGAGGTCGGACGAAGAAGCGCGGCGAGGATCGACAGCGTCGTGCTCTTGCCTGCCCCGTTGGGACCGATCAGGCCGAACACGCTGCCTGGCGGAATCTCGAGGTCGAGCCCGTCGACCGCAGCCAACTTGCCGTACATCTTCCGCAGGCCCGAGACCGCGACAACGGATTCGGCCGACGGCTCGCCGTTCACGGCCGGGTCGGCGGCGACATCAGCCATCGGCTTGGTCCCCCACTGCTGCGGCCGCTGCGGCTGCCGCCTCGATGGCAGCGTCGATGTCCTCCTGCCAGACGACGACCGACTCGGGCGGGTCGTCCGGCGCGGTGAGATCGAGGTGCAGCAGAGACGGCTCGGGGCCGTTCCAGAACCGGTTCTCGTCGTAGCTGACGCGGGCGAACACAACACCGCCAACCCGTGCCTCTGCCGGGAGCAGGAGGGGGCTGCGCGCATCATCGACAGCCACCCTCTTCCACCCATCGGGTGTCCAGAGATCGAGTTCGACCAGAGTCCCCCGCCGGAACGTGAGGGCGAGCGGATCGTCGTCGTCCACGCCGTCCATGACCAGTCGAAGTGTGCCTCCCGGCCCGAAGCCGATCCCGCCGCCGGCGCGATCGGACGACACGACAGCCACCCGCGCTGTCGGTTCGACACCGCTTCCTGGGACGACGGCGGCATGGGTCACAAATGCGGTGCGCCCCGAAGTGATGCGCGTGCCTTCGTTGGTGGACACCGGAGCAGATCCGTCGCGGGTCCAGCCCACGGCCGTGACCGCACCCGACGTCGACCCCCAGCTGGTCCGAGCCTGGTGGACGGCGAGGAACGCTCCCGGATTCACCGCGCTCAGCTCGTCGGTCTGGGATCGGTTTCCCGGCCCGAACGGGTTGAAGCCGGCCGGAATCGCGTCACCCCACACCCGGAAGATCGCTTCGCTGACGCCGCTCGTGCCGACGACGTTGGTGATCTTCCAGCTCTCGGACTCCCCTGGCGCGAGATCCCCGATGTCTTCCACTTCGGTGTGCGACAGAACCACGATGTCGGACAGGTGTCGGTCGGACGTGTTGGTGATCGTTCCCGTGGCGCCTCCGCTGCCGTCGGCCTCGGCGGTGAGGACCAGCGCCGCTTCGCCATCGGTCGGCCCCGTTGCAATGAGGGTCCCGTTTCCTCCTGGCGGCAGGTCGACCAGGGCCTGGCCGCCGGCGACCTGGATGTTGGCGCGCTGCCCGTTCCAGCTGTTCATTTGGCTGCCGACGTGCCACCCGTCTGGGAGTCGAACGCCGGCGCTACCGCCCGACGCGGAGCTCACCATCACCGTCGACGTGGCCCAGGTGCCACCTGGGGTGCTCTCCAACACCGTCGCATGGGCTGCGGTCACCGACTGGCGGTCGTCACGACCTACCAACCAGAGGGCGAAGGTGACACCGAGCGCGAGCCCGGGGACCGCGACCCACATCAGCGGCTTGCGATTGGTGACCCGGAGCAAGAAGAACAGAACCGGCCCGACGACCACCACGTACGACACCAGGATCCACAGAAGAACGCCGAGCGACGGAACGTCGAGGCCCGCGTCCTCGGCGAGCGTGAACTCCATCGGGAAGAACCCACCGAAGAAACCGAACTCCTCCAAGGAGCCGCCCGGTGCAGGCAGGACGAGACCGTCCCACAGCCCAGCGGCGGCCGCCCCATGAGTGAAGGTGACGCTTCCCCACCCCGCAGCGACCCGGTCACCCGTGGTCGGAACCCACTCGCGAGGAAGCGTTGCCGGCGCTGCATCGGGCGAACCGTCGATGTACAGCTCCCCGCCGAACGTGACCCATCCGACGACGACATCTCGCTCTGCTGCGGACAGATCGACGAAGTCGCGGGGCGCGATGACGAGCGAGCCGAGAGGGCCGAGAACGGCGGGCCCGTTCGGGAGAACATCGGCGTCGATCGGGAGGAGCTCCGCCTCGGGAAGGTCGAACCCCACCGACGCCCGGGTGGGGAGCTCTGAGCTCGCGAGGCTGCCGAGCACGCCGATGGTGTGAGCCGAGCCCCGACCGGAATTCAGCAAGCCCGTGGCAACGATCTCCTCGCCTTTCTCCAGGCGCACAGTGATGGTCTGGCCCTCGTACGGCGTGGTTGGGGCGATCAGAACCAATTGCTTCGCGGACCCGGCGGCGACCTCGACCGGTTCGCGGATCTCGGCGCCACCCGAGATCACGACGATCTCGCCCTGGAAGAGAGCATCGCTCTCGACCGTGACGAGGACCGGGACCGGTGCGCCGGGAGGAAAGTGCCCATCGACCACGTGCTCGACCCGCAGGTCCTCTTCGGCCGCAGCGCCAGTGCCCAGTGCGATCACCGCCGACAGACAGACCGCGATGGAGAGCAGGATCCGCAACGCTCCCGCACGCCGGGAGATTCTCCCGTCTCGCATCTGCCCCTCTCCCCGCCCTGGCATGTTGCGCCACCTCCACCGGACTCGCCTGACATTCTCACATTCCGTCTGCGATGTCCGGTCGCCCCTGCCGCGCACCGTCCGAATGGCATCCACGCCGACGACGAGGCTGCCGCCTAGGAATAGCGGAATGAACCCAGAGGAGCTCCAGGCCGCCGTCGACCAGTATCAGTGGTTCCACCAGATCGACCTCGGCCACGGGATCGTGACGCCCGGGCCCGATGAGTCCGCCGCCAAGCTGATCGACGTCGCGTTGCCCCAGGACCTCACCGGGATGTCGGTTCTCGATGTCGGCACCTTCAACGGCTTCTACGCCTTCGAGGCCGAACGGCGGGGCGCGGCGCGCGTGGTGGCGGCCGATCGCTTCATCTGGGAGCGCGGGCCGTGGTCGAAGGCAGCCTTCGACTTCGCTCACTCGGCGCTCGGTTCGAGCGTGGAGCCCCTGACGATGTCGGTGGAGGAGATGTCGCCCGAGACGGTCGGCACCTTCGACCTGGTGCTCTTCATGGGCATCCTGTACCACGCCCCCGATCCGCTCGGATACCTCGAGATCTGCCGGTCGCTCTGCTCGGACGACGGCATGGCCATCGTCGAGACGCACACCGACGCCAACGACTACCCCCTCCCCGCGGTGATCTTCTACCCGGGCACCAGCCTCAACGACGACCCCACCAACTTCTGGGGGCCCAACAGACAAGCCGTTGATGCGATGCTCCACGAGGTCGGGTTCGGCAGCCTTCATCACCCGCCGCTGGCCGAGTCGGGGCGATACACGGTACATGCGCACGTGCAGGAAGGCCGCGGCAACCCCCTCCCCGCCGCGGAGCCTGCGCCGGCCGAGGCCACAAACGCGGCTCCAGACCTGCTGTCCCGCGCCGGGACGGCGGCCCGCACCGTGGCTCAGCTCGGAAGAGATGCGCTGGGACGCCTCAAACGCGGGTGAGCACCCACATGTCCGTCAGGCGACCGCGACCCCGCCGACGTTCGGCGCGCCAGCCATGCCGGGCTGCGAGCTCGAAGAAGAACGGCACGGCAAAGCCGAGCTCCATCCAGCCCTCACGCCGCACGGACCACAGCGACAGGCCATCCAGCCGCAGGCCCCATGGAAGAGCCTGGTGCGAGATCGGTTCTCCGACCAGAAGTACTCGCCCATGAGGAGCAACGACGTCACTCCGCAGTCGATCGAGCAGAGTCGGAAACTCGAAGCAGTGGTGGAAGGACTCGAAGAAGACCGCTGCGTCAACAGGACGATCGGGAGCGAAGGTCAACATGTCGGCAGCGACGGTCGACACCTCGACCTCCACTCGACCGGCCTGTCTGTCGATGACATCGAGCATCGCCGGGTTGAGATCGACGGCGCTGACGTCGAAGCCCGACAGCGCCAGCTGAATCGTCAGCAGGCCCCAACCCGGCCCGTACTCGACGATCCGTCGACCCTGTAGATCTCCGAGCGCCTGCAGCACCGCGCCGGCTGCCTCGAGCTGCTCGCCGACCGTCTGGGGCTGACCGGTCGAGTAGGGGTAGAGGTTCCGCGGCGACGCGCTCGACTCCAGCTCGCTGACCTCAGCGCTGGCAGCGTCGTAGCCGTCGCGGCCGCTGAGACTGCGGTACAGCTCCATCTGCGCCTCGCGGTACCCGGCCGAATGCGGGTCGCGATGGCCGATCGTCGGACCCGCGTAGCGAACGGTGGACAGAAGGGCGAGCGCCTCGGCATTCGAGCGCAGGAAGGCAACGGCCGCCTCGTCGAGAACCGCGTCGACATCTTCGAGGGTGCGCAGCGTGCGGATCCCGCGCGTGCGAGCCTGCAGGGCGCGCGCTGCACCGACCGCGCGATAGGGAATGCGGCGAGTGCGACCCATCACCCCTCATCTCCCCTTCCGGGTCATCGGCAGCGCGCCCTCTCCGTTTTGGGGCGCCCACACCCGTGCCAGCGCGTCCCCCACGGACCCAAAAGCGCCATGACGTTGTCGGGAAGACAGGATTTGAACCTGCGACCCCCTGCTCCCAAAGCAGGTGCGCTACCAAGCTGCGCCACTTCCCGGATCGCAGAGCAGCGTACCGAGAAGAATTGCTAGTACTCGACTGCGCCGGCCCGCGGGATCGCCTGGGTGGGGCAGCTCTCTGTCAACCTGCGCTCAGTACTCGACCGAGATCGCCTGGGTGGGGCAGCTCTCTTCGGCAGCGCGGACCTTGGACTCCATGTCGGAGCCAGGCGAGGCGTCGAGCAGCTTCGCCAGCCCATCGTCGCCGACCTCGAAGACCTCGGGGGCCAACATCTCGCACGAACCGCTGCCGATGCACTTGTCGACTTCGAGGCTGATCTGCACTGCTGACTCCCGTGGACTCGATTCGGCCCCATTGTTCCATCCAGCGCGGGCCGGACAGCAACACCGCCCCAGGCGGTAGCCTCGGCGACGACCACCGCCACCAGATCCTTTGGGGGAGACATGAAGTTCGGCGTGATGATGTTCCCGACCGACAAGGCCATCCAGCCGATCGAGCTGGCGCGCGCCACCGAAGAGCGGGGCTTCGAGTCCCTGTGGTTTCCCGAGCACAGCCACATCCCCACCAGCCGGGTGACCCCGTGGGGTGGCCGCGAGGGGGCACCGCCGCTTCCCGAGGAGTACTGGCGCAGCCATGACCAGTTCGTGGGGCTCGCCGCAGCCGCCGCTGTGACCGAGAACATCCTGGTCGGCACCGGCATCACCCTCGTCGCCCAGCGGGACCCGTTGTGGCTCGCGAAGGAGATCGCGTCCCTCGACACCATCTCCAATGGCCGCTTCCTCTTCGGCATCGGCTACGGCTGGAACAAAGAAGAGCTGGCCCACCACGGCGTCAAGTACACCGAGCGTCGCGCTGTTCTCCGTGAGCGGATCCTCGCCATGAAGGAGATCTGGAACAACGACGAGGCCGAGTACCACGGCAACCACGTCGACTTCTCCTCCAGCTGGTCGTGGCCCAAGCCGGCCCAGGACGGCGGGCCTCCCGTCATCCTCGGCGGCGCAGCCGGCCCCAAGACCATCGCCGACATCGTCGAGTTCTGTGACGGCTGGATGCCGATCGCCGGCCGCTACGACATGCTCAACAAGATCGAGGAGATCGAGAAGGCGTGCGCCGAGATCGGCCGCGATCCCAAAAAGATCGAGTACGGCCAGTTC
>Ga0209992_10001078_pt1 | contig 31107 bp, 28 predicted proteins | sample 2SBtaG_2_FD_182564 | JGI IMG/M metagenome (GOLD analysis project Ga0209992, IMG submission 182564) | Deep subsurface microbial communities from Kolumbo volcano to uncover new lineages of life (NeLLi) - 2SBTROV12_ACTIVE470 metaG (SPAdes)... | ecosystem: Environmental > Aquatic > Marine >... | reverse complement strand
TGAACCAACACCAGAACCTGAACCAACACCAGAACCTGAACCAACACCAGAACCTGAACCAACACCAGAACCTGAACCAACACCAGAACCTGAACCAACACCAGAACCTGAACCAACACCAGAATCTTCTAACACTGATTCAAAACCAGTAGAAGAACGTGATGTAATTTTTGTTGGCACAAAACCAATTATGACTTATGTTTCAGCAACCTTAACTCAGCTCTCAACAAGACCTGTTGTAACAATTAAAGCTAGAGGAAAAAGAATCACTCAAGCAGTTGATGTATCTCAAATGATTCTTAAACGAATGGATTCTGTAGGCTATGAAATCAGTGATGTGAGAATTTCATCTGATTCCCTTACTTCTCAAGATGGGAAGCAACGAAATGTTTCTACAATGGAAATTGATATTTCCAAAAATTAATTTCAAAAGTCCTGTTCTAATCGTTATTGGAATTTTAGTTGTTATAGTTTTGATTACTACTACGGGTAATTTTTGTGGTTTACAACACATGACCATTCTAACAGATATTGCATCTTATGAAAAATTATTAGATCCTGAATCATGTGAAATAATAGTTGAGAAAATAGATTTCTTTAATGATGAATGTGAACCTCCAATAGAAATATTGGATTGTGGTTAATACAACACATCTTCTAAAAATCTAATTCCAAAATAAACAAGCATTACACTTAATCCAATAATAATAATTTTATAATTTTTATTTGATAAAATTTTTGCACTTTTTGATGCAAGATATGATATTGCACCAAGCCATGCAAAATCCATCCATATATGTAATACAAATAAGACTAGTATGCCTGAAAATGCCCAAATTAGCATTGCATCTGAAATTAACTTGAATCCAATTGTTAACCACCAAATTATAAAAAATGGATTTAGTGCACTAAGTAAAATTCCCGAAACTAATGGTCCTTGTTTTAGATTAGTTGTGGATTCTTTGCTTCTAAAAATTGTTTTAATTTGCATTGCTGCAAATACAAAAAGTGTAATTGCACCTAAAATTGAAATTACCGTTCTAAATTCTGGAAATAATTCAAGAGAAAATACTCCTATCCCTAATAGAATTACTAGTGGTAACTCTACTATTGTATGTCCAATTGCCATCTTGATACCTGATTTTGCTCCGTCTTTGAGTCCATGTGCAATGTTTGCAGCAAACAGTGGACCTGGTGCCATTACTCCTGAAGCTGAAATTACAATTACTAATACTGAAAATTCAAGTAACTGTTCCATCTTTGATTAATGATTTGTTTGTACTAGAATAAACATAGTTTGAAAATTCTATCTATACATAGAATCTTTTAGATGTTTTGATTCTTCTTGTGCTTCCTTAATCACAGTTTCAGCTTTTTCTGCTTCTTTTTGTAATGATGGAATATCACATGATGCTCCAGGAATTAATTTAGACATTGCAAGGCAAAGTTGTGCACTTGATTTAAAATCAGGCCCCTTTTCATCTGAATGAAAAATAATTACAATTACATCTTGTCCTGTCATGCTTCCTTCATTTAACAACATACCTGGAATTCCTGGTACTGTTCCATTTTCTAATACTTTCAATCCTGCATCTTTTACTTTCTTTCTAGCTGCATCGGTACTTCCAATCCCTATTGTCTCCTCATTTCCTTTAGGTGATTTTACTGCAATACTGCTTACAATTAATCCCACTTTGTGTTTTTGTGCCCACTTTAACATTGATTTTGCTGTAGTTCTGTGCATTGATTGATCAAGATTCAGATATGACAAAAAAATTCCAACTTTCAAATCTTTATTTACAAAAATCCTAGATGGGTAGTTTGGCTTTCCATCTCTGACTATGCTAATTGCAGGAAAACTATCTGAATCAATTATTCCTGCAAACTTGAACTGTGAAGTCTTTATCATTGATTCAGATGCAATTGCACTGCTAAATCCTGCTGAAGGAAATCCATCAATTAGATATCCTCCTTCTAAATTCAATGGTTCTAATTCTTTAATTTTAATTCTAGGATACACTGAATATTTTTTATATCAATCAAATAATAATTTTTATCAAATTCTGAATATTTCTAGTCATATCTACTCGAGTTTAGTAATTGTGCATAGTTTTTTTTAAAATCTTTTTCATCAAAATCCAATTTAACATTAAAATTCTTTATTTTACAAAATTTATCGTTACATTCAGACATGAAAAACATTATGTCATTAACTATATGATTTTCTGTATGTTTAGAGTAAAATCAGACTTTATTCTTGTATTTTGAATTAGATGGTGATTCTAATTTTTTAATTTTGATAATAGTGCTGCATAGATAAATGGTAAAATTGTTGTCACCTCAGCATGCAGTGTTGATTGTTTTGCTATTTGAGTTACTTTGCCCCAAGAAATTGCCTCTCTAACTAGTGCTCCACTAAGACTCCCATCAAATTCTTGTGCAGTTGTAATGTAAAATGCATAATCTAATCCTTCCCTGTATTGATTCCACCATAATGTGTGGTGTTTTGAAATTCCTCCACCAATCATAAATGCCCCTGATCTTTCTGCTTTGAATACTAGTCCTGATAGTAGATTTGCATCCCCTACTAAGTTTAGTTTGAAATCATTGTGTTTTTGTGTGAATAACCAAATTTGACTGCCTACCGCACCATCCATTATTCCTGGAACTATCACATCAATTTCATTTTTGTATGCCCAATAAAGAAATGAATCATCTCCTAGATGTTTTCCAATCATTTTACAAATCTCTGTAGTGTTCATTTCCCTGATTCCACTTTGATATTCTTCTTCTAAAAATGACTGCATCTTTTCTTCTATTAGTGGACCATAGCTATCCATTGGAACAAGTACATTCCCTAATCTGTGAATATTTTGATCAGCTAATTCGTTATCATCCATTGTAAATGATCCTTCCTTGTAATGTGAGAAATGTCTTGCAATATCATGGTCTAATGCACCACATGTTGTTATTGCTACATCAAACCATTTGTTTTTGATCATGTTTTTGATAATTCCTCTTAATCCTGTTGAAACAACTGCTCCAACAAATGAAACAAATTTTAAACATTGTTTATCTGAAATCATTTCAGTTAAAATTTCTAATCCGTCTGATAGGTTTACTGATTCAAAACCTCCTGATTGAGATAATTCTTCAAAAATTTTTTCAATTGATGTATTTGAATTAATTTCAATATCTTTGACTGGACGTCCTGTTTCTATCATGTTTTAGATTTTGATCTCAAGTATAAAATTCTGCCTTAATTCAAATGATTTTTTAAAATAATTTAAGAAAACTTTAAACCCGCCTAATAGTACCAATTCTCGAATGTCAGATAGAATTAAAGTTGGATTAGTTGGTATTGGTAATTGTTTTTCAGGATTAATTCAAGGAATTGAATATTATAGAAAGAATCCTTCTCAAGAAGTTACTGGAATTATTCATGATAAATTAGCAGGTTATGGAATTCATGACATTGATTTTGTTTGTGGATTTGATGTTGGTGAAAACAAAGTAGGAAAACCGCTTCATGAAGCAATTTATGAATATCCAAACATGGTTGATTGGATTCCAAAAGATGAATTACCAAAAAATGATGCTAAAATCTATGAGAGTCCAATTTTAGATGGTGTTGGAATATGGGTTGAAAATAGAATTAAACCTCTTACAAGTACAAAAACAACTGATGAAATTGCTGATGAGGCAAAAAAAATTCTTAAAGACAATGGTGTAGAAATCATCGTATCTTATTTGCCTGTAGGCTCTGATAAGGTGACTGAATTTTGGGCACAAGTATGTCTTGACACAAATATCGCATTTGTAAATTGTATTCCATCATTTATTGCATCAGATGAAACATGGGCCAAAAAGTTTGAAGAAAAAAATATTCCATGTATTGGAGATGATATCAAAGGACAAGTTGGTGCAACAATAGTTCATAGAACTTTGGCTAAATTATGTAGTGATAGAGGAACTAAAATTGAAAAAACATACCAAATCAATGTTGGTGGTAATACTGATTTTCTAAACATGAAAGAACAAGATAGACTAGTTTCAAAAAGAATTTCAAAAACTGAAAGTGTACAAAGTCAATTAAAAGAAAGACTAGATGATGATCAAATCTATGTTGGTCCTTCTGACTTTATTCCATTCTTAGGAAATACTAAACTCATGTTTATGAGAATCGAGGGAAGACAATGGGCAAATATTCCATATAACATGGAAGTTCGTTTAGAAGTAGATGACAAAGCAAACTCTGCAGGAATTGTAATTGATGCAATTCGATTAGCAAAAATTGCACTTGATAGAGGAGTTGGTGGGCCAATTAAACCTGCAAGTGCATATTTAATGAAACATCCAATTGAACAAACATCTGATGTTAAAGCAAAAGCTGAATGTGAAAAATTTGTTGCTGGCGATTAATTATTGAAAATTATTAAAATCTGAAAATCTTTTCTTTCGAATCTCTTCATATTTGTCTAGTTTGAATTTTTTTGCTATTCCTTTTTGTTTGGTTAGTTTGGTAATTTTTGTAGTGACTACTTTGTTATTTTCAGTTAAATCTACAATAATACTACTTCCCCCAAATCTCTGATTCTCTACATTTGCTGCAATGATTGGTATTCTATTTTCAAGTGACCTTACTTGAACATACATTTGCCATGGTTTTATTCCTCTTTTGACAATTCGACTAGGAGAAAATAACACCTCTGCTCCTTTTTTAGTCATAATATTTGCAACATTTGGGAAAACCATGTCATAGCAAATTATTACTCCAAATTTACATGCGGTATTGAAAATTCTTGCCTCTCGTCCAGGTTTTACCATGTCTCTTTCATAATCAAATGGATGAATTTTCTCTTGTTTTCCAATTATTTCTCCATCAGAACCAATAATTGGAGCAATAATTGATGCCTTTTTCTTTGAAATATCATAAAATGCTCCTGGAATTATTGTCATAGAAAACTCTTTTGCAATTTTTTTAAAATCTGAAAACTCTGAATCAAAATTTTTGATCTCATTATTTTTGAGCCATTGTTCTGGTAAACATACGATTTCTGTTTCTTGTTTTCCTAACTTTTTTAGAATTTCTGATATTTTTGAAATTCCGTTTTGATTTGAACTATATGATGTGGTTTGAACTAATCCTAGTTTTACCATGAATTTTGAATTACTATTTAGTAATTATAATATGTGATCACAAATATTGATAATATTTTTTGTATAATTTGTTGTAAACTTTGAAAAAACATTTTATTTTGCGATCATTACAGAATTAGTGTTTATTTTTTGTAAACAAACAATTTGTTAATACAAATTTTGTCCTAGTAATATTATAACGTCCTATTCTGTGAATGTGCTTCAGGCGCTCAAGGGCCAAACCCGGTTAAACCTGAATCACATATTCATTTTTTAATCCAAAGTCTGGCATGATTTTTTAATATTTACATCCAACTCAGGCTTGAAATTTTACCGTTACGAAAAATATCATATTACAACAAGAAAAATTATGCAATCGTGTCAACTAAACTTGTTAAACATCGATTATCACCCCAGTTTAGAAATTATTGACATTGGTTCATGTCAAAAAAGTTGAGATCTTTGGTTTCAAGTCATTTGGATTTAAAAATACAACAGTTCAGTTTGAACCAGGGCTTGTATCTATTTCTGGTCCAAATGGTTCTGGTAAAAGTAACATTTTAGATGCCATTATTTTTGCAATGGGTGAAAATAAACCAAAAGTGATGAGAGTCGATAAACTCCGATCATTAATTCATGATATTGAGGGACATCGAAGGGGTCCAAAAATGGCAAGGTCCAGTGTACATTTTGATAATTCTGACAGAAAGATCCCAGTTGATTCTGATATGGTTGAGATTACAAGAGAAATGAGTGCTGATGGGGAAAACACATACTATCTAAACAAAAAGAAAACAAATCGTAGTCATATTCTTGATTTACTTGACATGGCAAATGCTGGTCTAGGTCAACTTAATGCTGTCCAACAGGGTACAGTTACACGAATTTCTGAATTCACATCTGAAGAAAAGAGAAACACAATTGAGGATTTGATAGGATTATCATACTTTGATGATAAAAAATCAGAATCAGTCAAACAATTAGATGAAGCAGATAGGCGATTGGAGATTGCTTTAGCCAAAATGGGTGAAATCAAGAAACGAATTGATGAACTTGAAGAAGAAAGAAATCAAAAATTACGTCATGATATTTTGGAACGAGAACTAAATCGATACAAAGCAATTGCTGCAGCAAATAAAATGAAAATTATTTCAAGTCAAAAATCTACCAAAGAGACAACATTACACCAACTAACTACGGAAGTAACAGAATTTGGTAGTCAAAGAACTGTTTTGAGAACAGAGATTGGTTCTTTGGAAACTGAAAAATCAAAATTAATGGGTGAGGCCAATGAATACAGTCAAGCAAAAGCTGCATTGGATGCTGAAATGAGTTCTGCCATGGAACAATATGAAATTGATAACAGTGCAATCTCTGCATCAAAGAAAAGATTAGAGAGAATTGATATTAGAATTCCTGAATTAAAAAGTGAATTGGATGATATTGTAAATGCTCGAAGTGATATAGACGAACAAATACTACAAATTAAAGAATCAATTGAGCAAACTAATTTAAAGAAAAATAACATCAACAATGATTTAGAACAAGTTGATTCTCAACGAAATAAAGTTTTAACAGAACAATCACAAGCTGCATCAAAAAAATCTGAAATTGATAATAAAATTAAAATTCTAAATTCACAACTAAATGAAACAGAATTAAAATTATCTAAAATTCAACACGAACATGAAGAATCAAAAATAAAAATTAAAACGAATACTAGTAAATTTGATGATTTGAAATTAGATATCATAAAACTGAACGGATACAAATTAAAATTAGAATCTATGCAAAATAATCATGATGCAACTATCGTTGAATTAAAATCAAGAATTAAGAGACTACAAACTAAAAAATTAACAATTAATAACGATATGGATGAATGGGGGATAATTCTTGAGAAATCAAGTAAAGCAGCAACTCAGTATGAATCAAAAATTAAAACTGTAAAGGGATTCATGCATGAAGATTATACTGTTGCAAAATTAAAAGAAGATGCAGACAAACTCGGTATCGTTGGACTAGTCTATGAAATGATTTCATGGGATAAAAAATATGAGCGTTCTATCTTGGCAGTTAGCTCTGATTGGATTAAAGCAATTGTTGTACAAGATTTTGCAACTCTACTTGGAATAGCTGAAGTTGCAAGAAGCAAAAAACTCCCAAAACTCAAAATAATTCCACTTGACGCAATTCCAAAATTCAAATTAACACTTCCAAAAGAATCTGGAGTAATAGGCGTTCTTTCTGATTTTGTTACCTGTAATTCTGAATATTTTGCCCTCAAAACATTCCTATTTGGAAATATTGTGCTTACTGAAACTCGAGAATCTGCATACAATGTATCTCAATTAGGCTACAAATCTGTCACCATTACTGGTGAATTCTTTGAGGCCAAGGGTGGTACTGTGGTTATTGATATTAATTCAAAGATTTCAAAACTTACAAAATTAATCTCAATGAGTAGTGATGTTGATGGATTATTCCAATCAATTAGTTTCATTAAAAAATATTTACAAAAGAAAAAACATTCCTTGAAAAAATTAGATGATTCAATTCAATCTAATGTTGAACGCTTATCAATTTCTGAGAACTCTTTAACATCAACTAATGAAAATTATTCTAATCTAAAATCTAGAATTGCTTCTGCACAAAGTATGACTGAACAACTAACAACACGAATTTCTGATTTAACATCAAGAAATTCAATCATTGAATCAGAAGTTAGTACTAACGAATCCCATGTTGAATCCTTACGACAACGAATTACAATTGTTGAAGAAAATTATGCTAGTGGAGAACAAGATCGTATTGCAAATGAATTATCTAAAATCAATATCAAAAAAGCAGAGATTGAAAAATTATACACTACAATAATGAATGAATACCGTGATAAGGAATCACAGCTTACTACAATGCAAACTCAAGATAATCGAGAAAAATCTCAATCAAATCGTCTTTATGATGAAGAACATTCATTAAAATCAGAATATCGTGAACTAGAAACAAAAATTCAAGAATTAGAAAAACAAAAAGAATCTAAAAATGAAATCCTTGTTACATTAAGAGAAAAAGAACAAGAATTAATCTCCACTTCTGGTTCATCTATAGAATATCTCAAAGAATATGATGACAAACTAAAAATATTGTCTGAACAAGATAGGAATTTCACAAAACAAATCAATACCCTTGAGCGTCAATCTGACTCTTTAAATCGTGATTTACATGATTTAATAGAAAATGAGACTAAATTACAGCAACTACTTTCAGCATTTGGTTTTAGCAAAGATATGGAAACATTTGATGTTGAGGCTCTTGTTCAGGGGTTGTCTGCAGAACTATCTTCACTTAGTGCATTAAATGCAAAGGCTCCTCAAACGTATCTCGAAGTTTCATATGGATATCGTTCAATGTCTACAAGAAAGAATTCACTTGAAGAAGAAAGAAATTCTATTGTAAAATTCATTGAAGATATTGAAAAAGATAAACGACAAACATTTTTGGATGCCTTTGATCAGGTCGATAAAGAAATTAAATTAATATTCAATAAAATGACTGGTGGTAATGCTTGGTTAGAATTACAAAATGAAGATGATATATTTAATTCTGGAATTTCTTATCTAATTCAATTCCCAAGTAAACCAAAAAGAGAATCTACATCAATTAGTGGTGGTGAAAAAACATTAGCTGCAATTGTATTTGTTTTAGCATTACAAAAATTAAAACCATCTCCATTTTACTTATTTGATGAAGTTGATGCACATCTTGATGCTCCAAATGCTGAAAGATTAGCAAATATTTTAGAGGAGAGATCCAAAGAGAGCCAATTCATTATGGTATCCCTAAAAGATTCTGTAATTCAAAAAGCTAAACTCATCTATGGAGTTTTTCCAAAGAATGGTGTGTCTCATGTTGTCACTTACAAAGATAAGCGAATGCCCTCTATCAAATCAGGCTAAATCAAAATTTACATGACATGCACAATAATGTCCATCGCCCATTTCTTCTAATTCTGGTTCTTCTATACATTTTTCAATTACATATGGACATCTTGCTCTAAACCTACATCCTTGATTGATATCTACATCTGATGGTTCATTAATTCTAATTTTCTTTTCTTTGTGAAGATTTTGAGGATCAGGTTCTGAAATTGCGTCAATTAATGCTTGAGTATAGGGGTGTTTTGGATTTAATAGAACTTGATTAATTGGACCCGTTTCAACAATTTTGCCCAAGTATAAAATTCCGATTCTTTGACCAAAATATCTTGCAGTAGCCAAATCGTGTGTAATGTAGATAAATGAAATATTGTATTTTTTTTGTAATTCTTGCATCAACTCTAGCATTTCTGCTCTAATTGATACGTCTAACATGGATACTGGTTCATCAGCTAGGATAATTTTTGGTTTTAGCGCTAATGCTCTTGCTAAAACTACTCTTTGTCTTTGACCTCCTGATAACATGTGTGGATATTTTTTAATAATTCCTTCAGCAGGTTCTAATTTTACTTCGTGCAGTACTTCTATTGTTCTCTTTTGTCTTTCGCTTTTGTTTCCAATCCTGTGAATTTCAAGTGGTTCTGATACAATATCTCCAATTCGCATTCTTGGATTAATGGAATCATATGGATCTTGATGTATCATTTGACAATTCATTCTAATTTTTTGTATCTTTGATTGCTCATTTCCAATTTCATTTTCTTCAAAGAATATTTTGCCTGAATCTAATTGAATTGATTTTAAAATTAATTTCGCAATTGTTGATTTGCCTGAACCTGATTCCCCTGCTAAAACAAACACTTCACCTTCTTTAAGATAAAATGATACTCCGTCTGCTGCTTTTACTGTGTTTGATTTTGAACCAAATATTCCTTTTTTCATGAAATGTTTTTTTAAATTCTCCACCCTTAGGATTTCACTCATCAATTATTGTTGAATATGGAAGTATATCAAGAAATTGAATTTATGCGTAAGATTTGGGCGAACGCATTTATGTCAAATAACTATCGATTTAATACTTGAGTAACACTATCCAAAAAAATCGTGATTATAAAAAATATGTAGTAGATTCAAAACTACAATATTTCAAACCACATGCCACAAAAATTGAGAAAACTTTTGCTGAAGAAATATCTTCTAGTTTAAATGCTGACTTGAAATTTATTTCTCCAAAATATTTTTATGACAAAAAAGGATCTGAACTTTTTGAAAAAATATGTTTGCTACCTGAATACTATCCCACAAGAACAGAAGTATCTATTTTAAAGAAATTACAACAGGAATTATCATCATTTCTTGATGATTCATTTAGAATTGTTGAATTGGGAAGTGGTTCATCAGTTAAAACGAGGCTAATTATTGATGTATTTGCAAAATTACAAAATAAAATTGAATATTTTCCTATTGATATCTCTGAAATTCTTACAGAAAGTTCAGAACAATTGATACATGATTATGATAATCTGCACATTACTGGAATCATTGATACCTATGAAGGCGGTTTAGAATTTTTAAAACATTATGATGAGAAAAAAAATCTAATTACGTTTTTAGGTTCTAGTTTTGGTAATTTTTCACCCTCTGATGGTTATCTATTTTTACAGAAAATTCATTCTACAATGAAATCTGGTGATCTTTTTTTAATCGGATTAGATTTAGTTAAAGAAAAACATATTCTTGAATCTGCATATGATGATACTCAAGATGTTACTGCTGAATTTAATCTTAATGTACTTTCTAGAATAAATGATGAACTTGGTGGTAATTTTAATTTGGAAAACTTTGAACATCATTCAGTTTACCATGAAAAAGAACAACGAATTGAAATGTATTTGAAATCCCTTCAAAAACAATCTGTAATTATTTCAAAATCTAATTTATTATTGAATTTAGAAAAAAATGAATTAATTCATACTGAATATTCTCACAAGTATAGATTATCTCAAATACATGACTTACTTGATGATGCTGGTTTTGAACTAAAGCATACGTGGTTAGATGAAAACAAGTATTTTTCATTAACTTTGGTTGCAAAAAAATGAAAATCATTCAAATTTATTAAAAATTAAATTTCTGATTGATTTCTAAAATTATTCTAAACATCACAAAAATGAATTTCAAATTGAATTTCTTTAAATGTGGCATGTAAAATCCATAATTATTGGCAAAAACTAAGCCTATTATTGAAATTGTAAATGTTGTAGCCTCTGCAGTTTTGGATCAAAAATTAGATCTTTATGAAATTCAGAAAAAATTTCCTGATGTAGAGTATAATCCTGATCAATTTCCAGGTGCAGTTTTTCGTCTTAGAACTCCTAAAACTGCTACTTTGCTTTTTAGTACTGGAAAAATGGTTTGTACTGGCTCAAAATCTGAAGATATGGCAAGAAAAGCAGTCAAGATAGTAGTACAAAAACTCAAAAAAGAAAAAGTCAAAATCAAAAAAGATGCTGTAGTAACAGTTCAAAATATTGTTTCATCAATTAATCTTGGAGGAAAAATACATCTAGAAAAAACTGCACGTACATTACCTAGAAGTATGTATGAACCCGAACAATTCCCTGGGGTTATCCATAGAATGGTTGATCCTAAAACTGTAATTCTATTATTTGCATCAGGAAAACTCGTATGTACTGGGGCTAAAACTGAAAAAGATGTCTATCGTTCAGTGAATAACCTTCATAGTTTACTTGAAGAACTAGATTTAATGTTATATGATTAAATTATTTAAAAATTAAATATCTTCAACACATCTGAATCCAGAAAATAACCATCTTTCATCTAGTCTAAAGAAATTCCTGTAGCTTGATCTTATTGACATTTTTGGGGTTCCAAATGAACCTCCTCTCAAAACTTTTTGATTTGTAAACCATTTGTCATTATATTCATCAAATCCTGTTTTAAATCCAGGATATCCTGTAAATTCTGATGCTGTCCATTCCCAAACATCGCCTATCATATGTTGACATCCTAAATGACTTACTCCCTTAGGAAATGATCCTATTTCTGAGCATCCCCAAAAATATGACTCAAGTAAATTACATTTGTCTTCAGTTGGTAATTCATTTCCCCATGGGAATATTGTTTTTTCTTGTTTTTCTTCATTCCAACATGCAGCTTTTTCCCATTCTGCCTCAGTTGGTAATCTTTTTCCAGCCCACTTACAGTATGCATCTGCTTCATAGAAACTCACATGACACACTGGTTGGTTTGGATTAATTTTTCTTATTCCTAAAAAGTCTCGAACATTCCATTCTCCTTCAATTTTTTCCCAATACATTGGTGCCTTCCACTTGTTTGTTTTGACTTTCTCCCATCCATCAGATAACCAATATTTGTAATCCTCATATCCTCCATCTTTGATAAACTCCATGAATTGTTGATTGGTAATTGGATATGCATCTATTTTGTAATCATTTAGGTATACTTTGTGTTCGGGAAGTTCAATATCATAGCAATACTCTTTTCCGTTATACCCCATTGTATATAATCCACCTTTAATGTATGCTGATTTTTTTTCAACATTTTCTTGTTTAGGGATTTCATTTTTTCTTGTTGGTTTGTATTGTTCTGCTAAGAGATGTTGTAAATCATACACTAAAAGTTCTTGATGTTGACATTCATGATGAAATCCAATTGTAATTAATTTAATTTCATTCTCACTCAATGATTTTGATTCTATGAATTTCTCTACTCTTTGATTGATGGTGTTAAAGTATTGGAAAATCTGATCAACTGTTGGTCTTGAACTAATTCCACGCAACCCTTTGTCTTGTGGAGTGCCGAATTGCTGATAATAGGAATTTAGATACTCTGAAAATTCTTTTGAATAGAATTCATAATTTTTGTCAAGTTTGCTAATTATTGCTTCATAAATCCAACTTACATGACCAATATGCCATTTTGGCGGACTCATAAAAAATGCAGTTTGAATTACAAAATCATCTTTTTCTAATGTCTTTACAAGTTCTAGTGTTCTTGCCCTGGTTTCTTTAAATTGTTCAATTAGTGGCTTTTTTTGTTCTAATTCTGGATTTGATGTCAATATTGAACAATGATATTTTTTGAATTATTATATCTGTGGGTGAATCTAATACCCTCGTGCAAAAATTGGAATTGAAACGCTCTTTTGCTGGCAATACATGCATTTTTGATTCTCATCCTCATTACCAAATGGAATTACTCTGATATCTGCCCCTGTTTCTTCTTTGATTTTTTCCTCACACTCGAGATTTCCACACCATGGAGCGTTAAAGAAACCTCCTTTCTCGATTTTTGATTTAAACTCTTGGTAATCTGAAATATCTATAGTGTTTACTTTTGCTTCTTCTTTGGCTTTTGTTAACATATTATCTTGAATTTCATCAAGAATGCTAGGAATTTTTTCAATTTCAGAGAAACCTAAACTTGATTTTTCAAGATTGTATCTTTTTGCAATTACTATACTTTGTTTTTCAATATCTTTTGGTCCAATCTCAATTCTAATTGGAACTCCTTTTAATTCCCAATCATTGAATTTGTATCCTGGAGATAACTCACTTCTATCATCAACATGAACTCTGATGTCTTTTGATTCTAAATTCTCTTTAATTTCATTTACTTTTGGCAATACTTTGTCTTTACCTTCATCATTTCTGTAAATTGGAACAATCACTACTTGTATTGGTGCCACTTTAGGTGGTAGTACAAGTCCTTTGTCATCACCATGTGCCATGATCATTGCACCAATTAATCTCCATGAAACCCCCCATGATGTTTGCCATGCAAAATGCTCTACGTTATCTTTATCTGCAAATTTTACTTCAAAAGGTTTTGAAAAATTCTGGCCTAGGAAATGTGATGTTCCCATTTGTAATGCTTTACCATCTGGCATGATTGATTCCATGGTGGTTGTGTAAATTGCACCAACAAATTTTTCTTTCTCACTTTTTTTACCTGTTGTAACTGGTATTGCTAATTCTTCTTCTACTGTATGTTTGTAAATCTCTAAAATTTTCATTACTTCTTTTTCTGCTTCTTCTTGTGTTGTATGGACTGTATGGCCTTCTTGCCACAAAAATTCGGATGTTCTAAGAAATGGTTTTGTAGCTTTAATTTCTGCTCTGAGTGCTGTATTCCAAAAATTAATCTTTAATGGTAAATCTCTCCAGCTTTGTATCCATTTGGCATACATTGTATATGCTAATGTTTCTGATGTAGGTCTTAATGCGAGCCTGTCGCCGATTTCATTTGTTCCTGAATGTGTCACCCAAAAAACTTCTGGATTAAATCCTGCAAAATGCTTTTGTTCTTTTCCTAATAATGACTCTGGGATTAATATTGGCAAAAAGCCATTTCTAATTTCATTTTTGGCAAATTTTTTATCAAATGTATTTTTTAGTGATTCCCAAATTGAGTAACCATCTGGTCTGAGAACAATTAATCCTTTGACTGGTGCATAATCAGCTAATTTTGCTTTTAGAACCACTTGTGTATACCATTCACTGAAATCTTTGTTTTTTGAAACAGTAATTCCTACGTCTTCTTTACCCAAACTAGCATTTCAAGAATTAATTAAACTAATGAGCCTTTCGTGAGAATTTTTGAGTTTAAAGTTTGTCTCCTTTGCAGAGTACTTCTCCCATTACTCTACTTTGGAAATTTTTACATACAAAGCACTGGATAAAATGGGTGTCTTCTTTTAAAACTGGACACTCTACATATTCTTGTTTCATTCTTTTGAGCATTTTAGGACTAACTCCTTTTAGTTTTAATTTTCCTTTTTCATCCATCATTCCTGATGATTTTAGTTCTTCTTTGACGTCGTCAGGTAGTTTTTGTTTTCCTTCTCTTTCAAGAATTTTTACATCGTATTTGTGTTCTAATTCGCCCATTAATTGTACATAGATCAACGGTGATTTATTACTAGCGTTTTTGATTCTAAAAATTCATTTAAACTTTAATATTATTAGTAATTTTTTTCCAAATTAGAAATTAATTGTTGGTAATTTTTGATGTTGAAGGAGTTTTGTATGATGAGGAATATCTTCCTATTCTAGCAGAAAAACTCAACAAAGAATCTGAAATTTGGGAAATCACTAAACAAGGAATTCAAGGAAAAATTAACTGGGAGGATGGACTCAAAACAAGAGTTGCTGCCCTAAAAGGTTTGGATGAAAAAATTTGTCAAGAAGTTTCTGATTCATTACCCATAATGACTGGTGCAAAAGAAGCCTGCAGAGTATTAAAAGAGGCTGGATGGAAAATCATGGCTGTATCTGGTGGTTTTACACTAATGATGGGTAGATTAAAAGAAGAATTAGGATTAGATTATGTTTTTTGTAATGAATTACTTTTCAAAGATGGTAAACTTGATGGAGTCAAAATTAATGTTGATTCTGATAAAGCGAAATCTGCTATCGTAAAAATTCAAGAATGGGGTGAAAAAAAAGAAGATATTGTTTGTGTTGTTGATGGTGCAAATGATGTGAAATTATTTGATATCTGTGGTTTAGGTATTGCTTATCGTGCACAAGATGTAGTCAAAGATTTAGCTACTACTACACTAGAAGTAAAAGATTTATCAAAAATTTTAGATATTATTAACAAGCATTTCAAATTAGAATTAAAGACTAGTGCATAAACAATTTTGTAGTCCCTTGTTTTAGAAATACTGTTTTGGAAATAATTCCTATTCATATAGAAAAAGAAATTGATCCATCTGATGATCTATCTAAAATAATTTCTCATAATACAACATTAAATGACGGGGATATTGTAGTAATTGCTCAAAAAATAATCTCAAAACAAGAAGGTCGAACTGTTGATTTGTCTCGTGTTTCTACTTCTTTACTTGCACAAGGTATTGCATCACAATACCATAAAGACTCTAGAATTGTCGAATTAATTTTATCTGAATCAAAAAGAATTGTTAGAATGAAAAATGAAATAATAATAGTTCAGACAAACTCTGGTTTTATTTGTGCAAATGCTGGTATTGATGAAAGTAATGTTAAAGATGGATTTGTAACACTACTTCCAATTGATTCAGATGTATCCGCACAAAAAATTTGTCAAAAAATTAAAGAAACTTCTAACAAAAATGTAGCAATAATAATTTCTGATACTTTTGGTCGTCCTTTTAGAACTGGCCAGACTAATTGTGCAATAGGTATCTCTGGATTAAATCCTCTTTTAGATTACGCAGGAACAAAGGATTCTTTTGGAAAAGTTTTACGTGTAACTGAAATTGCAATTGCTGATGAACTTTCTGCAGCAGCTGAGCTAGAAATGGGAAAAACTCTGAAATGCCCTGTAGTAATCATTCGTGATTATTCATTTGATATTAAGGAAAAAGGAATTGATTCGTTAATTCGTAAAGATGATGAAGACTTGTTTAGATGATTTTTAGTATTGAATAACCCAATTTCTTTTTATCATTGACTCTGCAGTAGATTCTGTAACACACATCAAATCCTTTGTTTTCATATTTTGAATTAAAATCATATCTTCTTCACATGAAATTATTTTAAAATTATTTTTTTCATTACTTGTAAATTTTATTGGAAACTGTCCCACTAAATCCTCATTTAATGACAGATACCAATCACTAATCCCATTTGGTTTAGATAATTTTCCAGCACTTCCTGTAATTTGAATTTCTGAATTTTCAATATTTGTTGTAGCTAGCATATTTTCATACAGTAAATCTGTAATTGTCATGGGATTGATGTTATCTATTTCTGAATATAATACTCCAATTAAACCTGAAACGTATGCTGCAGAAGCTGACGTTCCATAAAATGCTTCTTCTTTGTAAATTTCAGTACTGATCCCATCTTTAACTAAAATATTTGGTACTGTTTGCCCATTGTCTGTTGGTCCTTTGGAACTGAATGGTTGTACATTATTATCACTTCCAAGTGAACCTGCAACAATTATTCCTCTTGCATCTGTAGGTACTCCTACACTACCTTGACTTTGTGAATATTCTAATTCATCATAAACGCTGAAAATTTTTAGATTGGAATTATTGGGTTGACCAAAATTTGATATTCCAATGTGATATTCGCCTGGAAATTCAGGTATGTAGTATATGTATTCGAGTTTGTCTGATAGTTGATTTTGGAGTGTTGATGAATAATCTACTATTTTCCCACTTGAATCCAGTAATGCTAAATCAAAATCAGAATAATTACTATTTTCATCATTCCATTTTAAATAAATAAGAATTGGTTTTTCTTCATACACTCGTTTACCATCAACATTGATAGTCATTCCTTCATCCGAATTTGAAAATTCGTGCCATTTGTCACCATCTGTATCATTGAAACTTCCTTCCCAATGATTTTTAGCATAATTTCCAGATGGCACAACCACTGTAATTTTAGATTTGATTGCATCTTCAACTTTTTTTGTAATGGCACTCGATCCATCTGTGTTATAATTTACCCAAGTATATGATATTGTAATAATGTCAACCTCTTTTGAAATTGCATAGTCCATTGCATCAATAAATTCTAACTCCGTACCTGCAGAAAGAAGATGTAATTTTACATCTGGTACCATACTAGTAATAATTTGTGCCATTGCAGTACCGTGCAATGATTCATTGTTATCAATTTTTAGTGAATCCGAATTTTCATAGAGATGTCTAAATGAAACACTTTCAATGACATTCTCTAATATTTTTTGATTCTTTTCATTAAAAGCAAGATCGATAATTGCAATTGATACTGGAGCACTTGAAATTACATTTTTTGCAAAAATTGAATCTTCTATTATTCTTCCATCCACAATAATGTCTCTATTTTGAATAGGGGGAATTGTGGATACTATATTTTTGATTTCAGAAATATTACTTATCTTTGAAATATCTTTTACAGGCATGCTAATTTGTATTTGATTTCCATTTGAGATCTCAATTATCCCAAACTCTTTAATTTTATTTAGTATCTCATCGTTTAATCCATTTGTATTTATCATCAATCTAGTGTTTCCTTCATGATAATCAAATCCATTTTTCTTTGCATATGTTTTTTGATCTTTACTTTGAATGAATTTGGTTATTTTTGAATCTGTTTTTTTATCTTTATTTTTATTTGGTTTTATAAAATCAATAATTTCATTTTTCTTTTCTTTAATTTCATTTTTCTTTTCAATATTTTTTTGAACTTTTTTTAACAAGTTATTCTTACTTTTTTCTCCGTATTTTTCTTTGTCAGTTCTTTTATCTGTTTTATCTTTATTTTTTTTATTCTCATTTCCATTGTTTCCATTGTTTCCATTGTTTCCATTGTTTCCATTGTTTCCATTGTTTCCATTGTTTCCATTGTTTCCATTGTTTCCATTATCATTTCCTCCACCATTATCGTGTCCTTCTTTATGGTGTGCAAATGCGAAATCTGAATTTGTTGCTCCTACTGTTAAAAGTAAAATCGATAAAGAAAATATCATTACCCATTTATTCAATGAAAACTCCCCAAGATCATATTTTACATAATAATCTCTTATTAGTTTAATGGGTTAAGATTTACATAATTCAAAAACTATGATGAAAACTTGTAATTTTTTTGTATGACATTCATAAAATTATTCATATTCTATTTTTTTTCACTTGACCCTTTGTACTGAAATTCTAAAATTAAAAATAAAATTTTTGCTTTGAAATCTTTTATTGGTCTTTGATTTTAATACGATTGTGAGAAATTATGCAGATTAAAAAAAAATTCACATTGGAGATAATTATTTTATCAATTATTTTGGCAATTACATCTTTTATTATAATTGATAATACTTTGAATGTAGAAGAAAATTTTTCAATTCTTAATGATGATCTAATTCCTAGGTTGAGTCTTTTGAAAGATATGAGGTTAATGGCTTCAAATGTTCTAATATCCACGCTTGAATTTACAATGTTTGAAGAAAATTTTGTAACATCTGATGATACCCAATCTAATGCTAATGTTCACTCCTCTGAAATTTTATCTGAAATAGAAGAAAACAAAATTCAGTTTATTCAATTATTTGAAATGTATAAAGAAAAAGTTTCTGAAAGTAATGTTGATGTTGATTCCATTACACAAATAAATATGAAATGGGAACAATTTACAATTTTTTCTGATAAATTTGTTGAATATAGAAAAAAAGGAATTTCTGGAGATGAGTTTCTAAAAATTAAAGATGAATTTAAAAATTCTAAAGATAATTTATTTGTTCAAATTGATTCACTATTAATAATAAATGAAAAACAAGTTCAACAAAAAGGATATGATGTTTCTGAACTTGTTAAATTTTCTACCGTACTAATCTTAATTGTTGTTTCAGTTTTTGTACTTGTTTTAATTATTTTAAGACATTATCTTTTAAAATCTATTTTAAAACCAATTTTTCAAATTCGTTCTGCTACACAAGAAATAGCCAAAAATAAATTAAATTTAAGAATAAATGATATTTCTAAAGATGAGATTGGTGAATTATCTGAAGACATTAACTTGATGACTCACAAATTAGAATCTGTTCAAGATAAATTATTAAAAACTGAAAAACTCTCCATTGTTGGCATTTTAGCTGGAAGAATGGCACATGATATCCGAAATCCTCTTGCAATAATTACTGCATCTTTAGAAATTCTTAAGCTAAAATACCCTGATCTTGAGGATGTTAAATTCAATAAAATCAATAATGCCGTTAATCGTATTACGCATCAAATTGAGGATGTGTTGGATTTTGTGAAAACATCTCCGTTAATAATAGAAAAAACTTCCTTGTTGGATATTTTAAAACATATTTTGGATTCCCAAGAATTATCTGGTGATGTTAATGTTATTTTACCTCAAAATGATGCAATTGCTAGGTGTGATTCTCAAAGAATTAGGATAGTGTTTCTAAATTTGTTCTTGAATGCTATTGATGCAGTAGGTAAAAGTGGTGAAATTAAGATTAGATTTCATGATTATAAAGAACTGATAAAAATTGAATTTGAGGATTCTGGCTCAGGTTTAGAAGAAAAAGATTTGGAACATCTCTTTGAACCTCTATTTACTACTAAACAGAAAGGAACAGGACTTGGTTTGTCCAGTGTTGAAAATATTATCAAAGAACATGGAGGAACAATTACAGTTACTCTGTCCCCTACCATTTTCACAATCATTTTACCTAAAACTTTGGATTAATTTTTTCTGAATCTATTTGATTAGATTATCTATTCTTTGTGTTAAACTCAAATAGATTTTAATATGACAAAACACTTTTGGTGAAATAGATTATAATGTCTGAATCAGCTGAAAAAAAATTAGATGCAACTGGATTGTTTTGTCCTGAACCTGTGTTTAGGACAAAAATTGAAATTGAAAGAATGCAAGTCGGTCAAGTTCTAATTGTTTCTGCAGATGATCCAGCATCTGAAGATGATATTTCAAGATGGGTTACACGAAACGGCCATGAATTATTAAATTTATCAAAAGATGGTAATGTAATTACCTTTCAAATTAAAAAGGTGAAATAACTAAAATTATGACTACTGTACATGATACAGATATCTTGAGTCGTGTTGGTAATACTCCTCTTCTAAAATTAGATTCTTTATCGAATGATAAAGCCGAATTTTTTGCAAAACTAGAAGGACATAATCCATTTGGTTCTGTAAAGGACAGAGCTGCATATTGGATGATCAAAGATGGAGAGGAGCGAGGAATTTTAACAAAAGGTAAAAGCATTATCATTGAACCTACATCTGGAAATACTGGAATAGCTTTAACTGGAATTGCAAATCTTTTAGGTTACAAAGTAGAGATAGTAATTCCAGAAAAAGTAAGTAATGAAACCAAAGATATCATACGAAACTTAGGTGCAAAATTATTTGAAACAAGTGATGATTTGTGTCCAAAGGTTGGAGCAGGTACTGATCAAAGTATTGCACTTGCTACATCTATTGCATCATCTAGACCTGATACGTATTATTCTCCAAATCAATATGCAAACGAAGCTAATTTCAAAGGACATTATGTTGGAACAGGCCCTGAAATTTGGAAACAAACTCAAGGAAAGATAACTCATTTTTTTACTGGAGTTGGTACTGGAGGTACAATAACTGGTATTGGTTCTTTTCTTAAAGAAAAAAACCCTGATATACAAATTATTGGATGTCAACCACAACAAAATCATCTTATTCAAGGATGGAGAAACTTTGAAGAATCTGCAAAACCTGATTTATTTTTGAAACGAGAAAATGTAGTTGATGATTGGATTTCAGTAGATAATGATGAAGCATTCTCGGTGGTAAAACAAGTCTTTGAAAAAGATGGATTGTTAATTAGTCCGTCATCAGCTGCAGTTTATGCATGTATGAAGAAATTTTCTGTTGGAGATGATGCATGTGTTGTTGGAATTTTTGCAGATGATGGTAGAAAATTCAAAAGTGTTTATGCTGAACAAAATATTATGACTGTAGATGAATTTGAGAATTCTCTCAAAGGTGCAAAACACATGTCAGAATTAGCATATTGATTATTACTCTAAAATTTCTTTAACTTGTTTATCATAAAATTCTCGAAATGATGAATTCATGTCCATTTCAAAATTAAGACTAGTATTACTTTGTTCTGTAATTTGATTTTTAATTTTTTTACTCCATTGACTTTGTTGTTTGTCTTTTTTATCCATGATAGTTGGATTTTCTTTGATTTTTTCCATTATCTCTATGAATACTAGTCCTATCTGACGAAATTTACCTATTCTTAAAAGAAACATTTGTGACTCTTCTCTGTTAATTATATTCATTAAAGAATGAATTTCATTATAATATTCCATTCCTTTTTCATTGTATTTTTTAAAATCATCTATTCTTTTTTGCCAATATTCTTTTGATGGTTTATCTTCTACTTTATAGCTGAATTGATTTTTAGCTAATTCTATTCCTAATTTGGCTAGTTTTTCACTATGTTCTTTTACTATTTTTTTTAGTCCATCTGAATTTTGACTCATTGAATTTCATTAAATGATTTAGACTTTTGTATTTTTTGATTCGTTCCATTCATCCTTAGATTTTTTTCCATATAATTTTAAACAATTTTCACAAAATGAATCCCATTCACCAATTCCTAATTTTTTGAAATAATTTAATGACCATTTGTAAGTTGGTTCTTCTCTATATTGAAATTGTTGAATTGTAAAAATTTCTTTTTCATAAAATTTATTCAAGCATTTTTTGCATTGAGCATTTTTCATTCTTTGCTATCTTTATTTTCAGTAATGAATTTATCAACATCAATTGCTGCCATGCATCCATACCCTGCTGCAGTAATTGCTTGTCTGTAGGATCTGTCATGCACATCTCCTGCAGCAAAAACTCCTTCAACATTTGTATGAGTTTTATTTTTTAATACAATGTATCCTTGATCATCTAAATCAATTTGATTTTTGAATAATTTTGTATTAGGTTCGTGTCCAACTGCAACAAAAAGACCCCCAATATCTAATGTTGTTTCTTCATCTGTTTTTAGATTTTTTAAAACTGCTTGTTGTACTTTTTGATCACCTTTGATGTCAGTAACTGCAGAATTCCAATGAAATTTTATTTTTTCATTGCTTAGTGCTCTTTCTTGCATGATTTTACTTGCACGTAATTGCTCTCGTCTGTGTACAATGTGAACAGTTGAAGCAAATTTTGTAAGAAATGTTGCCTCTTCAATTGCTGAATCTCCTCCACCAACTACTACTATCTCTTGATTTCTAAAGAATGGCCCATCACATGTTGCACAATATGAAACACCTTTCCCTCCAAATGTTTCCTCTCCTTCTAATCCTATTTTTCTTGGATTAGCACCTGTTGCAATAATTACTGCACGTCCTTCATATTCTTCTGATGCTGTGAGAACTTTGAGTGGTTTACGCCTAAAATCTACATCTACTACTTCATCATCAATTATTGTTGTGCCCATTCTTTGTGATTGTTTTCTCATATCAATCATCAAGTCAGGACCCATGATTCCATTTTCAAATCCTGGATAATTCTCAACTTCTGTAGTATTGACTAGTTGACCTCCTGGTAAAATTCCTGATAAAATTAATGTGTCATAACCTGCTCTTGAACAATAAATTCCTGCAGTATATCCTGAAGGACCTGCCCCAATAATTACCACATCAAACTTTGTTTTCTTTTTATCTGGCATTTTGGGACTATCGTCATTAGTTTCAAGAACTGCTGCACCTGCTTCTCCTGACATCATAATGACAAATCTCCATAATTCAATAATTTAAGTGAATATCCTGTTTGTTTAGTTATTTGTTATTTTTTTAATAATTTCTAGATGTTTTTTACAAAATGTTTGCTTCTCAATTTGAGAATATAATAGATCTTTTTGCCAATGAGCATTAAATAGTCTGCACTCTTTTTGGTCACAAAAACTATCTCCTGTCTCAAAATATACAATTGCTTGTAACAAATACCCCTCAATTACTTGTGATAATCTAGAATCGTTATACTCCAAGTATTCTCCTTTGTATTTTTTTTTAATTTCATCAATTCTATCTTTGGAAAAATCAGTCATTAATTCAACATAGTATTGTTTTGGTTTTGCTGGGGCCTCAATTATTCCTGAAGTTGAGATGATTGTTGGATTAGAATTAATTATGGCTCTAGCATGATATCTAAAATCATTTTCATCATACGTGCAAGTTAATTTGTTTGTAAAAATTACATGTAGTATATTTAATTTATTTTCCTCTTTTGGAATAATTCTGTTGATGATTTTTTGAAATTCAAATCCATCATACAGAATCATTTCATCATTTTTACTAGTATCTTTTCTTTCTTTTTCTGCCTGTATTTCATTGATGGATGGGTTGTATTTTTTAAATGGTTTTTTTAAATCAAAAATTTTTGAACTTGCAATTTTCTCAAAAGTTTCATCATTACAGTACTCTGAGAAATTCTTTCTAATTTCAATTTGAACTGGAAATAACTCTTCAAGGAATTTTTGTAATTTTTCTATTTGAATTTCAGGAACTGTAGGCTCGTTATATAGAATAATTTTACTAGTTCTCAATAATGAAATATTGTTTTTGTGGCTTATCTTTCTAACTCTTTGATTTTTTCTGCTGTAATTTCAGCAGCTCTTTTGCCTGAGAATAACATTGATCCGAATGTTGGACCCATTCTTGCTAATCCATGTGTTTCAGTAACTGACATTCCTGCAGCAATTAATCCTGGATACACTTCTCCTGTTTTGTGAACTACGTGTTCTTCACCTTCATTTACATACATTGGTTGCATTCCTTTCCACTCAGCTAGTCCTCTATCTACGAGTCTTTTTACTGCTACTGAATCATGACCTGATGCATCTATGAGAACTTTACATTCAAAAGCTACTGGATCAACACATGTAATGTTACGTGGTAATGCTGAAACTGGCATCCAATTAACAACAATTCCTGTCACTCTACCATTTTTTAAAACCAAATCATCGAATTTTGTAAGTTGAAGGAATTTTACACCTGCATCACAAGCTCCTGCAATTAATTTTGATACTGCATGTGGACCTGGTGTCAAATATAATCCGTCTTGAACTTTTTTGTATGGAACTCCTAATTCATCCCAAATTTTTTGGGCAGGTTCTCTAACTGTTACAGGATTCATCATGTATCCTCCTAGCCAATATCCTCCACCAAGGTAGTTATTTTGCTCAATGACTAGAACTTTGTATCCTAAATTTGATAATTCTCTACTTGCAGTTAATCCTGCAGGTCCTGCTCCAATAATGATGACATCTGATTCTGCTCTATCAATTAAAACATCATGAAATTCATTTGCAATTGCACGTGTAATTTCTACCTCACGTACATCTGTAAAAATTTTTGATGATTGTTCTGCAACTGTTGCTTCTTGCATGTCGATGAATCAATACCTGAATAATTAATACTTTCCCACGCTTTTTTTAAAATTAGGTAATACTAATTTTAGAATTTTTCAGAATTTGTATGAATAAAAATAGGAAAAAAATGCACTTTGGTGAAAATTTCTCTCCTAAATCTCCCATATCTCAAAAATTTATATCCAAATCAAATGGAATTTCTTTGTATTGACAACACCTAATCTTAAACAAACCGCAAAACCTGTAAAACCTAAAATTAATTGGGCAAGAACTGAAGAGGCAGATAATTTTGCTGAAACTGTAAAATTATACCGTCAAGGAAAATATGATGACGCTAGTTTTAGACGATATAGACTTCAACATGGTGCATATGGAACTAGAATGACTAGTGACTATGCAATGGTTAGAATAAAACTTCCTGCAGGAGAAATTTATCCACATCAGTTTGAAAAACTATCTCAACTAAGTGAACAGTATTCTATTGGTAATGCTCATTTTACTACTCGAGAGAGTGTTCAATTACACTGGGTGATTCTTGAAGATGTTTCAGAAATTCTTCGAAGTCTTGCTGAAGTTGGAATGACTACGAGGGAGGCATGTGGAAATAGTGTTAGAAATGTATTGTGTAGTCCTTTGGCTGGTGTTTGTTCTGATGAAAAGTTTGATTCAACTCCTTATGCACTTGCAACTGCAAAATTCTTTTTGAGAAATCCGATGACTCAAGCTCTTCCACGAAAATTCAAATTTACTTTTACATGTTGTGAGAAACATGGAATGGCAAGAATTGTTGATGTTGGATTGATTCCTCAAACAAGAGAGATTGATGGTGAAATTCAAAGAGGATTTAAAATTTTTCTTGGTGGTGGATTGGGAAACAAATCTTTTGTTGGACATCAATTAGAAGAATTTACTTCTGAAGATGATGTTCTTTACACATCAATTGCTGTTGTAAGGTTGTTTGATAGATTAGGTGATAGAGTAAATCTTGCAAGAAACAGAATGCGTTATCTTGTAAATGAAATGGGTTGGGAAAAATTCCAAAATTTGGTATTAAAAGAAAGAGCTGTTGTAAGGGCAACTCAATCAGTTATCACTCGATTAAAAGTTGATAAAACTCCTAATGAAATTAGACGACCAATTCAAATTACAGATGAAAGTGGCGAATCTGCACCTGATGGTTTTGCAAGATGGCTTAAAACAAATACTGTAAAACAAAAGCAATCTGATTTCCGCTCTGTTTTCATTACACTTGAAGCTGGTGATATCACTTCAAATCAATTAAATGAGCTTGCTGACATTATTCGTGACTTTTCTGCAGAAGGAAAAGCTAGAGTTGGGTATGTTCAAAATTTGGCTATACGTTATGTTCATGAAGATGATTTGTCACGCTTGTATTCTAGACTACTTCAAGTTGGATTGGCAAAAACAGGTGCATTAACTATGACTGCACCTATTGGTTGTTCTGGAACCACCTCGTGTAATTTGGCATTAACTAATTCTCATAGACTTGCAAAAGAAATTCAGAGAAAATTCCTATCCTTAAAATTTGATGAAGATGATGATCTTATGGATTCTTCAATAAAGATTAGTGGATGTCCAAACTCTTGTGGTCAGCATGGAATTGCAACTATTGGTTTCTTTGGTGGTGGTGCACGTGTTGGAAAAGATATGTATGCAAATTATCAAATGTCATTAGGTGGACGTTCTGATGGTGAAACCATGTTGGGACAAATTTGTCTTAGAGTTCCTGCAAAAAGAGTAATACCTGTAATTCTAAAAATAATTGAACTATTCAAACAACACAAGAAGTCTGATGACACTTTGAAATCTTGGATTCATAGAATTGTAAATGGAAATGAAGACTCTGATATTAAATCCATAAATGATATCAAATCTGCCCTTGAATCGTTAGTTGTTCCTCCAACAAAAGAAGATGATCCTGACTTTTATCTTGATTATGGAAGTGATACTAGTTACCATACAAAAACTGGAAAGGGTGAGTGTGCTGCTTGACAGATTCTACAAAAATTACTACTGATATTGATTCAGTACGTTCAGAAATTCGAGATAATAGTATTCGTGTAATTGATGTACGACGAGAATCTGATTACAAAGAAGATCATATTTCTGGTGCTGTAAATTTACCTCTTGCTACTTTACTATCTGATGATAGTCCTGAACGTGTTTTAAAATTATTTAATTCCATGGGAATTGATGATGAAACATCTGTAGTTGTATATGATGACACATTTGGTGCTTTAGCATCTCGTGTAGCTTGGACTTTGGAATATATTGGACATTCTGATGTTTCATTACTTGAAACAACCTATGGTCACTGGAAATCTCTTGGTTTGGAAAATGACTCTGTTACTCCAGAAATTCAAAACAAAGATCATTCTATGAATTTACAGTCTAATATTATGGCAACTTCTGATTACCTGGATAGTGCAAAAACAAGAGATGATGTGATTCTAATTGATAATCGAGAACGACTAAACTTTCTTGAACAACATATTCCAGGCGCAGTTAATCTACCTTATAGAACACTTGCATCTTCTGATAAAATTTTACGCCCAAAAGAAGACATGAAACGATTACTTGGTAATCGGGGAATTTCTGAAAATTCTGAAATTATTACTTATTGTGGTAGTGTTGGAACCCTTTCTGGATTAGCATATTATGCTCTAAAGTCTGTAGGGTTGAATAATACAAAATTATACGTTCGTTCATTCAAAGAATGGAAAAATCTACAAAAACCTACTGAAAAACAAGAAGATGCACATTATTGGGATTTATCTGCAGAATAATTAAGATATTTCGTTTCTGAGTTTTTTAGTAATTGTAATTTCAACATTGTCAAACAAATTCATCATCTTCTCTTTGTTTTCAACTAGATAATCTTCTCCTCTATCTTTTAATCTAATTTTCCATAGTCTAATCTCTCTATGTTCATCAAAGAAGTTCTCAATCATTTGTTCTCCTGATTTTGTAGGATCAATGAATGTATCAAAAACTTTGATAGTTTTTTCAACATCTGCTGCTTCAATTGCTTCTTTAACATCATGAATTGCTTGACCTAATTCTTTTAAATTTTTAATTGGTTTTGGTAATGTTTTTCTTGTGATTCCAAACAATCCTTTCTTCTCTTTGCCTATTTTTTCTGCAACATTTGATGCAAGATCATAAATTGGAATTTTAGTTAACCCATCACGTTTTTCATTTTGTATCAGTAATCCTTTTTCTAATAATTTTCTTAATGCAGTTTCTGCATCTTTTTTATCTAAAAATGTCGTCCATACAATTGGACCCAATGTATGGTATCCTTGTCTAACTGATTCTAATACTACTACTTCTTCAATTCTTTTGAAACCATCTTCAATTCTAACATTTACAAAATCTTTATCTCTAATTGATCTTCTTGCATTTTTAACATCGATTTCAATTGAATGCTTTAATGATTCTAATGCTTCTGGTACTTGATTTACTAATGATAAGAAACATGCTTTGTTATACCATGCCATTCCGTACATCGGATCTGATTCAATTGCTTTCTCAACGGCATCCAAAGCTTTAGCATATTTTTTTTGCTCATAATGAACTAGTCCTTTAAGATTCCAAACTTCAGGATTTGTAACATCGATGTTTAGAACTTTATCATAAACACTTAGTGCTTCACTATGTTCATCTAAATGGAATTTAGCATATCCTAATTTTATCAGCGTTTCTACATTTTCAGGATCTATCCTTAATGCTTGTTCAAAATACATGATAGCCTCTTCTAATTTTTCATCTGCCATCAAATTGACCCCTTTTTTGAATAACTTTTTACGATTATAATCTGCATCAACTAGGCTGGTTTCTTCACCTTCTTTTTTCGGCTTTGATTCCTTTACTTCTTCTTTAGATTTTTTCCCAAAAAGTTTTTTCATTATTTTAAAATATCCATTTTCTCTAGATAAATACCATCTTAATGAGCCTGATTACTATGGATCTAAAAAAATTCATAGCATTCATTCGATATAAATACAGAAATACTTGAAAATTACACAAACGAATATGTCTTCTCAGTCCAGATTAGAAATTAAAGGACGTGCGCCATTCAATCAATCTGGTGTTTATGAAGCTCAAATTGCAATTACTGATAGTAAACCATCTGAAGATACTGTAAAAACTAAACAATTTGCATCATTATGGAGAGGTACATTTCATCTTAGAGTAAAAGATGGTATTTTCTCTGAAACAATAGGTTCTCCTGATAACCCCCTTCCATCATCAATAACTGAACTAGATGCAATTTGGATTGTTGTTACTGATCTATTTTCTTCACTACATTCTGTATTTGATGTTCCTTTAACAAAATCTGCAAAACCATCCTCATCAAAATCTGAAACAATATCTAAAACTGAAACTAAAACTGAAACTCCAAAACCAAAACGTTCCCCCAAAACTCATCTTGGTATCGGTACTACTGGTCAATCTGGACCTACTGGCGAACGAGGCCCAACTGGTTCTGCCGGTGACAAAGGTCAAGCTGGTCCTCCTGGAATTCAAGGTGCTCCTGGAATTAAAGGACCTGATGGTCCACAAGGTGCACCTGGTGACAAAGGAACAACTGGTGATAGAGGAATTACTGGTGACAAAGGAGTTACTGGCGATAAAGGAGTAATTGGTGAAAAAGGAATCCCTGGTGATAAAGGGGATAAAGGTGACAAAGGAATTACTGGTCCTCCTGGTGACAAAGGAGAAAAAGGTTCTACTGGTCCACTTGGCGATAAAGGTTCATCTGGATTAAAAGGTCCACTTGGCGATAAAGGAGAAAAAGGTACAACTGGTCCACCTGGTGACAAAGGTCCTTCTGGATTAAGAGGCTCCCCTGGAGAAAAAGGAGAAAAAGGTCAACAGGGACCAATTGGTGACAAAGGAGTTACTGGTACTCTTGGTCCACCTGGAGAAAAAGGCCCAACTGGTCAATCAGGTGTTCAAGGAGAAAAAGGAATTCAAGGAACTTCTGGACCAATTGGAGAAAAAGGTCCCGGAGGTCCATTAGGTGACAAAGGCCCATTGGGTCCACCTGGTCCATTAGGTGACAAAGGAGTTACTGGAGTACCTGGTCCATTAGGTGACAAAGGTCCTGTAGGTCCACCTGGACCAATTGGAGAAAAAGGATCCAAAGGTCCTGAAGGCATAATTGGTGACAAAGGCCCACAAGGTCCACAAGGTCCTGCTGGTGCTAAAGGATTAACTGGAGTACCTGGTCCTCAAGGAGAAAAAGGTGTTAAAGGTCCTGAAGGTTCACAAGGAGAAAAAGGTTCTACTGGTCCATTAGGAATACCTGGAGAAAAAGGCCCACAAGGCCCACAAGGCTCACAAGGTGAACGTGGTGCAACAGGCTTGCCTGGAGAAAAAGGCCCACAAGGTCCACAAGGAATTCAAGGTCCACAAGGCGAACGAGGTCCAACTGGTCCGATAGGTTCTATTGGTGAACAAGGTTCTGCCGGTGAACAAGGTCCTGTAGGTCCACCTGGTCCAAGAGGTCCACCTGGCCCACCTGGAGAAAAAGGCCCATCTGGTGGAATGTCATCTGAACAAAAAGCAATCTTTAAAGATTTATTAGAAATTTTGACAATTAAAAATATAATTTCTACTGAAGAACAAATTAAATTGATGAGTTATCTTTACTAGGTTTCTTAAAAATTATTTTTTAAAAAAATTATTTTTTTATTTATGCAAAACATTTGTAATAATTATTTGAATTTATTTTTTTTGTAAAACTATTTCATATTTTTTTTAAAATATTTTTTAATTAATTATTTTACAACATTTTTTTAAATGAATTTTTAAATCACAAAAATAAATTATAGTTTTCACTAGTTTGAATTTAGAAAAAGGAAAACAATTCGCCGTCTAATTGACGATTGTTAGTTTACATACAAGATTATCGTCTTTTAGCTGCTTTTCTCTTTGGTGCTGCTCTACGTTTAGGAGCTGCTTTTCTCTTTGGAGCGGCTTTGCGTTTTGGTGCTGCCTTTCTCTTTGGAGCTGCTTTTCTTTTAGCTGCTTTTCTCTTTGGAGCGGCTTTGCGTTTTGGTGCTGCCTTTCTCTTTGGAGCTGCTTTTCTT
>Ga0209992_10001077_pt1 | contig 31110 bp, 25 predicted proteins | sample 2SBtaG_2_FD_182564 | JGI IMG/M metagenome (GOLD analysis project Ga0209992, IMG submission 182564) | Deep subsurface microbial communities from Kolumbo volcano to uncover new lineages of life (NeLLi) - 2SBTROV12_ACTIVE470 metaG (SPAdes)... | ecosystem: Environmental > Aquatic > Marine >... | reverse complement strand
CAGGACGGCGTGGGTGTCGTAGCCGCCCTCTGGCATGTCCGTGTCCCACCAGGTCAGGTCCCAGTCGCCGGCCGGTGGAAAGGGCACGTCGCTGTTCTGGAGGACCAGCCAGTCGATGGTGGCTTGGCCCCACAGAGTTGCGGCGCAGTCGATCTGGATCTCCTGGACCTTGACCTCGGGATCACCCAGGGCATAGACCTGGGTGCCTTCGAGCAGCGTGGCGGTGACGGTGGTGGGGAGACCCCCGACAAAGGGCACCGTGGTCAGCGATACCTGGCAGGTCCCACCGGCACCGCTGGGCGCCGTGTCGGCATCGATCACCATGTGGAGCTGGCCAAAGCGCACACCGCGTGACCCTGTCCACGTGAGCACGTCACCGGGTCCCAAGATCACCGCGTCGGTGTCCTCGAGCCCGTCCGTCGTCCAGCCCGTTCCCGGAGGACTGGCGCTCCAGTCGTTCATGTCCTCCCGCAGCTTGAAGTGGATCCCGTCGGCCAGATCGCAGTCCTCGTCGATCGCGTTGTCGGGTTCCTCGGTCGCTGCGGGGTGGATGGCGGGGTCCGAGTCGTCGCAGTCACAGTCGAAGAACTCTGACTGAACGTAGCATGACGCCTACGGCACGATCTCCACCCCCCGAGGCCCATCCACCCCGGTGATCCGACCCGGCTCGTAGTCCGCCTGGGTCTGGAAGGTGTCGAAGACCATCACCAGGTCCTTGTGCAGCACCGGCACGTAGAACCAGCGGCCGTCGCTGCGGGGGAACACGCCCACCGTGCCCCGGCCCAGGGTCCAGCGCCGCAGCTCGCTGCCGTCGGCGGTGTCCAGCTCGACCAACAGCTGCTCGGAGTACAGCGCCACCCACACCCGGGTCCCGTCCAGAGACCAGGCGAGTCCGGTGGGCCCGCCAGGGACCGGCCAGGTGTGCTCGATCGCCAGAGTCTCGGCGTCCAGGACCAGGATCTCCTGGGCCTCCTGGTCCGCGACGGCGACCTGGGACCCGTCGGGGTGGGGCTCGGCCCAGTAGGGCTCGACGCCGAGCTCGGCCACGACCAGGGTGTCCGTGGCCAGGTCCACCCGGCCGACGAAGCCGATCACGGGCTCCTCGGGCCCGGTGTCCGTGGGGCTGCCACCCCCGCGACCCGCCGTCCAGGCGATGTCTCCCTGGACCCGGACCGACACCGGGGGCGCCGGCAGGGACAGCGACGTGGTGGTGTCCCCCACGAAGAGCAGTCGGTGGGTGCCCTGGTCGGCCACGATCCGGCGGTTGCGGGCGGTGTCCTCGGCCACCCAGTAGATCGGCTCGTCGATGGCGATGCTCTCCTGGACCGTCCAGGTCTCGGTCTCGACCCGCACCAGGGCCTGGCCCACGTGGTCGCTGACCCACGCCGACGTGCCGTCGGCGGTCAGCGCCGTGGCGATGGGCATGGCGCCGTCGCCTTCGAGGGCCACGGTGTCCGTGCGAGACAGGGACTTGCCGGAGATCACGGCGACGCTGCTGCCGGTGGCCTCGGTGACCAGGAGCTTGGACCAGGTGCTGACGGTGACAGGGTCACTGACCGCCTCCTGGCCATCGACCACGACGGTCAGGACCACGGTGTCGTCACGGCCGAGCCCCAGGTCTTCGCCCAGGACCTCGCAGCTCTGGGAGACCTCGACGCCGTCGACCGACCAGGCGCAGCTCTCCGGGGTGGTGTCCAGGCCTTCGGGCCGCAGAGGGGAGTCCGGCCACGGCACCGCGGGCCAGATCGCGACGCTGGGCGCAGGGGGCACGGAGTCCTGGGTGTCCGTCGTGCCGGTGGTGCCGGTGGTGCCGGTGGTGCCGGTGTCGGTCACCGTCGTGCCCGAGTCGGCCGCGGTCGCCGAGTCGCTCGTGGTGTCGCCAGCACAGGCCAGCAGGGTCAGGACCAGGGACATCAGAGACTCCAGGGGGAGCCCTGCGTAGCCCGTTCAGAGGGCCGGGTCTTCGGGGCATCCCGGGCCGATGGCCGGGGGCGGATCGCCTGCAGCCACCCAGACGGTCCCCGTCACCCCCCGCACGTCGTCCAGCTGCAGGTTCTCGCCGTCGCAGCGGGTGCGGAAGCTCAGCGCAGGTGCGTCCAGGCGCCAGGCCTGGAGCGTCTCGGTCAGGGTGCTGTCGGCGGGCACGTGGAGCTGGATCCACCGGACCTCGACACTGCTCAGCCGCTCCCCCGGGGGCAGGGTCGAGATCGACCAGGGGGTGAACAGTCCCGGGGGTGCCCGGAGCGCCCCGAACACGAGCGCGGCGACCACGACCAGCCAAGGGAAGACCCGCCTCATGGCGCGCTCACCTGGCTCAGCCGGTCCATCAGCGTGCGCCCCTCGCGGGTGGCCAGCAGCCCGGCCGCGTCGGCGCCCCCTTCGATCACCCCGGCCAGGCCGTCGACCCACAGGTGGACCACGTAGCCCTGGACCGGCTCGCCCAGGTCGGGCAGGCGGTTGCAGCCCAGAGGCTGCTGCCGTCGGCTGTCCAGCCCCTCTGCACAGCGCACGAAGGCCAGCACGAAGTTCGCGACAGGCAGGTCGGTGTCGCGCTCGCGGATGGGTTCCAGGCCGTCATCCACACGGGTCACCAGCGTGGCAGGCCGAACGGAGCTTCCGGTCTTGCCATAGGCCCCCCACCGGGCGCCTGTGGCGGCTTCCAGGTCCGCGAGGGTGGCCTGGACCGGGGTGCGAATGCGCCGGGCCGTGCCGCTGGGGTCCGAGACGGCTCGGGTCATGCCGGCCAGCACTTCGCGGCGGACCTGTTCGTACCGCTCAGGATCCCCACAGGCGACCGACGCGCTGCAGTCCGTGGGGGCAAAGGCGTCGCTGGAAGGGGCGCCCTCGACCAGCAGGTGGCCCTGGAGGGCCCGGCCCGTGATCAGACGCGCATAGGCCACGGACAGGTCCGCGTTGCTCCACCGGTTCGTGGCCCCCCCCTTCAGGAAGCTGCTGTAGTGGGGCGCACAGCGATCCAGGCTGCCCACGTCCAGGTTCACCTGGAGCGGGCTCACCGGCCCCAGGGACCGGGCGAAGTCCAGGCCGCAGCCGAGCTCTTCTTCGACCGCCGACGCGATCTCCTGGTCCAGCGGCGCCCACCACGCGGTGTTCCAGCGGTGCACGCCGCGGGTCTCGGGGTCCCGAAGCACAGCCCCCGTGAGCCAGGCATAGGTCGACAGGGGCGACAGCGCAGCGGCTTCGCCGGGGGTGGCGGGGGACGACGCGCGGCTCTGCTCCAGCCGACCGCCCAGGCCCCCGCTGCACAGCTCCGGGCTCACCCCATCGGTCGCTTCGAGGGCCAGGGCGCCCAGGCGGAACTGGAAGGCGTGGCACGAGCGCGCCAGGTACTCCTGGAAGTCCACGACCCCGTGGCAGTGGTCCTTGTAGAGGGCCATGGGCCAGTGCTCGCGGGCGCCCAGCACCGTTGGGATCTCGCCGTCGTCGGTCCGCTCGGAGTCCCCGGCCGCACGCACCTCGAGGCTGAGCGGGTCGACCGGGGTGTCGGCCAGGGCCACCGCTGCGGCGAACAAGGGCTTCACGGTCGAGCCCACCTGGTGGTCATCGAAGGCGTGGTTCCGGACCAAGGCGTGGCGACGACGGCCGGCCTGGAGCGCGATGTAGTCCGCCAAGGCCCGGTCGCCGGTGCCCTCGCGCAGGGCGTCGAGGTGGTCGTCCAGGTGGTCGCCCTCGGGAAAGCTCGCGGCGGCCAACAGCCCGGCATCGGCCAGGTCGGTCACCACGACGGCGGCCCGCGGCGGCAGGCGCGGGACCCCCTCCAGGGACCAGCCCCCCGCAGGCATCCGGTCCGCCAGCTGGGCATCCAACAGCGCCTGGGCAGCGGCCTGGAGCACCGGGTCGACCGTCAGGGTCAGGTCCCGGTCCCGCAGAGCGTCCCGGGACTCGGACACCGGGCCGCCGCCGCGCCGGACCTGGCGGCGGCTGGTGTTCCGGGCGTTGGCCTCGGTGAGCCACGAGATCAGGCGGTCCAGGCTGCCCGCGGTGCCCTGGGCGAAGTCCGACAGTCCCCAGGCGTCTTCGAAGGTGCGCTCCCAGCCGTGCCGGCCCCGGCGGAAGTCCGACACCACGCCGGAGCGGCCGGCCTGGAGGTGGAAGACATCGCTGACCCCCCGGTGGCGGTAGACCAGCCAATCGCCCGGGGCGAGGGCGCGCAGGGCGCCGGCCGCGGCGGTGTGGGCGCCGTTCTGCTGCAGCGATCCCACCGCGCCCCGGGGCCGGCTCAGCACGACCGAGACCTGGCCGTCTGGGCCGGGCACGGCGTACAGGCGGAACGCCACCTCGCCCCCGGCCTGCCAGCTGAAGTGCGGCCCAGCGAGCACGGTCTCTTCGCCGTCGATGGGCGGCGCCAGCGGGACCAGCGTGGCCTCGGGCAGCTCGCTGCTCGCGCTGGTGAGCTGCAGGACCCGCCCGCTCCGGGACACCAGCACCGGCGCTTCGGTCGACTCGGCAAAGGTGATGCGGCCGCGCCAGACCGCGGACTCCGAGAAGGGCAAGGGGCGCCTGCGGAACCCCGGCAGCAGCCGCGCCGTGCCGTCGTCCCGGGGCTCGAAGCGCTCTGGGTGCTCCAGGTCCTCGAGCAGGAAGCTGCTGGCCAGGAAGGCTCGGTCGGTCGGGGTCAGGCGCTCCGACCGGGTCTCGATGACCAGGCGCCCGACACCTTCGCTGGCGTCCAGATCATCGACCCGCTCGTAGACGAGCTTGTCCCGCAGGGCCCGGTTGACGATCTCCCGGTAGCCGGTGGGCGCCACCCCCAGGTCCTGCACGGCCCTGGCCAGGTTCCGGTGCTGCCCGGCGATGGCCAGGATCAGCACGCCGAAGAGGACCAGGACGGCCCGGGCCAGCGGGGACAGGCCGCGGATCATGCCGGCTCCGGGGGCTGCGCGGGGGCGACCTCGGCCCGCGCGAGTCGGGTCAGGACCAAGGCCAGGCACCACAGGGTGGGGGCCAGCACGAGATCCGTGCCCGAGATCACCGCCAGCAGCGGCGTCGACTGGCCGGTGAAGGGCATCAGGCCGTAGTTGCCGCCCAGCATCAGCAGCGTGGTCCACGCCGGCACCGTGACGCAGGCCACCGCGCCGTAGGCCAGGGTGGGGGACGCGCCCTGATCCTGGAGGTCTTCGTGCACCTTGACCACCACCACCAGCGCCAGCAGGTGCAGCAGCAGGAGCCCGACCACCGCCGCGGTGCCGCCCTCGCTCGACAGCAGCACGCTCGGCACGCCGTCGAACAGCTGGGCGTCGACCTCGGCGCGGCCATAGGGCCTCACGTCGACGGTGCCGAAGCCGTCGCCCATCCAGCGGCCTTCCGGGCCGGCGGCGTAGCGCCTCATCACCGCCAGGGACTCGTGCACCTGGGCGCCTGTGCGGCTGCCGGCGCGGTTGGCGGCGCCTGGGAGCAGGTAGTCGTGGATGCGGATCTCGACGTTGTCCCGCTCAAGGGCGCTGGCATAGGGCGCCAGCTCGAAGGCGCCGCTCTCGGCTTGGGGTCCCGGGGGGCAGACCTGGCCGTGACCGCCGGCGTCGGCGGGGACCTCCTCCCAGCCCGCTGACCGGGCTGCGACCGGGGCATAGCGCCCGTCCAGGGCCCGCTCGGCGAGCCAGGACCCGGAGAGCGCCACGGCCACCGTGCCCAGCACCAGCAGCCTCAGGTTGCGCTGTCGGCGGGCGGGCTGGGCCAGGTCTCCGCGCCCCCAGCTCGCCGCCAGTCCGACCAGCAACGCGGGGGCCAGCACCATCGCCGCGCCCTTGTCGCCGCCCGGCAACACCTGGGGCACAAGCACGGCCCCGACCACCAGCGCGGCGCCGACCCAGCGCCCACCGGGCAGTGTCAACAGGCGGGCCAGGCCTGCTCGCGGTCCACCGAGCGCCTGCAGGTCCTCGGGCTCGACCGACATCCAGCGCTGGAGGACCAGGGCGCTGAGCCCGATGGCGGCGGGCCAGTACCACAGGATGACGGGCACGCCGAACAGGCGCTCCCAGCCGACCAGGGCCAGTCCGCTCCGGAACATCGCCAGCGCGGCCAGGGCGACCAGCGGCACCCAATTCGCCACCGCGTTGCGGGCCCGGACGTGGGCCCAGGCCCGGTCCCCGAAGGCGATGGACAGACCGACGGCCACGGCCAACAGCCCCAGCACCACGCCCGCGTCGGCGATCTCCGGGCTGTCCAGGGGCAGGGTGCCCAGCTGGCCCAGCCACACCAGCAGGCCCCCGCCCACCACCCCAGCGCCCAGGAGCCCCAATGCGGTCCGCCAGCCTTCTCGGCCGAGTCCGGCCGCGCGCAGCAACAGGGGCACCAGCGCGGCCCCGAGGAGTCCGGTGAGCAAGCCCTCGGCGTCGTGGGGGAAGCGAGCCATCACCTTGAACCCGAACAGGGCCCGGGCCATCAGCAGCGCCCCGGCCAGGGTCACCAGTGCGGTGGAGAGGGGCCGCTGGCGCACCGGTGCCACCAGGGCCTGGAGCAAGAGCAGGCCCCCGACCAGGGCCACCAGCCAGCCCGCGCGATCCAGGGGGACCACCCGCAGCAGGTGCTGCTCGCCGACCGGGTCCCCCAGGGCGATGACCTGGCCGGCTGGGTAGACGGTGGCGCCGCCGCGGGTCCGCACCACCACGCAGGGCGAGCCCTGGCCGCGACAGGTGGCGTCGTCGTCGCTGAAGCGTAGCTCGGCGGCGAGGGGCTCCCCGCCGCGGAGGGTCAAGGGATAGCCCAGCACCGGGGTCTCGGGCCCCAGAGGCAGCTCAGCATCGGACAGGTAGGCGGCGGCCAGGTGCTCCGGCCCGCAGCGGCCGCGGTCAGGGCAAGCCGGGGACACCGAGATGGTCGGCGGATCCTCGGGGGTGATCACCAGCCGGCTCCCCGGGTCCAGGTGCAGCCGCTCCCGGCTGTAGCGCACGCGGATCCGCTTGCAGAGGGGCTCGCCCGAGAGATCCCGCCCGGTGGGACCGTAGCCGTCCTCGCAGACCGGCACGCCGCCGGGGAGCGCCTCGAGGATCAGGGCATCGAACAGCACCTCCTGGCGGGGCACCAGGGTCTCGACCGTGGCGGCCCCCGCTGCCTGGGCGGTCAGCACGGCCGCCGACGGGGCCAGGCCCTCGACCGACAGCAGCGTCTGCGGGTCCTGGACCACCAACCAGGCCTGGTCCCCCCGCAGGAGCAGGAAGCTCTCGAGGGGCAGGGTGGTGCCGCCGGCGCCATCCTGGTGGGCCCAGAAGGGGGTGTCCGGGCCGACCGCCTGGGGCGTACAGCGGTCCGGGGCGTAGTGGTACAGGTCGAGCAGCGCCACGGCCCGGATGGCCGGCTCTCGGGACAGGCGGGACCGGGTCTCGCCGCTCAGGTCGCAGGGACCGACCGACACGTGGCCGTCGGCGACGCTGACCGCCAGCTCGCGCCGGCTGCAGCCCGGGCCGTCGTGTGGACAGAGCACCAGGCGCTCGCCGCCCACCAGCGGGTGCACCCCGTGGAAGGGGAAGGGCGAGTCCGGGGTGGCGAAGCCCACCAGCGACGTGGCCTCTGGGGGCACATCCAGGGTCAGCCGACCGGCGTCCAGCCGCACGCCCACCGGGTCCGAGACCCCATCCAGGGGCACGGCCGGCGCTGTGCGATCGCCCTGGGGGCCCAGGTGGACCAGGGTGGACTCGGACACCGGCAGGCTGAAGCCCTCCAGCGTCATCCGGGCCAGGCGTGGCTCGGCGCTGGTGCACTGGACGGCCAGCAGGCCCAGCAGGACCGCGGCCACCCAGGAGTGGTCCTGCTTGCGCTGCACGAGCAGCCACGCGGCCACGGCGGCGGCGAGCCAGGCCCAACCCAATGGTCAACGACCCCGCGCGGTCACAGGGTCTTGCCGCCCCGGTTCATCTTGTCCAGCGTGCGCCGGGCCTTCTCGCCGTCCGGGTGGTCCGGGTCGGCGGCGGCCTGTTCGAAGTAGCGGATGGCCTCTGGGCGGCGGCCGGTGACGCGCAGGAGCACGGCCAGGTTGTAGCAGGTGGCGGTGTCGCCGGGGCGCATCTTGAGGGCCTTGCGGTAGGCGTCCTCGGCGTCGTCGACCTCGCCCTCCAGGAACAGCTCCTGGCCCTTGCGCAGGACCTCGTCGGCGTCGTGCACCAGCTCCACGTCCACCAGGCTGCCGATGCCCAGGTTGAGCAGGATGATGCGCAGCGGTCCTGCCCACCACAGGCTCGCGGCCTCGCCCGCCAGGAACAGACCCAGGGGGATGTCGGCCATGAGCGGCTTGCCCTTGAAGCTCAGGCGGACCTTGGAGTAGCGGGTCGTGTCCACGGTCTGCTTGAGCTTGTTGGCGACGTCTCGCACGCTCTCGTCGAGCTTCTCGGGGTCCAGTTTGAAGGCCAGCTTGCCCAGCAGGACCTTGGGATCGGGCTCGGACATGACTCCTCCGGGCAGCTCTACGGGGGCATCTGGTGGATGTTTCAGGTCTAACGTCCGGCGGAGCCCGTGCCGTCCGTGCACGGGCGTGGTCTCCAGACCGGGGTCGGCATGCCCCGGATCGGGGACCGCACACCCCGCCGAGGGGCCCGGATCCGGCGGATCGGGGGCTGTTGGGTTGGCACGAAGGGTGCAGTGAAGGGGAGCAGGTGTCCGGGGGGGTGCGGCCAGGATGGTCGCAAGCGCGGTGGGGAACAGCGGAGCGCTCGCAATGACTGCAGACAAGAAGCCGGTGGGCTTCAGCATCTCCGAAGACTGGTCCGGGGCGATCCCCCTCCACCAGCTCCTGCCCCAGGTCCCGGATCTGCCAGTCGCGGCCGCGATCCCACGGGTGTCTCCCCGGACGCCGCGAGCGCGGGTGTGCTTCACCGAGGAGATCGTCTCCCACAGCGACCGGCTGGACACCCAAGAGTCGGCGCTCGACGAGGACCCGTCCCTGGTCGGACAGGCGATGCGCCAGGTCGACGGATGGGACGATCTGGAGGACTCGGCCTTCACCGCCACGGTCGCGTCTGTGGAGCCCCAGGAGGGCGGGGTCTTGCGGGAACTCCTGGCGCCGTCTCAGTCGGTCCCGATGGCCGAGCTGGTGACGGTCAAGGGCCATCCGGTCAGCCGCTTCAAGGTGAACCGGGGAGGCATCAGCTTTGGACGCAGCGAGGCCTGTGGCGTCGTGCTCTTGCAGCGCACGGCCTCTCGGCAGCACGCCCAGGTCAGCTGGGAGTCCGGCAGCTTCGTCATCCGCGACCTGGACTCCAGCAACGGGGTCTACGTGAACGAGCGCCGGGTCGCAGAGGCGGTCCTGGAGAGCGGGGATGTAGTCGAAGTCGGCGACGCGGTCTTTGCCTGGGTCCAGCCACACGGGGCTCCGCAGCTCGACGAGGCCACCCGGACCCAGGAGGAGCTCACCGAGCCGTGGGAGGGTCAGCTCTGGCAGGCCCGGGCGACTGCTGACCTGGGCCGTGGCTTCACCGCGCCAGCGCCGAAGCTCTTCGTGGCGCCGCCGTCGCCACTGGTCGAGGTGCCGCCCCGGGGCCTTCCCCCGGCCATCGCGGACATCCCCGAAGGCCCAACCGGCGTGTCCATGCGCCCGGCCCATCGGCCCCTGCCGGCGCGGGCCCCACGTCCGGAGTCTCTGCCCACCCGTTCGGCGGCCGAATTCGAGCTCGCGGGGCCCCGGCAGTCCCCTCGGTGGGTCCGAGGTCTGGCCCTCGGGCTGGCGGGGGTCGCGCTCTGCGGTGTGGCCGCCCTGGGCTACTCGGCGGCCGACGCGGTGCTCGGTGGGCGCACGGCCGCGCCCGCCGGAGACCCGGTGGCCTACAGCCGGTACATGGACCAAGGTGCCCGATCCATCCAGTCTGGCGACTTTGGCCAGGCGGCCCTGGACTTCGGCCTGGCGGATCGGGCCATGCCCGGCCAGGCGGATGCGCGTCGAATGTGGCGCTATGCCCAGGAGTTCCAGGTCCTGGACCTGTTGTCGGCCGAGGTGCACGCCGCGGCCCAGGCCGACGCCGCGGCCGCTGCGACCCGGGAACGGGTCCTCGACACCGCCGCGGTGGCGGCGGCCGGCCGGTCGCGCCAGGACGTCCGCGCCGCCATGGCCTCTGTCGAGGCGCTGACGGCCCAGCTCGGAGAGGACCGTGAGCTCGCCAGGGCCCTGGACCAGCTCCGGGTCCGACTCGCGTACCTGGGCCCGGCACCGAAGCGCCTGACCGCGGCACAACAGGACGCCCGGGCCCAGGCCGAGCGGTGCGAGCGGGCGGTGGCCAACCGGGATCACCGCACGGCCTACCGCTGCCTGACCCGACTGGTCGCCGCCGACCGCAGCGCCCGGCTGCCCGGGGGTCAGAAGGCCACGGCCGCCCTGGCCGAGGTGCGGGAGCACCTGTCCGAGCGGGCCGAGCCGTACCATGCCCGGGGGATCTCCGACCTGGCGGCCAAAAGGCCCGGCAGCGCCCGCGACGCGTTCGAGGCCGCGCTGCGCATCTTGCCGGACCACGTCCCGTCCAAGGAAGGACTGGTCGCGGCCCAGGCCAAGCTGGACGAGCAGGCGTCGGAGCACATGACCCGGGCCCGGGTCTACGAGCAAGCCCACCGCACGGACAAGGCCCTGGCCGAGTACGGCAAAGCGCTGGACCTGGCGGGCAAGGACTCCCGAGCGGGGCGCCTGGCAGCGGCTCGCATCGCCGAGCTGGTGGAGTAAGGGCCCTGGTCCGACTTGGCGTCCTGGGACTCGGCCTCGGCCGGGTGGCCTGGTACCTTCATTGAAATCTCTAAGTTCTACTTCGAGAATTCAATGATACAGCGCACCCTCGAGCGCGAAGTTCAAGCCCGGCTTCAGCACTTTCCTGTGGTCGCCCTGCTCGGTGCTCGCCAGGTCGGCAAGACGACCCTCTCCCACCAGGTCGCGTCGTCGTGGCGCGGGCCTGTGCATCGGCGTCCAGGCCCTCGGCATCCAGCGACTGCGAGAGCTGGATGGCCTGAGGTGACGGTTGGCGCCCCAGCCCTATCTAAGGACCGCGGTACTCGGGGATCTTGTCGTCCGGCACCAGGGGGATCAGGCGCTCGACCTCGGCGTCGAGCTCGGTCCACAGGGCGATGATCTCGGGATCCGTGCTGTCGTACAGGTCGTCCTGTTCCCAAGGGTCGCTGTCCCGGCGGTAGAACTCCTTTTCCCCGTACTTCCACCGGTACTGGAGCTTGCTCCCCCCGGTCTGGACCGACTGCATGATGCCCAGGCGGGCGTCGGACACGGTGTGGATGATGCGGTTGTCGGCGGCCAGGCCCACGGGCAGGCCGGTCATCATGCCCGGCAGCGGCTGCCCCAGGGCCTCGAGAATGGTCGGCGCCAGGTCGATGTGGGTCGTGGGACCCGTCCACTGACCGGCGGCGAGCTGCTTGGACCAGAAGAACGCCAGCGCGTCGTTCTCGCCGTAGTGCATCGAGTAGGCGTGGGTGTACAGGTCGTGCTCGAAGAACTGCTCGCCGTGATCCGACCACACGACCACCAGGGTCTCGTCCAACAGGCCCTCGGCGTCCAGGGCGTCCCAGAAGTCCCGGAAGACGTCGTCGGTGTAGCGCACGGTGCCCTGGTATCGGATGTTGATGTGCGCCATCAGGAGCTCCTGCTCCTCGGGCGTCAGCTCCGGGTAGTCGGCAAAGACGTCGTAGGTCGGGTCCCGCTTGGTCAGGTCCCAGGGGGCCTCGTCCAGCTCGTCGAGGCCCTCGAGGTACTCGTCGGGCGGCGTGTAGGGCACGTGCATGTCGCGAAAGTGCACGTGGAGGTACCAGGGCTCCCGCTGGTCCCACTGCCGGAGCATGTCCAGGCCGCGAGTGGCCATGTCTTCGGCGGGCTCGAAGCCGCCGTCGAACTCGGTGTAGCCGACGCCGGAGTTGTACTTGATGCCGATGTAGCTGTTGGAGCTGACCAGGCCGGTCTGCCAGCCGGCGTCTCGGAGCCAGACCGGGAGCTGCTTGTGGTCGTCGGGGATGGTCGGCCGGCGGTCACTGGCCAGGGCGGGGATGATCGCCATGTCCACGCCGGTGCGACCGCCGAAGACGCACATGGCGCTGGGGTAGGTCCAGTTGGAGCAGGAGCGGTGGTCGTCGAGGGCCACGCCCTGGGCCATCAGCTGGTCCATGAAGGGCGTGAGCGACAGGTCGCCGTACCGGGTGATGTGGTCCTTGCGCAGGGTGTCGATGGAGAGCATCAACAGGTTGCGGGGGCCGCTCTCGGGGAAGTCCAGGTAGGACGTCGCGGGGGGCGGAGGGGGTGCGTCGCCGTTGCAGGCGAGCAGGCTCATCAGTTGCACGGACCAGATCACGTGGATGCCTCTCCCTGACCACCGCCGCAACATAGCCGCCCGGATCAGGTCAAGCAGGCACCCGGCCCGACACGGTGAGCTGGAGCGGCGAGATCAGCAGCGCACCGGGCACCGCAGCGACCCGGTCCCAGTCGCTGCGCAGGGCGGCGGCCTGGGCCTGGGTGATCAGGCCAGAGCCCCTTCCCTCTTCCGCCTTGGCTCGCCCAGGGCTGCGGATCCGCGCTCAGGGGGCCTCCCGGCAGCCTGTTGAGGCCCCAGACCCGCCCCAGGCGGAAGAAAAGGCCGGCTCTGATCGCTGAGGCGGAAGAACTCGGCCGCTCTACCCGCCCGCACGCCGCAGCCGCCGCGCCACCGCCTGGGTCACCGTCTTCACCTCGGCGACCCCCAGCGCACCCGCGATGCCCAGGGTCAGCACCGCCGCCGTGCCCCCGCTCAGGGCGCCGCGGATCAGCGCTGGCAGGGCCGGCAGCACGGCCTCGAGGCCCCAGCCCGCAGAGACCCCCACCACCACTGCGACCCCCATGCGCACCAGCGTGCCACCGACCCGCTCGGTCGACCCAGGCGCCATGGTCCGCCGGAGCAGGATCGCCAGCCCGGTCACGTAGACCGACAGCGCGATGCTGCTGGCCCAGGCCAGGCCGAGCCCGCCCATCGACGCCGCCAGCCCCTGGTACAGCGGCCACGCGGCGACGGTGACCGCCGTGCCCAGCGCGGTCGGCAGCCAGGTCTTCTCCAAGGCGTAGAAGCCGCGGGCGTAGACCGAGGCGGTGGCCCAGGCCCACAGGCCCAGGCAGAGCACGGCGGTGTAGGTCCCGACGGTCTGCAGATCGGCCGTGGAGAACCGGGTCGTGCCCCAGATGACCGTCGCCACCTCGGTCCCGGCCACGATCAGGCCCGCGCCGGCCGTCAGCGCCAGCACCAGCACCGCCCGGACCGCCCGGATGAGCGTGCCGTAGGCTTCGGCCACCTGGCCCTGGGCGATGAGCCGGGCGACGCTGGGGTAGAGGCCCACGCCCGTCGCGACCCCGAACACGCCCATGGGCACCTTCATCAGCGTCTTGGCATACTGGAGCTGGGCGACGGTGCCGGTGGCGGACAGCGAGCCGAAGCGCTTGATGAACCAGTCGTCGACCACCACGATCGACTGGCCGATCATCAGCGGAAGCGACAGCCACAGGTACTTGCGGAAGTCCGGGTGGCGCAGGTCCACGACGGGCCGCCACCGCAGGCCGCCGTTTCGCCAGGCATCGGCCAGGGGCACCCCGAACGGTCCGAGCACGCCGCCGACCAGCACGCCCCAGGCGAAGCCTTCGGGCCCCAGGGTCGGGCCCAGCAACAAACCAAAGAACACGATCGACCCGGTGTAGAGCAGCGGCGCCAGCGCCGGGGCCACGTGGCGGTCCCGGGCCTGGAGCGTGGCCGAGATCAGCCCGCCCACGAAGATGAAGATCTGGGCCGGCAGCACGATGCGGGTGAGCCGTGCCAGGACGCGTGTCGCGTCGTCGGAGAAACCGGGGGCGATGACGTGCTCGACCAGGGGCGGCGCGAACCACATGAGCACCGCCACCAGTGCCGTCAGCGCGACCAGGAGGAAATTGGCGATCGTGCTGAAGGCCTCCCAGCCCGCTTCCTCGTCGCCTCGGGCCAGGTGCCCGCCGAAGATCGGGATGAACACGATGCTCAGGAACCCACCCGCCAGCAGGTAGTTCAGGAAGTCCGGCAGCACGAACGCGGCCCAGTAGACGTCGGCCTGCTCACCCGCGCCGAGCACCCGCCCGATCACCGCCTCTCGCACGATGCCCACGAACCGGGACAGCAGGATGCTGACGCCCCAGATTGCGGCGGCGATCTTGACCTGGCGACCGGTGGAGCTCATCGGGCGACATTGTGTAGCAAGCGGCATGCCAGGCGGTACGCTCCGCCCGTGACCCCCATCGTCTTCATCGGGCCCATGGCCGCCGGCAAGACCACCCTGTCCAAGGCCGTCAGCCGGCGGCTGGGCCGGCGCTACATCCCCCTCGACGTGCTCCGGTACTACTACTACCTGATCCAGGGCATGGACTTCCTGGCCATGTTCGACCGGCCTGTGTTTGCCGACGTGGTCGAGTTCTGGAAGCCCTATCAGCTGCCGACGGTCCGGCGGGTCATCGCCGAGTTTCCCGACGGGGTGCACGACTTCGGCGCCGGCCACGCCCACTTCACCGACCCCGACGACCGCGCCGGGCTGCGCGAAGTCCTGGGCCCGCTGCCCCATGTCTTCCTGGTCCTGCCCTGCGCAGACCTGGACCGGGCGGAGCGGATCTGCGGCCAGCGGGACCGCGAGCGCCTGGGGGAGCAGTGGGACCCGACCCGGGGTCCCTACGCGCGGGAATTCGTCCGCTCCGAGAGCTTCCGCGACGTGGCCAAGCACACGGTGATCACCGACGAGAGGAGCGTCGAACACTGCGTCGACGAGATCCTGGCGCTCCTGGCCTGACCGGGGGACGTCAAACGGCGCCACCGGGTTGCATTAGACTCCACCCCGACCTCTCGGAGCGGCATGGAACGGGACTTCGGACGAGACCTACGCGTCGGCCTCTTCCTGGTGATGTCCGTGGTCCTGCTGTCGTTCTTCGTGTTCATGCTCGGCGGCCAGGACGGCATGTTCAAGGAGCGCTACAAGCTCCACAGCGCCTTCACCGAGACCTCAGGCCTGCGAGACGGCGCGGTCGTCCGGCTGGCGGGCATCGACGTGGGCGAGGTCAGCCTGATCTCCTTCCCGGCCGACACGTCGGTCAAGGCCATCCAGGTCGAGATGGAGGTCATGGTCCAGTACCAGGAGCGCATCCGCGCGGACTCGGTGGGCACCATCGAGACCGAGGGCATGCTGGGCGACAAGTACATCTCGATCACCGTCGGCACCCCCAGCGAGCCGGCCCTGGCCGACGGCGCCGACCTGCCGGTGGAAGAGGGCACCAGCCTCGAGGAGTACGAGCGCCAGGCCCGCGGCGTGCTCCAAGACGTCAGCAGCATCACCGACCGGGTCAACGGGATGCTGATCGAGCAAGAGGGCGACGAGCCGATCAGCCTGGTGCCGACCCTGCGGGCGGTCGAGGCGATGATGCTCCAGGCCGAGTCCGGCGAGGGCCTGGTCCACCAGCTCTTCTACGACGAGGACCTGCCCAAGAAGATCAACGGCACCTTCGACGACCTGGACTCGGTGGTCGCCCGGCTCAACGCCACCCTGGCCCAGGTCGAGACCGGCATGGGCGACCTGGCGAAGATCGTCGACGAGGTCGAGAGCGGCGACGGGCTCGCCCACCAGCTGGTCTACGGCGAGGAAGGCACCACCCTGGCCCAGGACCTGGCGGACCTGGCGACGACCCTGCAAGGCGTGGTCAGCGACATCGAAGAGGGCGACGGCATGCTCACGGCCCTCATCTACGACGAGGAGCTGACGGGCACCCTGGACGACCTGGCGTCGGCGGCCGACGACCTGCAGATCCTGGCGGATGGACTGGAACAAGGCGACGGCACCCTGGGGCTGCTCATGACCGATCCGACCCTCTACGAAGACATGCGCGTGCTGGTCGGCGGCGCCCAGCGCAACAAGCTGCTCCGTACGGCCGTGCGCACGTCCATCAAGAAGGCCGAGGACGAGGACGTCGGGGCCTTCGGCCAGGAGGCGTCGCCCTGATGGCGGTGGCCGGTGGCGTCGGTGTCCGGTACCTCTTCCGCCCTCGCTGGCAGGGCCTTCAGAACCAGTGGAACAGCGCAACCGGCCGTGAGCGAGGGGCCTATGCCTTCTTTGGTCTGCTGGGGCTCGGGTTCTGGGCGGCGCTCTTTGCCGGGCTGATCCTGTTGGTCGGCGCGTTCTTCGAGGTGGAGGTCTTCGGGCCGCTCCTGACGGCCAAGCTGCTGGAGATCCTGCTCCTGTCCCTGTTCGGGATGCTGTGCTTCTCGAACATCGTCACGGCCCTGTCCAGCTTCTACCTGTCCGAGGACCTGGAGCTGTTGCTGTCGCTGCCCATCCGCAGACCGGTCTTCTTCTACACCCGCTTCCTGGACACCGTGGCCCAGTCCAGCTGGATGATGGGCTTCTTCGGGCTGCCCGTGTTCCTGGCGTACGGCATGGTGCACAGTGCCGGCCCGGTGTACTACGCGATGCTGGTGCTGGTGATCCCAGCCTTTGTCGCCATCCCGGCCACGTTCGGCGTGCTGGTCGCGACCCTGCTGGTCAACGTCTTTCCCGCCCGGCGCACCCGGGAGGCCCTGGCGTTGATGGGCGTGCTGTTCGTCATCGGAATCTTCGTCCTGTTGCGGGTGGTCAAGCCCGAGCGGCTGGTGAACGCCCAGGACTTCGAGTCGCTGGCCGCCTATGTCGCCGAGCTCCAGGCGCCGGTTCCGGAGCTCTTCCCGCCCCGCTGGGCGGCCGACGTGCTGTTGGCCACCCTGTCCAACAACGAGCTCCCCTGGATCGCGCTGGGGCTGCTCTTGTCCGGCGCGGTGGCATCCGTGGGCTTCACCCGGCAGCTGATCCGGCGCTACTACGACAGCGGCTGGACCCGCAGCCAGGAAGCCGCGCCAGCTCGGCTGGCTCGCAGTGCAGCCCTGGACCGGCTCCTGGACCTGGTGGCCCGCGTGATCCCGCGGGACATGGTCCCTATCGTGGTCAAGGACGTGAAGTCCTTCTTTCGGGATCCGGCCCAGTGGAGTCAGCTCTTCTTGCTGGGCAGCCTGATCGTGATCTACCTGTTCTCGGTCCAGGCGCTGCCGACGGACATGATCAGCAGCCGGTACCTGCGGGTGTGGAAGAACGCCCTGGCCTTTCTGAACCTGGGCATGGCCGGGTTCGTGATGGCGGGCATCGCGGTGCGCTTCCAGTTCACCGCGGTCTCGGGCGAGGGACGGGCATTCTGGATGATCCGCACCGCGCCGGTGGACCCGGTCCGGTACCTGTGGGCCAAGGCCCTGCCCGGGCTCGTGCCGATGCTGTTCGTGGGGGTGACCATCATCGTGGCCAGCAACTTCATCCTGGACACGCCGCCGGCCATCATGGCCATCGGGGCCTACACCGCGGTGCTCCTGGCGTTCGGCATCTCGGGCATCGCGATGGGCATGGGGGCCACGTGGCCCGACTTCAAGGCCGACAACGCGGCTCGGGCCGCCAGCGGACCGGCGGGCATCCTGTTCATGGTGGCCTCGCTGTCGCTTGTGGCCGTGGTCCTGGTGCTGCTCGCAGCGCCGGTGGTCTTCATCCTGGGCAGTCAGCTCTCGGACATCCCCTTCACGAACCTCCAGCGGGGCATCACGGCCGGCTGCATCGTGGCGGCGGGTGCGGTCTGCGTCTTTGCCACGCTGTGGCCGATCCATCGGGCTGCCCCTCGGCTCTGGGAGCACACGGGGTGAGCCTGGGCCTGTGGGCGCTGGTGGCCTGTGGCGCACTCCGCCCGGCACCGGTCAGCGGTCCCGGTGCGGCCGACCCCGCGCCCACCGGGGGCGCCGAGATCACGGCCCACGTGTCCCGGGGCCACTACCTGTCCGCGGTCTACGCCTGGGAGGGCGGTGACTGCGAAGTCGCGTTGGTCCGCTTCGAGCGGGCTCGCCTGTTCGACGGGGTCAGTCCGCGCCTGGCCCGGGAGCACGGTCTGGCCCTGCTCGACTGCGGCGCGCCCCAGGCCGGCCTGGCCAGCCTGCGGGTGGCGGCCCAGGGCGCGGACAGCGCTGCCCACGGCCACCTGGTCGAGCAGCTGCACGGGGCGGGGGAGCTGGACCAGGCTCGCGACCAGGTCCTGGCCTGGGCTGCCCTCGACGTGCCCTCGGAGCACTTGACCTGGCGGGGTCGCTGGCAGGTACGGACCGGCCTTGCAGAGGGCGGGCTGGCCGACCTGGCCCGTGGGCTGCCCCTCACACCCCACGACACCGAAGGCGTGCGGGCGATGCTCGATGCGGCGGTGAGCTTGCAGCGTCTCCAGACCGCGTTCTCGGTCCTCGACGCGGTCCATGGCCTGGGTCCGACCGACCGCCAGGTCTTGCGCTGGCTGGCTGATCTGGCGGCCGAGATCGGCGACGACGCCACGGCGCTGAGCGCGACCCGCAGGCTCGATGCGCTGACAGGGGGCCAGCGGCAGGACGTGGCCAGGGACCTGGCCCGGTTGGCCTTGCGGACCGACGACCGGGCGCTCGCCGCCGCCGTCCTGCCCAGGGTCCGAGGCGACATGGGCCTGGCGCCGGAGCTGCTGGCGCTCATCCATGGCCCTGCAGAAGGCCTGGCGCTCCTGGATGCCCTGGCCCAGGCGGCGCCCCTGGACCGGGGTCTGGCCCTGCGCCGGATCGATCTGCTGGCCCAGGCCGACGTCGACGGCGCCCTGGCCGCGGCGGCCCAGGTCCCGGGACTCGCTCCCGAGGCCCTGGCGCGCATCCAGGCCCGGACCCTGGCTCTGGCCGATCGCCACGACCAAGCCCTGGCCGCACTGGACCCATTCCAGGACCACCAAGCGGCGGCACGGATGCGCGTGCGGCTGCTGCTGGATCTGGGCCGCCACGCAGACGCCCTGGCGGCGGCCGACGCGGCCTTGGCTCGCTGGCCCGCCGATCCGCTCCTGCCGGGGCGGCGGCTCCTGGCGGTCGAAGCCACCGGATCCGCGGACCAGGCGCGGCTCGCGGCCAGCCAGCTGCTGGCCCTGGACCCCCGGGACATCGACGGCGCCCTGGTGTTCGCACGGACATCGCCCGACCGCCCCGACCAGGTCCAGGGCCACCTGTGGACCGCCATCGAGGCCCACCCCGGGGAGCCCGAGCTCTGGCTGGAGCTGGCAAGGTCCCGCTGGGTCGAGGGGTCTGAAGACACGGCCCGGGCCGCAGCACGGCGGGCGGGCCAGCTCCTCGGACGGGACAGCGCACCCGGGGAGCGCTATGCGCGGATGTGCGCAGAGCTGCCCTGCGACCCCGAGGAACGCCGATGACCAAGAAGCCGATGCTGCTGACCCTCCCGGTCGTGCTGACCCTGGCCGCCTGCGGGCCCAAGCGTGACCTCCCGACCCTGGCGGTCGACGCCGCGCCGGCCGATCAGATCCTCAAGGCCGCCCAGGAGCGCTCGGTGCCCGCCGGGGTGGCAGGCCAGTTCGGCTTTGCCGCCGAGCTGCCCGACAGCGTGATCCCGGGTGTGCTCACGGGCAAGCTGGTGGTCCAGCAGCCCGGCCAGCTCAGGCTCGACGTGCTGCCCCCGGTCGGCGGCCAGGTCCTGATCGCCGCCAGCAACGGCGAACACCTCCACGTGCTCTTGCCCCTGGAGTACGAGTGGTGGGGGGCCGCCGACGTCGAGACGGTCCTGCGCGAGGCCACCGCCGACGCGGTGGGCATCGAGGACTTCACCGAGCTCCTGGTCGGCCAGCTGCCCGCGCTGGACGGCATGGAGCCGGAGATCCTGGGCGAGGGCGAGGTCGGTCCCATCGTGCGCTACTCGGGCCCCGAAGGCGTCCAGGTCGACGTGCAGCTGGATCGCGCCGGGTACATGTGGCGCACCATCGAGGCCCGGGACGGCGAGGGCACGGTGCTGTTGAGCACGGTCAGCGAGGGCGTCATCCACACCGACGACGCCTGGTACCCCAACAAGATGGAGATCACGCTGCCGACCCTGGACATCGTGATGAAGCTCCGGTACCGCTCGTGGGAGACCCATCCCGAGCCCGGAGACGTGTTTCACGTGCCGGTGCCTGAGGGCTACACCCAGATCGACATGATGGCCGAACTGGACCGGGCCGTCGAAGAGCGCAACGCCCAGGACACCGAGTCGACGGATCCGGCCCCGGAGCCCACGGGCGACGACACCGCCGCCGATGACACCGCGGCCCCCGAGGAAGCCGAGGAGCCCGAAGCCGCCACCCCCTGAGTCAGCTCAGTCGGTCGTGACCAATGTAAAGAAGAAGCACATCTCCTCGTCCGTGCGCTCGCCGTACTGGGTGTCCTTGGGCTCGCCGTCCAGGTCCGGGTTCGACGTGCTGTTGTTGAACGTGCAGGTGAACTCGGCCATCGAGCCCGCCGGTGCCAAGTAGGGCTCCTTGAAGTAGTAGGGCACCTGGTTGGCGAAGTTGTAGCGGCCGTCGACCATGCAGTCTTCGGTGCCGTCGGGCTGGGTGATGTGCATCTCGGCCTCCCAGCCGAGCAGGTGCATGTGGGGCCAGACCGCGTAGATGGTCAGGTCCCGGGACGGGTGGGTCTTGGTGCTCTCGGTGACCTCGTAGTGGTCGTTGCCGGCGGGGATGTTGAAGCTGCTCTCGCCCCAGGTCTTGAAGGTGGCGACCTTGTCGGGTTCGTCGACCAGCTTGAACGCGTAGCCTGGGTGGTCGGACGTGCCCTCGGGCAGGGTGCCGGGGTCGAAGTAGTGCATCTGCAGGATCAAGGGCTCACCGCCCTTGAACTTCATGGCGACGCCGTCGGGCAGTTCGACCGGGAGATCCCCCGGCGCCCAGCCGCCGACAAAGGCGGAGATGACGGACCACTCCTCGCCGTTGATGCAGTCGAAGCCTTCCGGCGCACGGTGGGTGTCGGTGATGCCGCTCGACCGCCCGGCGTAGAGCACCACGTGGTGGCTCATCGACCGGTTGTCGATGATCGGCTGCATGCTCGAGACGTAGTAGTCGTCGGCGGGCACGTCCTCGATCACGAAGCACCGGTACTCGTTGCCCGGGTTCGCCGCGTCGGAGTAGGTCGGCGTGTAGGGCTCGGGCAGCATCACGACCAGGTCCGGGTCGTCGAGCTCCTCGTGCAGGCCTTCGACGATCACCTCGTCGGCGGGGTCGCCCTGGGGGGTGCCGCCGTCGACCCAGGCCTGGATCAGGTCCCGGCCCCCGACGGGCAGGTGCATGGCATCGGAGCCGTGGTAGTCGCGGCACTCGGGGTCCGACGCCGGCGGTGGCATCCAGCCAGCGTCGATCTGCCCGACCATGATCTCGGCCATGGCGCTCGCCGTGTCGTAGTCCGAGAAGTCTCCGGTCCCCAGTCCGCCGTCGTAGTGGCAGCGGGTGCAGTGGGTCTGCAGGAGCGGGCTGATGTCGGCGTACCAGTTCACCTGGTCGCCGTCGGTGCCGGTCGTGCCGGTCGTGCCGGTCGTGCCGGTCGTGCCGGTCGTGCCGGTCGTGCCGGTGGCCGAGTCGGTGGCGGTGGTGGTGTCGTCTCCACAGGCGACGAGCAGCAGGGTCAGAGCGGACAGGGACAGCAGGCGCGACATGGAAACCTCGTGGCACGCGGGTCGGGGACCAGGAAGATAGAGTCCGTGCCCGCCCCCAGCAAGGAGAGCGCGTGCTGCTGGCCGGATCCTTGCTTTTCGCTTGCACTTCGGCGCCGACAGAGCCCGGTGTGGACTCGGCAGGGACCGCGGACTCGGCCACGATCCCCGGTCGCCTGGACCTGGTCGATCCCGAGCTGTGGACCCAGCTCGATGCCGACGAGGATCCCTTTGCCGATCACCGACCCGACGAGGTGATCTGCGACGAAGACGAGGGCCTGACGGTCGAGACCGGGCTGTTCGAGGTGGACACGACCTTCTGCAACTACGCGTCGGTGGCCCAGCCCACTCTGGCCGACGTGGCCGTCGACGACGAGATCCAGGTGCTCGTGTACCACGGGGCCCTGAGCAGCTCCGACGAAGGCGAGGCCCACGTGGCGTTGATGCTCGGAGATCAGCTCGTGTGGGAACAGCTGATCGCGATCCCGAGCGGATCCGGCGTGTACAGCACTGATGTCGGCGCTGCCTTTGAGGCCCCGGTCGGGACCCGGGCCGTGTTCCACCTGCACAACCACGGCAACAACACGTGGAACCTGGGGCACTTTCGCCGGGAGCGCTGAGTCTCAGAAGAGCGGGTACACGAAGGGCGACAGCTGGGGCGCAAAGGCCAGGAAGGCGAACACCACCGCCAGGCCCAGCAGGGCAAAGGCCACGACCAGCGCCGGCGTGATGCGCTGGCGGCGGAACACCCGGACCAGTCGGCGGGCGTTGTCGACCATCACGGGCAGGAGCACCCCGGGACTGCGTCTCATCGCTGCTTCCGGACCCAGAGGGGGCCGATGAGCACCGCGTCGAGATCTGTGCGGGCAAAGGCCAGCAGTGCGTCCACGCCTCCGCCGACCATCGGGCTGCCCGACTCGTTGAACGACGTGTTGAGCACGGCCTCGGTGCCCCAGGCCAGCCCTGCTGCGACCAGGAGGCTGTGGAACAACGGCGCTTCGTCGGGGCGCACGATCTGGGGGCGGGTCGTGCCGTCCACGTGCAGGGTGGCGGAGAGCCGGGTGCGGCCCTCGTCGGTGACGGGCACCGCCAGCTGCATCCAGCGGGCCGTGTCCGGCACGCCGTCGAGCACCAGGCAGCGGCGGGCCTCGGCCTCGGTCAACGACGGCGCGTAGGGGCGGAACGCGGCCCGGCGCTTGATGCGCGTGCTGAGCCGCTCGGCGACCGCTAGCCGGTCCGGCCGGGCCAGGAGCGAGCGGGCGCCCAGGGCCCGGGGACCGTTCTCGAAGCGTCCCTGGCACCACCCGACCACGTGGTCCTGGTCCAGGGCCGCGATGACCACGGCCACGCGCTCAGCGGGGTCGTCGAGCAGCTCAAAGGTGACCTGGTCCGGCTCCAGCCGCGCCAGTCCGTGGCGGGAGAACCGGTGCCAGCGCTCGGGCTCCAGGTGGTCCAGCAGGACCTGGAGCTCGTCGGCGTCGCCTTGTCCGGCCCCTAGGAAGGGGTGGATGCGGCGGGGGGGCGGCGACCCTCCGGCCCGGTCGTGCACCAGCAGCGCGGCACCCATGGCACCGCCCCCGTCGCCGGGGTCCGGGGGCACGTACACGGTGTCGAAGACCCCGGCGTCGAGCAGGCGCTGGTTGGCGACGCAGTTGAGCGCCACGCCGCCGGCGTAGCAGAGTCGGCTTCGACCGGTCAGCTGACGAGCCCGGCGGGCATAGGCCAGCACCGCGTCTTCGCAGACGCGCTGCACGCTGGCTGCCAAGTCGGCGAAGCGCTGGTCGTCGTCGGACGGGGGCTGCGCCGGCGGCCCGTCGCAGCGCCAGGGCAGCGCAGCTCGAAAGTGCCGCGGGGGCCCCAGGGCTTCGATGAGCCGGTCGGTGACAGGCAGGTCCTTGTCGCCGCGGAAGTCGAACCAGCCGTCTGCCAGGGTGTGGCGACCGTCGGCGTCGATCGCCAGGATCTCGCGGAGGGTGCCCACAAAGCGGGGCTCACCGAACGCGGCGAGGGCCATCGTGCTGCACTCGCCGTCGTTGACCGCAAAGCCCAGGTACGACGTGAAGGCCGAGTAGAACAGCCCCACCGAGTGAGGAAAGGGCGACACGTCCACCGGCGCCAGGCGAGCGCGGCCGTCCACGTGGCTGGCGTCGAAGATGGCGGAACAGGTCCACTCGCCCACCGCGTCGATGGTCATGACCGCGGCGTCGTCGAAGGGGCTCGTCAGGAAGGCGTGGGCTGCGTGGCTGGCGTGGTGGGGCGCATAGACCACCTTGGACGGGGGCACGCCCAGGGCTTGGGCCAGGTCGGCCTTGACCCACAGGCCGCTGGTGATCGCCTCCTTGGCGCTGCGCCAGAAGGTCCCGAACGACAGCGGCCAGCGGGCCAGGCTGGTCGCGAGGGCCCGGGAGAGCTTGGTCGGCGGGTCCTCGTGGTAGGCGACGAAGCTCAGCTCATCGGCCGCGATGCCGCCCTGGGCCAGACAGGCGCGCACCGCGGCGAGGGGCAGGGTGGGGTCGTGCTTGACTCGGGAGAAGCGTTCCTCGGCCGCCGAGAACACCACCTGGCCATCGACGACCAGGGCTGCCGACGCGTCGTGGTAGTTGGCCGAGACCCCCAGGACCTTCACTGCAGCTCGCTGGAGAAGTCGTCGAGCTGGTCTTGGAGGAGGGTGAGCTGCGCGTCGGCCCCCAGGCGCAGCCTGCGCCGCAGTGCCGGTACAGCCAGCCAGCCCAGGAGCAGGTAGGTGCCGCCCAACAGGAGCGTCAGCGGCACCAGTCCGACCCGGTGCATGGCGTCCACGTACAGTGTCCACCAGCGGCGGCGCCACGCCAGGCGGGCCTCGCTCCGTGCGCTGGCCGGGGTGCCGCACAGCTGCAGCAGGACCCGGTCGGTGTCCGCCTCGTGGCGAGCTTCGTCCTCGCCCGCCACCCGGAAGATGCCCCGGGTGGCCGGGTCAGCGACGGCCTGGGCGTACACCCGAAAGTCGGCGTTCACCGCGGCCTCGCCCACGTGCACGGTCGAGAAGAACGCCCGGATGTCGTCGCTCGGACTGTCCGGAGCGATGAGCTCCTCTCGCGGCAGCACATGGCGGATCGGGTGCTTGTCGGCGGTCGAGCGGGCCAGATCCTCGAAGAGCTCCCCGTGAAAGGTCTCTTCCAGCACGTGCTGGAACAGGTAGCCCCGCAGCGCCGGGTCCTGGGTCAGGTCCATGCACTGGCGCAGCTGCTGACCGCTGTCCCGCTCGATGGCCGAGAACTCCATCAGGGCGGCCTGACGGCGGGCGGGCCACAGCCGCCAGACCCGCGGGGTCAGGTGTCGGATGACCCAGTGGCGGGGGTTCACAGCTGCTCCCGCTTGATCAGGGCCAGGGCCACCGAGCGGGAGAACCGCTTCATGCCCTTGGCGCTGTAGTAGGGGGTGTCGCCCAGGAACAGGTCGGGCTCCTGGGCGTCCGGCAGGCGCGAGGGCATGAGCAGCGGGAGCTTCTCGGCCTTCAGCGCCGCGGTCACCGTGTCGGCGGGCACGTCGAGTTGGGGGGTCAGCTCGCTGAGGGCCCTGGCCGGCGCGGCGGACTCGCGGACCCGCAGGGTGCGCAGGTTGGCGACACCCTCTCCGTTCCAGATCATCAGCACATGGACCCCGCGCTTCCGAGCCAGCGCCAAGGGTTCGGCCATCAGCGCCGCCTGCCAGCCGGCGAGCTCGGCCGCGACCTGTTCGGGGGTCAGGTCCCCCAGGGCCCGGGCGGTCTGCAGGGACCAGCTCGACGTGACCAGGGTGCGGGCCCAGGCGCGCACGCCCTGGGGCAGCCAGGCGTTGATGGTGGAGCCCCAGACCCGGCTGGGCGACTGGAGCCGCTTGGGCAGGCCGGCGTCGTTGGTGACCAGGGCCTGACGCAGGACCAGGTCCAGGAACATCTTGTGGTTCGACAGGGTGTCCAGCACCACCAGCGTTGGCTTGTACTGGTCCAGCACGGCCCGGAAGCGGATGGCGTGCTGGGTGGTGGTGTACCCCTCTACGGAGAGGTTCAACACGTCCAGGTCTCGGCCCTGTTCGGCCAGGGCGGCTTCGAGCAGGCCTGCTGGCTCCAACCTGTTGCCCAGCCCGGGGCCGAACAGGGTCGACCCACCCATCAGCAGGACCTTGCGGCTGCCTCGGCGGGGCGGCTCTCCCCGGAAGCCGGCCCGGTTCACGCTCATCGAGACCTTGCCCAGGCCCACGTCTCGCGTGCCCTTGCAGCCGGCCTCGTAGACTTGGACCCCCGTCTCGGGGTCACTACTGCGGCAGCTCCAGTCGGTGTTCAGGGCGCTCACGACCTCCTGGGAGGGGCCCAGCTGGCTGAGTCCGACGGCGAACACCAGCGCCGCGAGGGCCACCACGACGGCGGCCGCGCGCAGGCCTCGGCCGGAGGAGGACGACATGGTCCATCTTAGCTGTGCTCGCGGCGATAGGCGGGGGACGTGGAGTCCGCCCTGCCCATCCCCGCCACCCTGGACGAGCTGGACCCGGCGTGGCTCTGCCGGGCGCTGGACCTGCCCGAGGGCGCGATCGCCCAGGTCCACCCAGGCCCTGCGGCCGGCGGCATCGCCATCGCTGGCCAGGTCGCTCGGCTCCGGCTGGTTCCGGCGCCTGGGGTCCGGACGCCCGCCAGCGTGGTCGCCAAGATCGTGAACCCGGACTGGCAGGCCACCCGCGAGCTCTATGCGCGCGAGGTGCGCTTCTACCGGGAGCTGGCGGCGCGGCACCCACTGCCGGTGCCGACCTGTCTGTACGCGGACATCGATCCCGAGGATCGGGGCTTCGTGCTCCTGCTCGAGGACCTCAGCGACGCGCGGCCCGGCCATCGGCTCGACGGCTTCGACGCCGACGAGGCCCGGCTCGTGCTCCAGGCTCTGGCCCGGCTGCACGCGGGCTGGTGGGAGAGCGGGGCGCTGCGGGACGTCGACTGGCCGGTCAAGACCTACAGCGAGCGCTACGCCGAGGAGCTCCAGGACCGGTTCGTGGCCCGCTGGCCCCAGGTGCGAGACGACCGGCGCTTTCCGATGACCGTGGCGACCCGCGCCGCTGCGCGGGATCTGGCAGACGCCGTGGTCACCGATCTCATGGACCTGAGTCGCGGCCCCCGGACCCTGATCCACGGGGACTTGCACAGCGAGAACCTGCTGCTGGACGGGCAGCGGGTGGTGTTCATCGACTGGCAGAACGCCGCCCTGGGGAACCCGGCTCTCGACGTCGCGAGCATCCTGTCCGGGGCCGTGAGTCCCCAGGCCCAGCGGGACGCCGCGCCAGAGCTGCTCGCGGCCTATGCCCGGGCGCTGCGGGCAGGCGGGGTGGAGGCCTGGACCGACGACGGGATCGCCGCGGGGGTGGGGGCGGCGACCCGGTGGCTGTTCGCCGGCACCTGTTGCTGGCTCGCACGGTTCCAGACAGACTGCGCTCGGGACGCGAAGACCGCAGCCGGCCACCTGGAGCGACTGGGAGAGGGCCTGGTGATCTGGGGGTGACACCTGGGCCGGGTCCGCCGGTAGTCGTGGTGAGCCCCGGAGTCACCCCATGCGCACCCTCTTCGTCTTGTCGTTCGCCCTGTGGTTGACCGGCTGCCCGGAACACAACCCGTGTCCGCCTTGCATCGTCGACGCCCACGCCGACCCGCCCAGCGGGTGGCGTTGAGGCCACTCAGGCGTCCCGCACGTCGACCACGGTGAGCTGGAGGGTCTCCCGCCCACGCCAGACGTTCAGTCCCAGGGTGCCCAAGAGCTCGACCGACGCACCCCGGCGCCACCGGTCGCCGTGCTCGGCTGCGGCCCCCCACCAGATCACATCGACCGGCTGGAGCGGTCCGGCCAGCCGGGCCTTCAGGTGGGCCTCCTTGATCAGCCGAGTCTCGCCCAGCTGGCCTTGGATGGCCAGGCGAGGCGCCCGGTTGCCCTTGCCGTGGGGGGCCAGGGGGGCCAGGGCGTCGTGCAGGCGGCGGTCGACGGCCGTCGCGGGCAGGGCGGCGTCCACGACGTGGGAGGGCGGCGGCACGATGCCGCCGGTGAGGGCCAGGGCCTGCTCGGCGAGGCGGGCCTGGAGCGCCGGAAGTGCGTCTGCCCGACAGGAGAATCCTGCGGCGGCCGGGTGGCCGCCATAGCGTTCGAGCAGGTCTGCGGCGCCGTCGAGGGCCTGGACCGCGTGCACCTGGGGGGTGCTGCGCACCGATCCCCGGGCGGCGTCCCCATCGATCGCCAGGACGGCCGCCGGGCGATGGTGTTTGTCCCGCAGGCGCGCGGCCACGATGCCCACCACGCCGCGGTGCCAGCCCTCGGCCTCGGGACCGCCGACCACGATGAAGGGGGGCGGGTCGTCCCCCAGCGCGTCGAGGGTGAGCCGGACCAGCCTGTCCTGGACCTGGCGCCGGTCCTTGTTGAGTCCCTCGATGCGCTGGGCCAGAGCCGTGGCCCGCTGGCCGTCTCGGGTGGTCAGCAGCTCGACCACGTCCGTGGCGCTGGCCATGCGCCCGGCGGCGTTGATGCGGGGGCCCAGGCGGAACCCCAGGTCCGAGCTGCGGATCCCGCCCGACGACAGCCCCGCGCACTGGATCAGCGCAGCCAGACCCGGGGCATGACGACCCCGGTTCAGGCTCTGCAGGCCCAGGCTCACGATGGCGCGGTTCTCGGGGGTCGACAGGTCGACGACGTCGGCCACGGTGCCGATCGCTGCGAGCTTGAGCTGGGAGAACAGGATCGCGTCGCGCTTGGGGTGTTGCGCCAGGAGCGCCTGGGCCAGCTTGAGCGACACACCGCATGCCGCCAGGGCGGGGTTCGGGTAGTCGCAGCCGAGCTGGGGGGGGCAGAGCACCGCCGTGGCGTCCGCCGGCACGTCGGTGTCCGGTGGCAGGTGGTGGTCGCAGATGATCACGTCGACCCCCAGCTCGCGGGCCCGGGTGACGCTGGCGTGGTCCTTGACCCCGATGTCGGCGGTCACGATCAGGCCCACGCCGTCCTGGGCGGCCTGTTCGGCGGCATGCACGGAGAAGCCATAGCCCTCGCCCATGCGATCGGGGATGTGGTAGCTGAGCGTGTCCAGGCCTCGCACCCGCAGGGTCGACTGCAGGATCAGCGACGACGTGGTGCCGTCCACGTCGTAGTCCGTCACCACCCGCACGTGTTCCCGTTCGGCGATCGCGCGCTCCAGCCTCGCCAGGGCCACGTCCATCTGGTGGATCAGCGCTGGATCGTGCAGATCCTGGAGCGACGGGGACAGCATGTGCCGGGCCCGCTCCGGTTCTGTGGCCCCGCGTAGCCACAGGCATCGGCTGGCGATTGGACCCAGGCCCATCGCCGCGTCGAGGGCCTGCACCTGGACATCGTCCGTGGGGGCGAGGGTCCAGGCGGCGCCGGTCCAGCTGAGAGCGTCCACTTTGTCTCCAGTGTGCCCGGCTGTAGCCGATTCGGTGAGCCGTGGAAGAACCACTCATCCGAGACCTGAGGCCCCAGGGGCCTCCTGCCGACCTGGCCGACCCGAGACTGGGCCTCCGAGCGCAGCTCCGGGCCGCGCTGGCCGCCCTCGAGGAGGGCCAGCCGCCCAAGGGCGACCTGGTGCGCACGCTGCGGGAGTGGCCCTTCCAGGTCGACGCCTTCCTGGAGGAGGAGCGGATCCGGCGCCCACACACGGTCGAGGCCCTTCGTCGCCACCTGGGGCTGGACCCGGATCCCTGGGTGGATCTGGTCAGCGGTGCCATCTCGGTGCACCAACAGGCCCAGACCCCGGAAGAGCGCATCCTGGTCGCCGGCTCGTTGTTGTCCCAGGACGGGGACGAGCTGAGTGGGGCTGTGATCGCGTTGTGCCACCACCCGCTGGGGCTGCCGCTGTTGGTGTCCATGCACAGCGTGGCCCGGGCCGGGCCGCCCCGTCGCCTGCTGGCTGGGCACCTGGTGCGCCGGGCCCGGGCCGAAGAGCTCCCGCCGCCTGACTTTCGCCTGAACCGGGAGTCGCCGGCGTTTCACGACGGCTTCGTCGATGGCTCGCTGCTCTTGGTGGTCTTTCGGGAGTACCCGGGGGTCTATGCCTTGTTCTACTGCCGCCTGGGCGACGGGGTCGAGGACCTGATCGTGGTACCGGCCCACGGCGAGGGAGCCCTGGTCGTGGCCCTGGGTCAGGGGGACACGTCGGCCCGGGAGCGGGTGGGGCTGGACGTCTGCAGGGCCAGGCTCGCCGCTTCGATCGCCCGTCTCGAAGACCAGCTCCCGAGCCCTTCGTGGCAGGCCCTTGGGCACCTGCTCGAGGAGCGGCTCTTCCACGACGACGCCCACGAGGGCTTCGTGGTCGGGGAACGAGGTGCGCGGCTGGTCCTGGACCGCCTGGCGGCCGTGGCCTTGGGGCACGACGCCCGGGCCCTTCTGGACCTGGTTCGTCCGGCGTCTCCCGCCGAGGTCGCGCTCGAGCTCTTCGGTGCCCAGTTCCTGCGGCACCTGTTCGGGGTCGCCCACGGGGTCTCGCGCCTTGAGATCCGCATCGAACAAGAGGGAGAGCTGGGGGGCATGGCGGTGGCCGTAGGGCGCGGCGCCACCGGCCGGGCGCTCACCCGGACCCGGCTCCACCTGTCCCGTGCCGGCGAGGACTGGTGGGTGGATCGCCTGGAGCTGTGCGGAATCGGCGACGAGGACCAGGTCCTGCGGCCGGTCTTCGAGGGCCTGTTTGGGCGCTATGCCCTGCCGGTCCTGGACTACGACGGGCTGCCCCAGGCGGAACAGGAGCTCATCGCTGCGCTGCTGGACCTGGGCTACGGCCTGGAGGATCTGGCCCAGGCGATCTCCCAGGGGCGGGAGCTCCAGCTGGCGGGAACGGCCGGCTCGGTCGCGGCGACGACCCACTACCTGTTCGCGGCCGGGACGGGTGCGCGGGCGGTGCTGCAGGAGCTGATCGATCGCTACGACGCCGACGGCGTCGAGGTCGAGGCGATGCTGGAGCGGGCCTGGAAGCAGCTCGGGGTCGTGGACCTGAACTGACCTCTGCGTGCCTCAGGCGCTCGTCTCGACGAAGGCCTTGAGGTCGGTGATGTCCCCGGACATCATCTTGCGCATCGTGCCCTTCATCATGGCGGCCATCGGGCTCATGAGCTTGGCCATCAGGCTGACCGGCTTGCCCTCGAAGACCCAGCTGACCTGGGTGGTGCTGTCGTCGACGGTACGCAGGTCCGGGCCGAACGCGACAGGGTCGACGCAGGTCCGGGTCGAACGCGACCATTGGGCCCTGCAGCGCCCCTCAGAGCGCTGCGAGAGGGCCGAATTCGTCCTTCCCGGCCCCTTCTGCGCCTTCCTTGTCGCGTTCACCCCAGACCTGTGCACAGGCTGTCGCGTTCACCCCGGACCTGCGTCATCAGCGAGTCGCCGCAGCCGGCCCAGCACCGAACGGGTCTCCCCGCACCGCACCCCCCAAGGGCCTCCGGCGGCCCCAAGCGCCGCGAAGCGTGCGTCCAGCCGTGCCAGCAGCGCGTCCAGCCGGTCGAACCGCGCCGCGCTGCGCACCAGGTTGGCCAGGGTCTGCTCCCGAGCCCCGAAGCCTGCCGGCAGGCTGTCTGCGCGTCCCAGCTCGGCGAGCGCCGTGCGGGTCAGCAGCCCGCCGGCCAGCGCCGGCGTGCACAGCACCCGC
>Ga0209992_10001076_pt1 | contig 31132 bp, 37 predicted proteins | sample 2SBtaG_2_FD_182564 | JGI IMG/M metagenome (GOLD analysis project Ga0209992, IMG submission 182564) | Deep subsurface microbial communities from Kolumbo volcano to uncover new lineages of life (NeLLi) - 2SBTROV12_ACTIVE470 metaG (SPAdes)... | ecosystem: Environmental > Aquatic > Marine >... | reverse complement strand
AACCACGGCCATTAGTAAAATCCCATGTTCCATTGGCAGAATCATTTAATAATACAGTTACAGTTTTCTTTTCCCATGTATTAGTCGTATTAATAGTATATTCTGATACATAAGATCTGTCATTTCCGGCATTTTTAAATGTTACACTATTAATTCCCGTCTTTGTAGCTTTAACCCAAAATGATAAAGTAACTGTTTTTCCGTCAATATTAACATAATCATATCCTTCTATTGCATGAAAATAAATTAAATAATCATTAATTCCCAATGAAGGTTGGGCAGTTGTTATATCAGTTCGTAACGAATAATTTGATTTTGTATTCGATTCGGCTAGTGTTGGAACTAATGTTGATCGTGTTACAGTAGAGCCATGTGAACCTACAGCCTGTTTTTCAAATCGATCTGTTGTATATTCAGCAGCAGTAAAACTTGTTCCGCGTTGCCATATATTAAAATTGCCATTAATAATATGATTTTTAATTGTGTTACTATTAGTTAATTCTGCTAATTCCCGTGCTTTTGTCATTTTTAATTCCTTTATAATTCTGCATCTGCCGTAAAGTTAAGTCTATAATTGTTGTTTGCTGTCGCACCATTTCCGGTAAAACCACAACCCGAATCTCCTATAGTAGTAACTCCTGCTGCAATACTTTGTGCATTATCAGCTCTTCGCCATCCGGAACCACCGGCATTAGGATTATATGTTGTTACAGTCGGCACGGTTCTCATTCTAACCGGAAATGGCCTATGTAATCGCAATATAGACCCACTAGCTACATTTGATATAGCACCATTAGTCCCAGCATTTGAAGCAGGAACTACATTAATATTAAAAGTTTTCATAAAATATCTTTCGCAAAGGTTTATAGTTTGTTCAATACTGGTTTGCTCAAATTGTGTAGCAAAAGCTCCTTTTTCTATTTGAACTTGAGCGATATCGAATGTTCCAGATTGTTGTCCTAAAGTATTAGTTCTAGTATCAAATGAAGATCCCGCATCAAACCAAATAAGTAATTGAAAAAAACTACTATTACTATCTGTTCCAATTGTTTTTCCAGTTATTGATGGTATTGTTGTTGTTACTGTAAATTTTTGCCAACTTGTTGTTAATGCATGTGTAGTTATACCAATAGAATTAACATCAGCAGATGGGGTTCCGCTAGTACCAAAAAATTGGGCGAATTCTGTAGCAATATTTTTTGCAACATCAGCTTTTGCATAAAAAGATAAGGTAATTTCTTGTCCAGCAAATGTTCTGACATTTTCAATACGTTGTTGTAATATACAATTATTAGCAGCACTTGCTACTGAAGTTACTACTTGTCTATGATAAAATTCTGGTTCATTGGGAACATCTGTTTGACCTAGCGTGAATGACTGTTGGGACGGGATATATGTTGATCCTGTTGATGTATTTGCCCATCTATCAGCTAAATATCTTATCCCCGTACCAGATGCTAATGATGTACCTCTTTGCCATATATCAAAGTTACCATTAATAACAGCATTATGAATTGTTGTATCAGCAAATTCTCTTAAAACATTAGTAACATTAATAACTACTGAATCATCAACACTTGCACCAGTATTTAATACCACAGAAGTACCATTAGTAGCAGTGAAATCAGTATCAACTAGTTTAGAACCATTAACATGAACACTAACAAAACCTACTGTATATGCTAAAGTAGCAGCATTATCATCAGCACCAGTAAAAGTAGTTTGACTTGCCGTGGCTGTATATGTGTATTCTATATTGTTAGCACCACCAAATACATCATCAACATATTTTTTGTTGGGAATATCATCATCGTCAGTAACTAACGTTTCATATGTTGTAGTCCCTGCTACGTTAAGTGTACCGTTTGTTTCAATTTCAAGTCGTTCTACACCATTAGTAGTAAAGTTAATAACACCTGGTGTGCTACTGTATATACCTGTATCAGTATCACCCAAAAATGAATATGCTGGTGCGGATACTGAACCTATTGGTGTAGCTAATAATGGAAATGTTACTGCACCACCATCACCAGTTTCTAATAATGATGTCCAACTGGTTCCATCATGTACTCGTAATTTACCTAAATCAGTTCTGAAAAATAATTCGCCTGTATTTGGTGTAACTGATGGGTCAGCAGTACCAGTGGCTACAGTAGTATTGGTTATTTCTGTTCCTTCTGCTATATTTAATCCATAATGTTTCATATTTATCCTTTATAATTCTGCATCGGCGGTATAGTGAAGACTCCACACTCTTGTCGTATCAGTAACGGCTAAACCATTATTAACCTGCACATTGACGATTCCTTTTGCATTACTTCCTACACTAGTTACAACAAAGTTAATTACTGCACCTACTCCTTGTACCATTGCTATTCTGTTTGCCGCCGGTGTTGTTGGACTGTGTATTACTACAGTTGGTGTTATCCGTTTTATTGTGTTAAAATCATGGCTTAAGTGAATAGAACCATTGGGGGTTTGCACTGATGAATCAAATGATGTTTTCGCACCCGAAAAAGTTGCTGTTCCTGTATTCGTATTTAATTGGTAAGTTTTTTCATAATATCTTTGGCATTTAATAATAATTTCTGATATATTTTCTATAACAAAATTAGTAGATATTGCACCGCGTTCAATTTGAACTTGTGCAATATCAAAAGTACCTGACTGTTGACCTAATGTATTAGTCCTAGAGTCAAAATTAGAACCAGCATCAAACCAGAAAATAAGTGATAATCTATTATCAAAATTAGAACCTAATGTTTTCCCCAATATTGAAGGTATTGTTGTTGTTACTGTAAATTTCTGCCAGCTTGCTGTCAATGCATGTGTTGTTATACCTAATGCATTAACATCAGCCGAAGGTGAACCACCAGTACCAAAATTTTGGACAAATTCTGTAGTAATATTTTTTGCTGTATCGGCTTTAGCCCAAAATGATAATGTTACTGTTTCTCCTGCAAATGTTCTAACATTTTCAATATGTTGTTTAAGTGTACTATTATTTCCTATACCAGCTACGGAAGTTACTACTTGTCTATGATAAAATTCAGGTTCATTTGGAACATCTGGTTGCCCCAATGTAAAAGATTGTTGTGATGGCACATATGTTGTGCCTATAGATTCGTTTTTCCAACGGTCGGCCACATATCTTCCACCTGTACCTGAACCTAATGAAGTTCCACGTTGCCATATATCGAAATCTCCATTAATAATAGCATTAGTACTACTACCCCTAGAATCTACATATTGTTTTGTGGCAGCACCTAATGAATTAATGGGGTCACCACCATTTAATGTTAGTTCTGTATCTATATCTAATTGAAATGTTTTTATTCCTGTCATTACATATCCTCTAAATGTATAACTATTATTTATTATAAATAACAATATTACAGGATTCTTTTATGCTAGTTGACGATATTATTAAAAAAATAGATTCACCGATTCAAATAATACACGAAATGTGTACCGAATTTTTAAGAGAATCTAATGGAATTCCTCTATTTAAAATGTTGCCATGTGTATATCAAGATGTACAACGAGTTAAAATTCGTGCCAAAAAAAAAGAAGATGATTTTACTACAGCATTTAATGAAGCATTTAAGCATACTTATAATTTACGACAAAGATCATTGTTTACATATACAACATTGATTGAAGAAGAAGATAAAGAACCATTTTTCATATTTCCAGTAGATGGATATCAATATATTTATAATACAGAAATTAAAAATTCTGATAAACGCGGTCATAAAAATATGGACGTTATTACAAGGGAAATTATGGTAGAAATGTTAAAATATACATATAATAATAACAATTTAGTCGAAGGAATAGAAAGTGGAGCAGAAATAATATTTTTTGGAATTCCTGCATTTTATGCGGCTAGATGTTCAACACTAGAATATAATGATATAATATGTTATTAAATTACAATGTAATAGAACATAGATATGGGCCAGGCCATACAATAGAAGGTGCCATTAGGATGTATAATGGTATGAACGTAACATCTGATAAATTAGAATATTTAATTAGGGTCTATACCACATTAAATGGACCAGATGTTCCTAAAGCATATGATTCAGTTAGAATACCCATATTAAAAGGAAAAGATATAGGTGTTATCGTTGATGAAAATCCAGATATTATAGAAATTCCTATACCAACAGTAGAAACAGACAAAATAAAAATCCCAGAAGTCACAAAAACATTATATATTGATGAAAATGATTTTTCTGGTATGGATGCTATGCAAGCACGACAGAAGCGTAGAGAATTAGCACGAAAACATAAATAATATCAAACAGAACTAGGAAAAAATGGCTATAATACGCTTTGAATGCACGGTTTGTAAACGAGAAATTGAACTTCCCGAAAAAAAGGGCGGTTTAGAAATTATTAGTCGTTGCATTATAACAGATGGATGTAGAGGATTCATGAATCGCATTGAAAAGAAAGATGATTTCATTCGTGGTGAATTTCCTCCTGCTGTGAATGGTCTGGCTGATTGGTCACCAAGACGCATTTTATATAATCATACACAAACAATAGCCGCGACAGAATGGAGAATAGTTCATAATTTAGGTGTATTTCCATCTGTACAAGTTTTAGTAGAAAAATCTATAATTATAGGCGATATAACAGAAATACCATGTGAAAGTCGTGGCGAAACAGGTGGTACTATTTTAGTAGAAGATACACCTGCAAGTATAGAAATCATTAACCGAAATGAAATTTTAATTCGATTTGATGAATTACAATCAGGAATTGCACAATTAATCGCTCGCTCCTCTGCACTAGATATTGAAGATGATGTAATAGAGGAAGAATCAAGTATAATCCAGTTAACTAATACCGAAATATCGGATAATCCGACGTTTGAAGCAGAGTTAACTATTGCCACATTAAATGAAAAAATTAACCCAGTAGTTCCTGTAAATGTTGGGCTGGAATATATTTCGCCCTCAGCAAATATTTCTCATACATATCAAAATATTGGTTCCGCCTCAGTCACTTCGCCGTGGACTGATTTCGGAGAAATAACTATTCGTGGTAGATTTTATACAGTTCGCAGTTTTTCTGCACTTATTTCAGAAATGCGAAACGGCATAATACAAAATGGTTCTTCCTTCTATTTCACTTCTTTGACTGATGGTACAACTACCATAACAAACTTTGCACAAAATGACATGTTGATTTTATTAGCAAAAGATCCCTATGCCAATGTCGATAAAATTCTTGATAGTTTTATAGATATTAGCGATGTCGATGCAACAAATTCAGAACTTTCATTTTTTTATGATACACGGGAACTTTTTGGTTTTAAAACCCTCCAACGGTCTGTATTTCCACATATCAAAGAAATTTAAAAAATAAAAAATATTGTTTTTCTTATGTGGATATGCTATAATTCACATAAAGGAGATATATGACTGAAGATAAACAAAAATTATTAATTGAATACTTAATTTCGTCACCAGATACATTCGCTATCTGTAATAAAATTATTAAAAAAGAATATTTTGAAGTAAAATTTCAAGACACTATAGGTTATATACAAGAGTATTATAATAAGTTTAATTATTTGCCTGATATAGAACAAATTATAGTTGATACAGGCGTTAAACTGTCTAAGCAAGAAATAACACCTTCAAAAATTAAGTATTGTTGTTCTGAAATAGAAGATTTTTGCAAACATAGTGCTTTTGTAACATCTATATTACATGCAGCCAATGAATTAACAACTAAAAATTATGATAGTAATTATGGTGCGTTAGTTGAAAATGTAAGGGATTCTCTATTAGTTTCGTTACATAATAATTTGGGGGCATCATTTTTTGATGATTATGAACGTATGATAGATAGATTAACGCAAACAGAATTAATGCAACCTACTGGATATACTAAATTAGATGAAGCATTATTTGGTGGTATGAATAGAAAAGAAATGTTGTTAATTTCTGCTGGATCTGGTGGTGGGAAATCTATATTCATGGGGAATATTGGTTTAAATTTTGTTAAATATGGATTAAACGGTGTTTATATTAGTTTAGAATTATCAGAAGAACTTGTATATGAACGTTTTCTTATGATGACCAGTGGATATAGTAGAACTAGTTGGAAAAGTAATATTGATGATGTTACAAAAAAAATACAACTATATAACAAAGATACACGCGGTGGGTTACATATTGTAAAAATGCGATTGGGTACTACAGCAAATGATATACGATCTTATTTAAAAGAATATGAATTAAAAACTAATAACATACCGGATTTTGTAATATGTGATTATTTGGATTTAATGCGTCCCATAAATGATGCAAATTCCGCAGATACATTTACAAAAGATAAATTTTGTTCTGAAGAATTTAGAGATATAGGCGATGAATATAATGCTTATACAATAACTGCATCCCAGTTAAATCGGGGTGCCGTAAATGCTGACCAACGCGATCATTCACATATTGCAGGTGGTATTAGTAAAATAAATACTACTGATATATATGCAAGTTTAAGAATGATGTTAGCATCTGGTGAACTAGAAGTATATTTAGAAAAAACTAGATCAAGTAGCGGAGTAGGCACTAGAATACCATTACATATTGATGAAGTAACAATGAGGATTACGGATCCAACAGGCATTAATATGAATAGTATAAATAAAAGAACAGATAAACGAAAATCTGGTGCTGTCGAAGATGGCATAGATAAGTTAGATAAAACTATAATAATAGAAGAATCTGCAAGTTTAACTGATTTTTTAAATACAAACCAATAAAGCAATATAATAATAACAATAGAGGAGATTATAATGATTAAAAGTTTTACGCCAACCAAAACGATAAACATCGACGAAGATACTAGTATTAACATTGATGATTTGCCAACAGAAATACAAGCAATTGTAGAATTGTATGACGAATGGCGTGTCAAAGAACTCGAAACAAAAAGCGAATTTTTACGTGCACAATATGCTATGAGTCGTCTTGGTGCTGAATTAGCACAAAAGGTAAAAGATCATTTAAACCCACCTGCTGATACGACAGAAGAAGGAAAAGAAGAATCATCACTTGATGAAGTTGTTGATTTGCCTGATCCTGATACTGAAGAAACGGAATAACCTCACAGGACGAGATACTTATTTTAAACTAAAAGGGTTTATATGAAACCACCATTAACTTTATATAAAGAAACTGATATCTTATACGGCGAAAAAGCTGAAACAACAGTAAAAATAGTTCCAGTTTCTTGGAATAATGAAAGCATTTATGCTGTAGACATATCTGAAATGACTGCCGAAGAATCAACAAATTTTATGGCAATAATGAAAGAATATGCAGAATATGTTGAAATGCAAACAAGAATGAGATTCAATCTAGGAACATGGTTATCACATTCTGGATACGAGATGAAAGATGATTTAAAGTGGAGAGTTTTTGAAAACGAAAAAACATCTATATCTTAAAGAGTATAATACAATAAGAAAGTCCCTTTATTGGGACTTTTTTATAAATACACTAAATAAATAAAGGAATTGTATTATGTCTTTACTAAACGAAATATTAAACGAGGGTGCTGCGGGTGGTGTTGGTGTTACATCAGCCGGTTCTATAGCAGGGTTTCGCAGTTTTATTGGCGATAAAAAACGTACCAAAAAAACACCTATGAAACGTCGTCATTTATATGGGTTTAAGGTAATCGGCGAAAGTCAAGATGGTAGCCAATTTGATCCAAATGAAGTAATTTCTAAATTAAAAAATGATACACGATCTGCTAAACACGAAGAAAGTATTGCATTTGCATTAGAAGATGAAACAGGGAATTTAGTTAAAGTATGGGTTCCTAAAGATCAAGGCGAAGATTTTGAGCAAGCATTACAATCAGCATTAACGCCTAATGAAAATAATCCTGAAGATGGTGATATGGAAATCGCAGAAATTATTTTTAAACTTAAAGATGATTTTGATATTATCGATGTAAACTGGGATGAAATCGAAGAAGATGAAGAAGAAAATGTCGAATCTGGTGCAGAAGGTTCTGGTGATGTAGAAGGATTAGACCCCAGTGGTAAAGATGGTGATGTAGAAGGATTGGATCCGAATGAAGAAGATATGACCGCTGGAGATGATGATGCACTTAATCAAGATAGTGGGGGTGATGCTACTACTGCATTACAACAAGTTATCGATATGATGAAGTCTGATGCAGATGCTAAAAAAGCAGAAGCAGACGCAAAAACTGCCGAAGCTAAAGCAAAACAAGCACAACATGCAGTAGACTTAGCTAATATAAAAATGCAAGGTGAAGAAGAAGTTCTTGACATGGAAGATTATTATGGTAAGCAAAAGTCTGATAGGGAAGAAGCAGATAAACTTATTAAAATGGCTAGATACAGACATGATACAGCCCGTGATGCTGGTAAAGCCTTAAGTAAAGGTGGAAAGATGTCTACATTTGAAAGTCGGCTTGATTTAGGTAGTAGAGTAAAAAATGCATTACACAAATCTACTGGGCGTCCTATAGAAGAAATGGACGCCGATGTGGAACGTGACCCTTCTGGTGCAATCGTGGATGATGCAGAAGCATTAGCTAATTTCAAAATGCAAAGAAAAAAAATGGGTGCTATGGGTATGGATAAGTTCTCTAAACAGAAATTAGCACAAAAAAGACGTTCTGTAAGTAATATAGAAGATCCGGAAGATAAGGTCGATCAACAGAATATTTTACGTTTAGATATGCAACGTTCTAAAATAGTTGATAAAATGCGTAAACGCGAAGCTACTAATGATATAGGTGCTTAATATGAAATTAAAAGAAATATTAGAATCAACCCGACAATTGAAAAAATTACCTGGAAAAAATGAAGTAGTTACTAGATATCGTTGTTCTAGTGGTAAACGCAAAGGCAAATTAGTTATTAAACCAGGTAATTGTGGTGTTAGAATAGATCCTAAAAGAAAACGTATCGGCAAAAAATCCATGAGATTAAAAAAAGGTGTTCGTATAATGAAAACCAAAATTGCTAAAAGAAAGAGTGTTTCCCAAATGGTTTCAAGAATCAATAAAAGATTAATGGGTAAATAGTATTTTCATACATTGTGATAGACCACAATTCAAGGAATTAGAAACACAAACAATAAATGGACAAAGATGGTACTTAACGCCTAATGGCATTAAGTATCCATCTGTTACTACTGTGCTTAGTGTAAAAGATAAACCATGGTTGAATGAATGGAAAGAATCACTGGGTAAGGTAAAAGCATCAAAAGAAATAATTAGATGTGCTAATAGAGGTAACTCAGTACATAAAATGGCTGAATTATATCTTAATAATGATGAAACATATGCGTTAAATAAAACTTCATTAGACTTAGGTTTGTTTAATAAACTTAAATTCGCACTAAAAAATATTAATAATATTCGCGTTCAGGAAATTCCATTGTATAGTCATGTATTAAAACTTGCCGGTAGAGTGGATCTTATAGCTGAATATAAAAAAATATTATCTGTAATAGACTTTAAAACTTCAAATGATCATAAAGAAGGCGAGGCCATATATGATTATAAATTACAATGTACTGCCTATGCAATAATGTATTATGAAATGTTTGGTATATTAATAGAACAAATAGTTATATTAATTGCTGTCGAAAAAGGCATGGTTCCTCTAGTATTTGTTGATACTATATATCCTTATATAAAACCACTACAAGACAGAATAAATATGTTTAATGAAAATATTAACAAATGAAGAATTTGTAAAACGTGCAAATAAAATTCATAATAATAAATTTTTATATATAACGCCATATAAAACATCCAAAATAAAAGTAAAAATCAAATGTCCTATACATGGTATATTTGAACAAACACCTGTGTTACATTTAAAAGGTCAAGGATGTTCTAAATGTAAAAATTGCAACAAAAAAACAACAAAAGAATTTATTAGTGAAGCAAACAAAATTCATAATGGAAAATATGAATATATTTCTGAATATGTTAATGCCCATACTAAAATAAAAATTAAATGTCCTATACATGGTGTATTTGAACAAACACCCAACGCACATGTTACTAAAAAACAACAATGCCGTAAATGTTCTGGTAAAAATATATTAAATAAAAAAGATTTCATAAAAAAATCAAATGTAATACATAATAATTCATACGATTATTCATCAATAACTTATATTGATACAAAACATCCTGTTTCAATAATATGTGCCATCCATGGCATTTTTAATCAAATTCCTTCATATCATTTATCTGGCGGGAAATGTCCAAAATGTTCTAAAAAATATAAATATTCCACGAATGAATTTATACAAAAAGCAAATATAGTTCATAATGAGTATGAATATCCTGATAAATATGTAAATTCGAAAACTAAAATAAGAATTATTTGTCCCGAACATGGTGAATTTTATCAACGTCCTAGTGATCATATTAATAAAAAAAATGGCTGTCCTAAATGCCTAGTATTACATAAATTTGCAGAAAAATCTAATATAATTCATGGTAAATATGAATACCCTGATAAATATGTAAATTCGAAAACTAAAATAAGAATTATTTGTCCCGAACATGGAGAATTTTATCAACGTCCTAGTGATCATATTAATAAAAAAACCAGATGTCCAGAATGTGCAAAATCAACTTATTCACAAAAAGCAATATCCTGGTTAAATGAAATAGCCAAAAAAGAAAATATTAATATTCAACATGCGGAAAATGATGGTGAGTATAGGATACCAGGAACAAAATATAAAGCTGATGGATATTGTAAAGAGAATAATACTATATACGAGTTTTACGGAGATATTTGGCATGGCAATCTTGATTTATTTGATGCAGATGAAATTATTAGACCATTTTTAAAAGAATGTGCTGGTGCATTGTATATGAAAACAATGCAACGCGAACGAGAAATAAAAAAATTAGGATATAATTTAATTACTATTTGGGAAAATAATTATAAATAATTAAACGTATTAGGAGAATTAAACATGAATTACGAAGAAGAAAACGAAGAAATTACAAATAACAAATCATCAGTCATTCCTGATAAAGCAGCAGTAGAATTCCGCCAGTTTAACGCTAAAGTTCCCGCAAAAATGGATACCGGTGCTACGATGAACTCTTTACACGCAGATCAATGGAAAGCATTAGAGCATGGGCGTGTGGCATTTAAATGTGAAGCTTTATGTGATAATGTTGTTACGATGGAAGCAACGTGGATTCAAGTTAGGAACAGCGATGGTCAAACCGAAAGTCGTCCTGTTGTAAAAATGGATATTACGCTTAATGGAAAAGAAATGAACAATCAAGAGTTCAATCTTAATAATCGAGATACGATGGAACATAAGGTTCTTATAGGTAAATCTACCTTAAAGAAAGGAGGCTTTCATGTATCAATTAGCGAAAAATCTGATAACAAAATAGAAATAGTTGATAAACGTGTGTTTGCTATTCAAGAAATAAGAGACTTGATTAAAGAACATGATATTTCATTTGCTGATATTTTAAAAGAATAAATACTTCTATCAATCATAAAAGATAGGATACATAATGAATAATAAAATACACTCACCATTTATGGTGTATCAAAATTTCTTATCGCCAAAATTATGTGGCGAAATTGTAGATAAAGTTAATTTCATATACCCCGATGTAAGTGAGGATGATAAACCCATAAAATCTGAAAAGATGAATGAACATATGGAAGCAGTGATATTTGAGAAATTGTCACCAAAATTGAAAGATATAGAGGAGTATTTTTCTTTCAATTATCGTGGAACAGAACCAATGCATTTTGAATGGTTCCCAGAAGGTTGTGCAGGTGAAGAGCCACATTGTGAAAATAGTTCTTATGTTAGTAAAAAATGGGCTAGAACTAAAGATCGTGATTTAACAGCAATATTGTTTTTATCAGATTATCGTGATAAATTACCATTTGATGGTGATTTTGAAGTTTATGGTGGGAAATTAGAGTTCTATAATTTTAAATTTGGATTTAATCCACAATTAGGAACTATGATTATTTTTCCATCTGGACCACATTTTATTAACAATACAAGTATAATAGAAGCTGGTGAATTATTTCAAGTAAGATTTCATTTGGCCGGATTATTACCTTTTACATATGTACCAGAAAATTTTCCTGGCAATTATACACAATGGTTTGAAAAATTTGCATGATTACTTATGTAGCGTAATACCATTAGCATTAGATAACCATATTCGTTGTATTAATGCAACTGATTTAAAAGCTTGACATTCAAAAATTACTAAGTTATACTGATTTTCATTTTCAGTAGATAGCATTCTGCTGCGTTTTTATTAAATTAATTTATAAATAAAAGTTCTGCTTATGAAAAAATTACTATTTTTAGTACTTATTGCTTTAGCAAACACGGCATTGGCCGATCTAACAGACAAGCAAAAAAGAATCCTTAGTATGGCCTATGATAAGGGACGTAGCATTGGTTTACCCGTTATTATACAGGGAATTGTTATGCAAGAAACACATGCTGGGAAGATTAATCATGGCAATCGTGATGGTCTGCGTAGATTTCGTAAACATGATAGACCAGTAGGATTAATGCAAGTAAAACCAGCAGCAGCACTTCATGTTATGTCAGAAGACCCATATATGCAATGGCGATGGTTTAAAGATGTGAAGCGTGGCAAAAAAGTTACATGGCAAAAAATTCGTAAGTTATTGCTCAAAAATGATGTTGCTGCAATTGAATTTGGGACAGCATATTTTAAAATTATGTTAACTAAATCTAAGGGCAATATATCTAAAGCATTAGCGTCATATAATTTAGGGTATGGAAATGGTTTGAAATTGAAACAACCACATAAACATAGATATGTACGTAGGGTAAATAAGTGGATTACTAACGAAATTATGCCCATGAATAAAGAAACAGATTTAGAAGAAAACGAAAATCTTACGTTACAAACTATATTTTAAAAAGTTCTATACATTCTGAAACTTTCGTGGTATAATATTGTCTTATAACTTCTTATGGACAAACCATAAGTTGTATTCAGGAGAAACAAATGACAGAAGTAACAGATGTAATATTGCCATCAAATCCTAAAGATAGGCAGAAACTTAGAGGTATGCTAGGTGAAGTAGAAAATTGCCTTATTCGCATGGATTCAGAAAGAGAAGCAAAAAATGAAATTGTAGAGGAAGCATCGACACAATTTTCGATTCCTAAAAAACTAATCAATAAATTAGCCAGAACTATGCATAAACATAATTATTCAGAAATGGTTACTGAAGATGAAATGTTCCAATTGCTTTATGAAGGTGTACTTGAAGAGAATTCTTAATGTCATATATTAGTACAGAACGTAAAGGTGATAAAGTATTAGTTTGGGAAAGAACCGAAGAAGGAAGAATTTTTAAAGAATATTCAGCACCATTTTATTTTTATACCAAGAACAGAAATGGTGAATATAAAAGCTTATTTGGCGATGCATTAATAAAACATGAATTCAGCACTAATAAGGAAATGGTGGATGCAAAAGCATTATTTCAAGCAAATGAAATATTTGATGGAGATGTATCACCCGAGTTGAAAATTCTTTCAGATAAATATAATGAAGTTACTGCACCAAAGTTGCATGTGACCTTTTATGATATCGAGAATGATTATGATATGGAAATAGGTCATGCAAGCATTGAGAACCCGTATGCACCAATTAATTCAATATCCTTATATCATACATGGAATAAAAAGTTTGTCCTTCTAGCAGTTCCACCAGACGGACAGGATTGGAATTCAGAAACACTTCTGGAAGCAGTTAACGAAAAGGTTCCATTACCAGAAGATATGAATATTGATATTCATATTTTTAACACAGAAAAAGAGTTATTAAAATATTTTTTAACGGAAATAGAAGATAGTGATTTACTGTCTGGCTGGAATAGTTCTCGGTTTGATGATCCGTATATTACAAAACGTATAGAAAAAACATGTGGTAAACATGCTCTTAAAGAATTATCATTTAAGGAATCATTTAAATCAGTTAAGTTTCGTGAAGTAATTGATAAAAAATATGGTAGTACTTCTATATTAGTAGATTGGGGTGGTAGAATAAACTCTGATTATTTGGAATTATATAAAAAATATGATCCATCAGAAAAACAATCTTTTAAACTTGAATCTATTGCAGAAGAAGAATTAGGTGATAAATTACCAAAATTAGAATATGAAGGATCATTAGCAAAATTATATGTAAAAGATTTTGCATATTTTGTTAGATATAACATTCGTGATACTGAAATTCTTAAAGCATTTGAAGAAGAATTAGGATATATGGAATTGGCAAATCAAATTTGTCATTTATCATGTTGCCAATGGAGTCATTTATTAGGTACAGTTAGAATTGCTGAAATTGTAATTAGGAATTTTTGTTTACACAAACACAATTTGATTTTACCAGATAATGATGAAAATAAAGATGGTGATAGAGCCGAAGGTGCATATGTATTAGATACAATTCCGGGGTTTTATGATTGGATAGGTAGTATTGATATAACAAGCCTGTATCCTAGTGCTATTATGAGCGTAAACGCCAGCCCAGAAACATTACGCGGACAATTTAAAGAAACTGTAGAGTCTGTAGATTTAATTAAACAACAGTCTGATACAGAACTAACTCTTGTATTAGAAAAAAATGGCATAGAATATACAAAATCTGCGAAAGAATGGCGGGAAGAACTTTTAGAATTAAACTGGTCTATAAGTGGTTATGGAACAGTTTTCGATCTCAAAGAAAAAGGCATTATTCCTATGATTCTTGAGGAATGGTTTGCTATGAGAAAAGAATATAAAGGCGAAGGAAAAAGATGCTATAAAGAAGCACAAAAAATCTTAGAAAAATATAAATAATTACTGTTCTTATTATGGAGATTTTATTTTATCATGGGTAGATATTTTTCAAAAATTAAAGAAGGTAGTACATTTATATTTCTAGGTTTGTGTGGATGCATATTTTTTCTTATCCTTATTTTTGGTCAATTTTTTATGAATCATGGGTGGTTAATAAAAAGTCAGGCTATAGGATATTTAAAATCAGATGACACAAATAAGAAATAATATTAAAATATCAGATGAAGATGCAAAACGATACGATGAATTAATACAACAAGCAAACTATTATGATCGTATTCAATATGTATACAAAATACGTCTTAATAGTTTATATGGTGCTTTGTTAAATGCGTTTTTTAAGTTTTATGATATGCGACTTGGTAGTAGTACAACGGGAACCGGACGTATTATTATTAAACATCAATCAGCTATGGTTAATAAATTATTGAATGATATTTATGACTATAAAGGCGATGCTCTAGTAGCAGGTGATACTGATAGTTCATACTTTAAAACATATGCCGATAATAAAAATGATGCAATTCTAATCGCTGATGCAGTTGGAAAAGAAGTAAATGAAACATTTCAAGAATTTATGCGTGAAACATTTTTATTGCCAGATGGGTATAATAATAAAATCCAAGCAGCACGTGAAATTGTAGCGTCTAAGGCAATATACATTAAAAAGAAAATGTATCTTGGATTTATTATTAATAATGAAGGCGTTGCATGTGAAAAACTTAAGATGATGGGTATTGCATTAAAAAGAACTACTATACCTAAAGAAATCGCAATTAAACTTACAGGATTTGTAAAAAAATTATTATCAGGTGAAGATTGGGATGAAACTAAGAGAGATGTTGTTGCATATATAGAAGAATTAAAAAAGTTTGATACAAAAAATGTTTTAATGCTAGGTAAACCCATTGGTGTTAAAAATATGGATATGTATTCTGAATTGTATGCATTGGATAATAAAACTAACTTACCTGGACATGTTGCTGCTTCAATTTTTTACAATAAAGTTCGAGAAGAATATAAAGATAATGCTAGTCCAAAAATAACATCTGGTATGAAAATACGCGTATTCTATTTAATCAAAAATTTTGAACGTTTTAATAGCATAGCAATACCTACAGATATAGAAGAAATACCTAATTGGTTTATTCAGGATTTTAAACCTTTAGTTGATGTAAATAGGCAAATAGAAGTTTTAGTCAATAAACCGCTACGATCAATATTAGATCCAGCGAACTTAGTAGTACCTTCAAAGCAATTATTAATGGAAGATGATTTATTAAGTATAGATGGAATAGAAAATAAAACCATAAAAAAATCAAAAAAATCAAAATCAGAACCCCAATTATTGGATAATGATTTATTTAACATATAACATATAGGATAATATATAATGAAATTAGAAACTACAACAATAGATTTTATCAAAAACACTATATCAGCAGCAAAACTTATTGGTCTTGAAACTATTATTATCGAAAGTGATATGATACGTGGGCTTACTGAAACAAGAGATGCATTTATTTTACAAACAGAAAATATACCAACATTAGAATTTGATGCTATGGGAGTTACTAGACTTGATGTCTTAAACACTAGGCTTAATATTACTGATAATGTTAATGTATCAGCGTCACTCAATGATGCTGGTTGGGTTGAAAATCTTACTATATCAAAAGATCGTACTAAGACAGAATTCAATTGTGGTAATCCTAATAATATATCGGCGGTTAAGTCTATTAATGATTCATTTGATTATACTATCGAATTTACTGAAGATGACGTGGTTATGTTAACTAAAGCGGCATCATCTGTTGCATCTGATGATTTAGTATCTATAAACAGTGATGGACAAAGTGTTAGTTTTGTTTTATCTGAATTTAATAAAGATGTATTTAAGCATGAGTTCTTTGAAACTCCTAATACTTTTGCTAATAAATATTCATTGAAAATACTTTTATCCTTATTGAAACAAAATACTACAGGTGAATTTGTTATAAGTTCAAAAGGGATTTTAAAGATAAATGTCAACGGCTTTGACTTCTATATTATGGTAAAGGCAGTTTAATGTTCGATAAAAAAGTTTTACTAGAAAAATACAATGAAAATCTAAAGATACAAATGCATGATATCGACACACTAAAAAACGATATCGAGGAACTAACTATGCGGCTGAATGAACAACAAATAACATTAAATAAATTTAGTGCATTTGTTGATAAACAGGAAAAAGAAGAAAAACGAAAAAGAGCCAAATATGATTCCGATGAACCGTGGGTTGAAATGAAAAATGTTGTTGATTCCGAAAATGGTGGTATTAAAATGGAAATGGATTGGAATGATGCATTTATTAAACATTTACGCTCAAATGGGTTTGCAGGTGAAAATGACGATATATTAATTCAACAATATATTTCAGTTATGTCACAGCAAATAGCTGTTGATATGTCTGATGATAATGTTGAACCTGAACCTGAACCTTTAACAGAATAATATAATATGAATTACTTATTATTTGACATGTCAAATATCCTTTATAGGAATTATTTTGGCAATCCTAATATCAAAGGTGAGCATAAGGGTGCATTGGCTTTAAATGCGGCTATAATAACCTTAAATTCCTTCTACAAGAAGTTTACGCCCGATAAGGTAGTAGCAGTCTTTGATAAAGGTTCGTCATGGAGAAAGGATTACACGAAATCTGATAAATGTTTGTCACGAAAAATTTATAAAGGTCAACGTCGTAAAAATATGACAAAATCTGAATATAAAAAATATTTGGAATTTTTAGAACATACACGTGAATTTGAAGATATGATTCGTGAACATACTACAATGATATGTTTATCACATGAAAATTTAGAAGCTGATGATCTTATTGCAGGGTTCACACAAGCGTATGAAGGTGATAAAATTACTATTATTAGTAGAGACAGAGATTTCTTGCAATTAACTAATGATATAGTTAAATTATTCGATCCTCAAAGTGCTAAATATGTTACATTGAAAACAGATTGGAATAATGATAAAGAATGGTTCATGTTTGTTAAGTGTATACGAGGTGATACAGGTGATAATGTTCAATCTTCATTTCCTGGGATTCGTATGACGAAATTAAAGACAATTTATAATGAACCTTTTCTCAAGTTGAATATGATGGAAGATACATGGATACATCCGCTAGATCAACGAGTAATGAAAGTAGGTGATTTATTCAAAGAAGGTGAACTTCTTATGGATTTAACTAAACAACCAGCAAAAATCCGAAAACAAATATTTAATACAATATTAGAAAGTATCGATAATCCTGGTAAATTTAATTGGGTGCGTTTTATACAGTTTTTAGGTAAACATAAATTAGGTGGCATAAGCAAAAGTGTCGATGATTATGTTGAATTGTTGTCAGCTTAATCTGTGTTTTCGTCGTCGTCATCTTTTCTAAAAAACTCTGGCACAGAATTATTATTCTTGTTATCTGTATCCCAAGATTTAAAATTATAATCTTTCCAATTTATACCTGTATTAGCATAAAATGCAAAAATCGCCGCCGCTAGAGATACAATAGCAGTTACAAATGATGTTTGTTGGGTAGTTGCTTCTATACCCAACGACATAAACCAATTTATAATATCATATACCAAAAATCCATATCCAACCACTATTAGTCTTGGAGCGATTCTGTAAATGTCAATGGTTTCAGCAAAAGCCGCCATTAATGCTCTAAATTTATTTAAATTATTATAAAAGTTCATTTATTCATCCTTGAATTTAATATGTTTGTAGTTTCATAAATATTTATTATTATTACATAATTAGGAGTTTAAAATGCCTGGGATAAGTAGAGACACAATAGATAATGCCGGTGGTTCTTTAATCGCCACAGTAACAACGATTAAGGTCAATAATCAATCAATTATCGTCAAAAACGATTCAGTTACATCACATGATTCTGGTCCACACACTAATGCAACAATGATAGGTTCATCTGGAACCGTTAAAGCTGGCGGTAAATTTGTATGTAGACAGGGAGATAATGCATCATGTGGACATACTGCTACAGGTTCCGGTGATGTAAACGCAGGATAATGAAAAAATTAACCAATAATGTAATAAGTATATGGGAAATAGCTTTTTATTCTAATTGGCACACATAAAAAATCTACCTATAAATAATTTTAAACATAATTAGGAGATTGTAAATGATAGAGGTTATACCAGGAAAATATCCACATATTGCATGGATTGATTTAGAACATGACGGAATTGCCGTTGAAATTGCCGTAATGAAGAATGATGATTCTGGTTTGTATTTTATAAGGTTGGATCAACTAGATCGTATTGATAAACAGCGACTTTTCAAGGTTATTAATAACCGAAATGCAAACTTATATGAGCTTTGGGATCTTATGAGTAATTGTACGATTGGAAATGGTAGCAACGCTTTATCTTATTTTCATCAATTAGTTAAATGTTATACCCCACAAGGTAAGATTATTAAGCCTACAGAAGGAAGACGTGGCGTTGGTGAGAATTATCGTAAATTCCCTGTTAAAGAAGAAGTTCCAGCAGTACTTGAAGAAGTAGTAGTACCTGAAGAAGTAACAAGAACTCCTGCACCTGCACCCACACCTGCACCCGTAGTTAAGACAAGACGCAAACCTGTACCGCGTAAAATACCGCCGCATAAAAGAGTTGCCGCCAAAAAAAAGTAAACTATTCCAAATAGATTAAAAGCACATGATAAGTCATGTGCTTTTAATTGTCATATTTGTTAGAAATTTCATAATTTCATAAATATAATGTATGGAGAAGTGACGGTAGTGTTGCAAATAGTGGAAATTCAGTTCACTGGACAGTAGACGCAGAATTATAAAGGAATAAATTTATGACAAAATCAAGAGAACTTTCAGATTATGCAAATAAGCAAACTACTAAGAACATTATAATTAATGGGAATTTTGATATATGGCAAAGAGGGACTAGTTTAATTGCTGGAACTGGTACACGATATTTATCAGATAGATGGGGGAATGAAAGTGTTGGGACAACAATAATACCAACGCGTGAATCTATAATATTAGGCGATATACAAAATGCAAAATATTTTCATAGAAGTGTTGTAACGTCTGTAGTAGGTACAGGGAATTATGCATCATTATTAACTGGAATTGAAGATGTTTCTACACATGCAGGTAATACAATTACTTTATCATTTTATGCCAAAGCAGACGTACCGAAAAACATAGCATCTGATTTAAGACAAGAATTTGGGACTGGTGGTACACCATCTACTACTGTAACAGGTATTGGGGTAACAACACATGCTTTGACAACAAATTGGCAAAAATTTACTACGACTATTAATATACCATCAATAGCAGGAAAAATGATAGGAACTAACAATGATAATTTTTTGCAACTAGTATTTTGGTTTGAATCTGGATCTGATAATGATGCAAGAACTAATGCATTAGGACAACAATCGGGTATTTTTGATATTGCACAAGTTCAAATAGAAAGTGGCGGGATAGCATCAGATTTTGATTTACGTAGTTTTGGTATAGAATTATCATTATGTCAACGATATTATGAAAAATCATATGATGAAAATATAGCTATTGGATCAGTTGTAACAGATGGATTTCCTTATTTATCTAGTCAACCAAATACAGCACTTGTACAATTTCAATCACCAGTATATGCAACACCCAAACGTATTTTTCCCACACGAACAGTATATTCTACAATAACACCTAATACACCTAATACAGTTACAGAAAATGATTCTGGGGGTTCAAATCGTACAGCATTAGGAATTACACAAGGAAATACAAAACTTTTCGGCACAGTAATTCATAGTGCATTGAATGGTGGTGCATTCCGATATATATATCATTGGACAGCAGATGCAGAATTTTAAAATACTTCTTGACAAGTTCAAATAACCTGTTATACTTAACACACTGGTTGGTATAAAATATCACACCATATTGGGAAAAGTTAAATTCTACAAATAGAGCTGATAAATACACAATGTCGGTAAACTATTGTATTTCTAAATTTAAATGAAATCACTATTGATTTTGTAACAGGAGACCAAAAATGCATAGAATTTCATCTGTTAATTGGTTTTTATTGTATACTTTATATGACACCCAAATAGAATATTAGTTCAAATATGAATTATGTGCTTCTAGCTACTGATATTGTTAGCGTGTAGGTAATGGTGAGAGTCCGATTGCCAGTTTTATTCACAGGTGCAAAAGTTAGGTGGGCCAAAAGACGTTCTCGTTCATTAGTAGGATTAGTAGGAGCATTTTGTAATCCTGCACTTAATCCTGCAACAGGAGTTTCAAAAACCACGTCACCACTGTTTAATGCAATGAACATGTTATTTAGAACACCATTTTTTGCTTCAATAGTAGAAGTAGTTCCTGTAGTATTACTTTTAAATAATAAAAACCCAAAAGTATTTGCACCGGCTATAGAAGGATAGTTTCCAGAATTATCTGAAATTGATATAGTACCACCATTTAATACAGGTGTTCCCCATACAGGATCATTAGTGTTTATTGCTTCACAAAGATCACCATATGTTATAGCACCGGATATACCAGTACCAGATGCAGGTGTAGTAAATGCTACTGTTTGGTCTGAACCACCATCAACAGATACTAAAAATGTATATGGTGTATTAACTGCTAAATTAGAATTATCTTCAGAATTTTTTCCACGAACATTAATTTGATGGAAACCAGAAGAATCTGAAGCAACAGCACCAAATGTGTATAATCCAATTTCGTCGAATACAAAGGCACTTTCTGTATCAGTTATAGGGTCACAGCCAACGCACAGTGGATTTGGGGCTTGATCTGACGGAATCTGTGATATGGGTTCATCAGGATTCAAAGTCGATGTAATCACGACCTCAGACACGATACCAAGCTCCCTGCTTCGCACACCAGGTCCAGAAACATGTTCTACTGTAGCCGGATCACTTGTTGGAACTGAACCACCACCAGGTCTTGTACCTGCGGCAGGTCCAGAAGAACCAGGATCAACGCCAATATTAATATTGCTATCATCTATTATTTCAGAATATGTTTCATTATAAAGACGTGATCGCCATTCTTGTAAATCAGGTGGTTGCCCATCGTTTGGTGGATTAAATGTGACTTGTTGTGCAACATCAACTATTGTACCACCATTACCGTATGCTATTCTATGAATAAAATTGTTGCTTTCGTTAGCTAATCCACGTGCAAAAACACGGGCGATATTTTGTGGGTGGATTGCATTACATTTATCTAATAATACATTTCCTATATCATCGTTTATAAGACAATGCCCACTTACATTAATACTAAGTTTATCATTAATTTTAGTTTTCATAGTATTATTTATAACTTTTGATAAAATCATTTTCCCAAATAGTAATTAAATTATAACCCAAGTTTTTTATTTCTTGTTCACGTTGCATGGTTTTCATATATAAACTTCCAGCAGACATTTTTAAAAAAGGTCTGGGTACTTCATTTTCGTTAAATATATTTAAATTGCCATGCCAAATATCACCATAAAATTCATAAATTGTATTATTGGCTTCACAATAACCATCTGCTTTATAATTTGTTGTTGGTATATAATATTCACCACCATTCTCTGCATGTTGAATATGAATATTTTCTTTTTTACTTATCTCGTTTAACCAACATATTGCCTGTTTTGAGTAATTTTTATATGAACATAAAGGGCAATTAGTTTGTTTGTTTATATGATATCCGGGGCGTTGTTTAAATATTCCATGTTTTTTACATATTATATTAATTTTTTTATTTGATGATATATAATCATCTATATATTCGTATTTATCACCATGTATTTTTCTAGCATTTATTTTAAAATTTTCAGATGCATTTGATTTTTGTTTTAATTGTATGCATTTTAAACAGCCACTTCCTTTTAAATGAGTTCTAGGTAATTGTTTGAAATATCCATGAATAGGACATTTTATAGATATTAATGTATAACTGTTTATATAATCATTAGAATACACATATTTATTATTATGTACATTATGTGCAAGTATTTGAAATGTTATATTATTCAAATTAGAATATTTAAATACACATTTTTTGCATCCCGACCCCCGTAAGTGATTACTAGGTGTTTGACAAAATTCGCCATGTATGGGACAAATAATTTTTATTTTAGTTTTATTATTAACATATTCATCGGGATATTTATATTTGCCATCATGAATATTATTTGCTTGTTGAATAAATTCTTTTGTTGTTGGTTTATGTTTATTGGAACATTTAGAACAACCATATCCTTTTATATGTTTATTAGGTATTTGATGAAAATCGCCATGTATGGGACAAATAATTTTAATTTTAGTTCTAGCGTTAATATATTCATCGGGATATTTATATTTGCCATCATGAATATTATTTGCGTTAGTTACAAATTCATTAGTTGTTAATTTTTTCATTTCGGAATTGCATTCTGGTAAAGGCAAATGCTTACATTGAAGCTTTTCTTCTACAAGTTTTTATATTTTTAATATACATAATATTCGTGTTATAATTATATATTATAACACGAATTCATGTGAAAAAACGATATTTATTTTATGTGGTATAGCGTGTAGTTATTGTCCATGAAATTTGATCATGTGTTGCATCGGCAGTAGCAGGTGCTTCGACAGTAAATTCATCATCAATTGCAAACGATGTTTCAGTTACAGTGAATACACTGGCATTCGCCGCAGCAGAGAATGCACATGTTCCAAATTGAACAGAGTTTTTCTTTAACAAGTATGTTGTTATTCCTGTTGTTGCTACTTCACTACTCATTGTACTTCCATTAGCATTAGTAGGGATTTTCATTGCACGTGTACAACGAAAACGACTAAGGACTGCACCATCAGTAGGTTTTGAAAGTGTTGAACCAGCAATATCATAATTCCAGTCAGAATCTTGAATAAATTGGATTGTATCCATTAACATATTTTTCTCCCCTTTAAATCGACACAATTCGTACTCTACCAACTTGATTCGCAGAAAATGTTACTGTTAACGTATTATTATCTGTATGAACCACATTTAGCGGAAGAACTTTAGTTAAACTACCGGAAACATCAATAAATGCATCCGTATCAATTGTAGTAGCCGCCAAATTATGAGATATTACCCATGAAGCAGAACTTACTGATTGTAAATGATTATATTCAGCCATTATTATCTCCTTTATACGACTAAAGCTCTACCTGCATATGCAGTAGAAAATGTTATAGTTACAACTGTTGTACTAGTAGCCGTAACTGTATCAGGCATAATTTTTGTATCCGTACCTAAAATATCAACCCAACAATCAACTACAGGCGTTTTTGTCCCTAAACTATGGGTAATCGTCCAAGTTGTAGAAGCAACCGCTTGCGTGTGTTCAAAAGCCGTAAATGATTCTATAGCCATTGTTTATCTCCTTATACAAACTTAGCACGGCCCGTTTGAGCACTGCTAAATGAAATTGTTGTCTGAAAGATAGAATCATGCACTATTGAAAGTGGTTGAATTTCTACATCAGTTGATAAGAATACTCTAGTAATTGGGTAGTAACCTAAGTTGTGTGTAACAACCCACGCAGTACTTCCAACTGATTGCGTATGAGTAAACGTTACTTGATCTGGTTGAAGAACTAATGCTCCTTCCACAACACCAATAGTAGGATCACCATACATTACAATAGCACGTCCAGTTAAGGATATGCTAAAAGTAGCTGTAACATTGTTATTGTCTACAATAGCAACATCATCGGGTATGATTAATTTTTGTGTCGTATCATCGTAAATTTGAACAATAGGATTAACTGTATTCAAATTATGGGCGATTGCCCAAGTTGCTGATGTCGAACTTTGTGTATGAACATGTGTATCTCTTTTATTTGTCATTGGAACCCAAACTGGGATACCCGTTGACAAGGCAACACAAATCCATACTTGTTCACTTACAAAAACGATACGACCTACAATGGGTGATTCGGGGAAAGATGTTTCAAGACCAATACCTGGTTGTTTTATTTGTCCTAATGCTGATTCAGCACTTGCAAAATCTACATCTCCATGAAACTTCATATATAAACTCCCTTTATAAAGTAGTCAAATGGGGGCCAAAAGCCCCCATTTAATTTATTTACTGTATTATACAGTTTCACTCGCTGCACCAGCAACACCAGTAATAACCGCAGTACCAGTGATTGCAGTATTAAAAGTAATTGTTGTTACAGTTGTACTTGTTGCAACGATAGTTTGTGGAATAATAACATTATCCGTACTATCATATACTGTTACATTCACAAACTTCTGACCCAAGTTATGGGTTACAGTCCATGAAGTAGCAGATGTTGTATGATCATGTACAAAGTGAATCTGACTAGGTGTATAGTTAAATGGAGTTGTTCCAGTTACTAATACCTGACCACTTGCAGTACCGCCAGCAGTAATATCAGCCAAATCTTCAGTATTCACCGTGCTTACTAATGTAGCAGGTGTTACATCGACCCAATTGGTTCCGTTGAACTGAATTACATCGTTAGTTGCAGCAGCAGTAATAATTACATCACTTAAATCAGTAAGAGCAGCAGACCAATTTAAAGTAACTGTATCAGTTGCAGAAACAACAGATGCGATGTTAGTACCACCAGCAACAGTTAATGTTTGACCTAATGATACAACTTCAGCAACACCAGAATCAGCAGCTAATGTAATTGAACTATTTGCTAATGCACTATTTGGAACAGAAACTAAATCAAGTTCAATACCAGTAAACGCTAAACCAGAACCGGCAACTAAGTCCAAACTAAGAACTGTACCAGAACCACCTTGTATACCGTTACCAAGTGCAGTACTTGCGATTTCTGTTTCCGTAATACCACTTAATGGAACTTTAATACCAGCACTACTAAGTGACAAAGTTGTTCCGTCAATACGGATACCAACCTGAGCGTTAGTAGTAGTATCATCAACACCACCTACTGTAGCAGAAGTGTAAATACCACCACCGGTATGGAAATCCAAACCAACTTCATCAGAAGGTAATTCGATAATACCAGCACCCATGTTTACATTAAGAGTATTTCCAGTTTTACCTAAACCAGCACCAGCAACAACACCAGATGCACCATTTTGTTGTACAAACGAAACAGCATCAGTATCAACAGTAGCAACAGTATTTACCTGTGTCCAAGAAGTATCTGCTTGTGTAGTACCAGTATTAACAAAAATAGTAGCATTGGTAAATTCAGCAGCAGCATCCATATCGGTAGCACGTGTCCAAGCACCAGCAGCAGTTACATATATACCATTTTCAGCCGGAGCAGTTTGATCTTTAACCAAGATTCTACTCGTAGAAGTTAATATACCATCAATGGTTTGTTCACCGGTAAGTGATACGTTAGCTGTTGTAGCAACTTCGGCAGGATTTTTCCAAGAAAGACCATTAACCAAACTATCAACATATGCTTTGTTTGCAACTTGAGTATCAGCGACAGGTGCATTTGTTATTGTAATAACATTTGTTCCCATTGCCAATGTACCAGTCATTGTATCACCAGTAACATCTACAAAATTAGTATCTGATTCAGTTTTACTATAAACATCTAATGAAGTACGTGCAGCAGCAGGAGCAGTATCTACCCATGAAGTTCCGTTATGCATTAATACATCAGCATTAGCAGCGGCAGTAATAACTACATCAGACAAGTCGTTAAGTGCAATACCATCGCTAATTACAGCATTATTAATATCTGCAAGAGTTACGCTAACATTAGCCAAACCATCAATATCATATGCGATGAATTTATCACCAGATGCGATACCGGCATCAACGCCTTGTGTATTTACTGTAATAGTAAGACCTGTATTAACATCAGCAGCATCAGTGACAGCACCAACAGCGGCATTAGTTACGATGAAATCTGTAAAACCTACAGGTGGTAGACCATCAGCAGTATTAAAATCACCAAAACCATTAATAGCAGCAGATGCAGCGGCAGCAACAACAGTGTTAGTATTTGAAGCAACATTTACTTGAATTGCAGTTTTACCAGCAGGTGCAGGATCACCACCACCAGAAGCAACATTAAACCATACATAATATGAAGTTGTTGGGGAATCAAGTGTGAAGTAATCACCAGTAACAATACCAGAAGATACAGCACAATCAATAGTAGTTACTTCTGCAACACCAGTTGAAACAGCAACATTACCATTGATATCTAAACCAATCGTAGGATCTCCTGCAACACCATTACCGTTAGTAACAGCAAGTCCATCAAGTGCACCAGCACCATCAACAGTTATACTACGTGAAGCATATGTATCGGCAGCAGTACGTGTTACTAAACCATTAGCAGAAATTGCATTTGGAATATCCAAATCTTGAACCATGTCTGTAAAGGTATAACGAAGAGTAGAACCACCGTCATTTACAGCGATTTCATCAGCTAATACTAAAGTAGTACCAGCAGCTAAACCAGCAACACTCATTGCGATAGTGATTAAATCAGTACCAGGTGATGTTGCAGCAGTTACGATACCACCGTTAGTTGCAGTTTTAATTTCGAACGTATCAGAAGTATTTGCTGCGGCAATAGAACCAGAGTCAGCATTTACTGCACCATAAGAATTACCGCCAATAGTTGATGGTGTTACATTAACCCAGTTTGTACCGTTCCATTGCATTAAGTCATTAGTTGCAAGTGCAGTAAATCCAGATTTTTCCCATTGTGAATTAACGCTGTCATAACGAAGCAAGTCACCATCAGCAATACCCGTATTCAACGCTGAATCAACGTCAGTCAATTCTGGTAGCGTATCAACACCAGCAGCACCGGAAATCGCGGTGTCCAACTGCAAGATTGCGTTCGCAAGGTTAGTTGATGCAGTGATGTTAGTACCAGCATCAAGAACAGATCCTACATATGTACCATCTGTATCAAATATGCCGCCAGAAGCAGTTTCAATTGCATCTACTTCAAATTGCAATGCACCTACACCAATACCAGCAAAAGCACGCCATGCAGTGCCATCATACCAGTTAAGTTCGTTTGTTGTAGTGTTATAAATTAAACGACCAGTGTATAATTCAGCACCACCAAGTAACGCATCACGAGCAACTGTCGTAAAACGTTGCATAAGGGCTTGCTGTAGTTCTCCAGACCCACCCGTATGAAATTTTAAATTACCATTAATTACCATATTTTTAATCTCCTTTAAATTTTAAAAAAAGTTTTATGCATAAATGTTTTTTTTATTATTTTTTATAATTACTATTTATACTTTAATTAAAAAAATTTGATTAAAACATACAGAGATGATATAATATATTATGTATAAATTATTAGAAAAATCCAAAATAGCAAAAAGTTTAGGTAATATTCCTAAAGTAAACAATAAATTATACCCAGAATATTTGGAATTATTAAATTATACCCAATTTTTACCAGAAAATTCACCCATTCGGGAACGATTATATTATGTAGAACATAAATTAAAAAAAATAAAACAGTGTTTTGCATGTAATAATAAAGCATATTGGGAACAACGTGGTAAACATAAAAACACATATAAAAAATATTGCAAGAAATGTTCAGCAAAATCAGTAGAGAAAAAAGAATTAATGAAACAGACTATGCTTGATAAGTATGGGGACGAAAATTATAATAATAGGGAAAAACAGAAACAGACTATGCTTGATAAGTATGGGGACGAAAATTATAATAATAGGGAAAAACAGAAACAGACTATGCTTGATAAGTATAGTGTTGAACATAATTGGCAAAACGGTGAGTTAAGAGAAAAACAGAAACAGACTATGCTTGATAAGTATGGCGTTGAACATAATTGGCAAAACGGAAACCTGCGTGATAAAATAAATGTAACAAAAAAAGAAAAATACGGCGACGAAAATTATAATAATAGGGAAAAGGCAAAACAAACTTCTTTAATTATTTATGATAGAGAACATCATTTTTATTCACATATATCTAAAGATAATTTACAATTATTAAGTAATAAAGAGTGGTTGACTACGAAATATAAAACATTAAGTATATTAGAACTTTCTGAAAAATTAAATGTGCATGTTGGAACCATAAGAAAACGATTAGCAAAATTTAATATTCCCATAATCCGTGATCCAATTAGCAAACCAGAAAAAGAAATAATAGAATTTATTAAAAGTATTTATAATGGTAAAATTATAACCAATACAAGAAGTATTATTTTTCCTTTCGAATTGGATATTTATATACCAGAATATAATTTTGCTATAGAATTTGATGGTATTTTTTGGCATTCTGATTTAATTGGGAAGGACAAAAATTATCATTATAAAAAAACAAAATTATGTAGTGATAAGAATATTAAGTTATTTCATATATTTGAAAACGAATGGTCTAATTTGACAAAAAGGGACATTTGGTGCTCTATGATTACGAATGCTTTATGTGCATCAAAAAGAATATATGCAAGGAAATGTATAATAAAAGAAATTTCATATAATATTGCTAAAAAGTTTCAAGAAGAACATCATTTACAAGGTATTACAAACGCTTCTGTAAGATTGGGATTATATTATCAAGAAGAAATAGTAGCATTAATGACTTTTAGTAAATCACGATATAATAAGCATTATAATTGGGAATTAATGCGTTTTTGTAATAAAAAATATTATACTGTTGTAGGTGGTGCTAGTAAATTATTTATGCATTTTAAAAAACATTATAATGGTTCAGTAATTAGTTATGCAGATTTACGACGTAGTAGTGGTGGTCTGTATAAACAATTAAACTTTAAATATGTAAATAATTCAACACCAAATTATTTTTATTTTAATTTACCAAATTTAACATTACATTCTAGGATAACATTTCAAAAACATAAATTGCCACAATTATTAAATATATTTGATGAAAATCTTACAGAATGGGAAAACATGCAAAATAATGGTTGGAATAGAATTTGGGATTGTGGTAGTCAAGTATGGATATATAATTAATTTCTATTCATGCGTCTGACACTAGTTGTTAATGTTTTTATTGCATTATTAAACTCAACTGGTTCAACTAGTGATTGACCTAAATCAAATTCAGTAATCAATTCTTCTGGTATATCAACAAATATAAAGATACCTTTATTATTATCAATAATTATATCATTTAGTGCATAACCCTTAATTCTTAAAACTGCTGCTAAAATTATATCTGTTGTTTTTAATTCCATATGTGTTATCCTTTATGTCCTAAAAAATGCTATGTGACCTGTTCCTTGTATAGGTACATTAAATCGTATATGTACGGTATTAGTGTTAACTATTTCTATTTCATCTGGTAAAATGAACATGCCGGTTATATCATAAACTTGTACTATTAATTGATCAGAATCACAGTTATGTGGTATAACCCAAAAGTCACTAGGTATTAATTGTTCATATAAAAATCCTTTAGTAGCGAAATTAGGACCACCCGCACCGCCTCTGGCAACAATTTTACCAGTTTGTTTATCTATATGAAGGGGTACTAGATTAGCCATTATATTACCTCCTCGTAATGTATTAGCGGGTTAATTGATACTAATATTGTATTAGCATCAACAACTACACCTATTTGTTGAATTGATATTACTTGTGGAGGTGCAGTAACAATTTCTCCCGTTTGTCCTACAAATAAAGCTGATCCTGCGGGTTCCGTAAATGTGAAACTATCATCTGTTATATAACCCGAAGTTAAAAATGTTCTTACTTCACCAGATGCAGATTCTTCTCTAGTAATACCAATACATGGAAATTGTGGTTGTAAGTGCGAGGCTAATCCAATTTCACGAGGTCCTTTATAAGATACACAATGAAATATAGGTAGAGGTTCAATAGCTTTACCATCTACTAATGCTGGTTCTAATTTGAAACTTGCAAGTTTAGAAAATTGAGATAATACTGGCGTTTCAGTAGTTAAAAATTTACCTCTTCCTCTCCTATCAAATCTTTTAACTGGTTTTGCTATATTATCATCATCAAATAAAATATGCCCTGAAAATACTGTATCTAAAATTCCTGCTTGTGTTCCTAATGGCATAGGGTCAATTACTGAAGTACTTTGAACCCTTGCGGCAAAAACTCGTATTTTAGGAACAAAACGATTTCCATTAAATACAA
>Ga0209992_10001075_pt1 | contig 31172 bp, 23 predicted proteins | sample 2SBtaG_2_FD_182564 | JGI IMG/M metagenome (GOLD analysis project Ga0209992, IMG submission 182564) | Deep subsurface microbial communities from Kolumbo volcano to uncover new lineages of life (NeLLi) - 2SBTROV12_ACTIVE470 metaG (SPAdes)... | ecosystem: Environmental > Aquatic > Marine >... | reverse complement strand
TTCCTCGGAACGTAGGGGTAAGTGGTGGACAACATCCCTTTTGTCCATCACTTACCCCCACTCATTAACACTTTACCCACACTCCGCCGTGAACGAAAGGCGGTCAACTGGAAACGCCTGCGGCGCAACAATAACAAACTTAAAAATAGGGGGGAATAAATTGACACCGATGAACGTTTAAAGTACAAGCTAAACCGTCAAAACAATGAGCCTTAAACGGCTACCCAATATCACCTTAATTATTGATCTATCAGGAACAGATCTGAACATTAGTTTCAGGCTCATTTAAGGATTGGAATAGACTCTCAGCTCCAGTGAATTCAAAATACATCCTTGCAAAAACTCGCTGCTTGATTTAGCTTAGCCAATATCAATTAACCAAAGTGGTAGAATGGCTGTTGTTTTCCAGGAAACTCCGACCGTCAGGTGCTATGCAGTCGCTAAAATTTATTAACATTAGGAGAATGAAATGAGCGTGACTTCCAAAGACGTTGCCAATAACACTGAGGTCAACGATGTTAGGATCAACGCTTTCCCCGCCTCTGACAAAGTTTATATACAGGGAAGTCGTCAAGACCTTCGCGTTCCGATGCGTAAAATCGCCCTTTCCGATACTCCTACAAGCTTCGGCGAAGAAAAAAATGACCCTATATACGTATATGACACATCTGGATTCTACACTGACCCCGAAATTGAAATCGACCTAAAGCAGGGTTTACCGCCCATTAGAGATCGCTGGATTGAAGAACGAAAAGACACCGAAATCTTAGCTGCTCCCAGTTCAGAATTTGGACGAAAACGATTGTTGAATTCATCCTTAACGCAATTAAGGTTTGAACATATCCGTAATCCTCGAAAAGCAAAACAAGGTGCAAATGTTAGCCAAATGCACTATGCCAAACAGGGCATAATCACACCAGAAATGGAGTTTATTTCAATACGGGAAAATCAGAACCGGGAGGTCATGACTGAACAATCAAAAAACCAACACCCTGGACAATCATTTGGTGCGATAATCCCACCAAACATTACTCCGGAATTTGTGCGCGACGAGGTCGCTCGAGGCCGGGCTATTATCCCGGCCAATATCAACCATCCAGAATTGGAACCGATGATTATCGGTCGAAATTTTTTGGTTAAGATAAACGGTAATTTAGGTAATTCTGCTGTGACCTCGTCAATAGAGGAAGAAGTGGAAAAGATGCTCTGGGGCATTCGCTGGGGTGCTGACACCATCATGGATTTATCCACTGGTAAAAACATTCATGAGACCCGTGAATGGATCCTGCGCAATTCTCCAGTCCCAATTGGGACTGTGCCCATTTATCAAGCCCTGGAAAAAGTCGACGGTAAGGCAGAAGAATTGTCTTGGGAAATTTTTCGAGACACTTTGATAGAGCAAGCTGAGCAGGGAGTTGACTACTTTACGATTCACGCAGGCGTGAGACTACAATATGTTCCACTTACGGCAAACCGGCTTACCGGAATTGTTTCGCGTGGAGGATCGATCATGGCTAAATGGTGCCTCGCTCATCATCAGGAAAGCTTTCTTTATTCGCATTTCCAAGAAATCTGCGAAATCATGAAGGCTTATGACGTTTCTTATTCCTTAGGTGATGGTTTACGACCAGGCTCCATTGCGGATGCTAACGATCCAGCCCAGTTTGCAGAACTCGAAACCCTTGGTGAACTGACTAAAATCGCTTGGCAAAACGATGTACAAACGATGATTGAAGGCCCAGGGCATGTACCCATGCAAATGATTAAAGAAAACATGGATAAACAACTCGAGGATTGTTTTGAAGCCCCATTCTATACACTTGGTCCACTCACGACTGATATTGCTCCTGGATATGACCATATTACTTCAGCAATCGGCGCAGCAAATATCGGTTGGTATGGTTGCGCAATGCTTTGTTATGTTACCCCCAAAGAACACCTCGGTCTTCCCAATAAACAAGATGTCCGAGAAGGTATCGTTACCTATAAAATTGCCGCCCATGCGGCAGATCTGGCGAAAGGCCACCCTGGGGCACAAATCCGTGATAACGCGATGTCCAAGGCTAGGTTCGAATTCCGCTGGGAAGATCAATTTAATTTGGGACTCGATCCTGAACGCGCCCATGAATTTCATGATGAAACTCTGCCCAAAGACTCTGCAAAAGTTGCCCACTTCTGCTCTATGTGTGGACCTCATTTCTGCTCAATGAAAATCAGTCAAGATGTGCGTAACTATGCTTCAAAGAAAGGGTTACAAACCAAGGATGCCTTACAGTCCGGTTTAGAAGAAAAATCTCAAGAATTTTTAAACGATGGTGGCAATATTTATCGTAAAATATAGCTATATCTTTCCACTGCTGCCCAACAGATAACTGTAGATAACTTGCATGTTGAAATTCTCCGAAAATACTGGTAAGTAGGATACCTACTTAGTGCGCATTTTTACCAACTGCTACCTTATAAACTGTTTGGAAAATAATTTTGAGATCCATCCCTAGTGACCAATTCTGGATATAATCCAAGTCATATTTGACGCGGCCTACCATTTTGTCTATCGTCTTCGTCTCACCCCTATAACCATTGATCTGCGCCAAACCTGTAATTCCTGGCTTCACTTTGTGCCTCAACATATAGCCGTTTATTTTCCTGCGGTAAAATTCATTATGTGGAACAGCATGAGGACGAGGCCCAACAATCGACATCTCGCCCCTCAACACATTAATAAACTGAGGGAGTTCATCCAACGATGTTCGTCTTAATAAAGCACCAAATCTCTCCAATCTAGGGTCATTTTTGATAGCCTGAGGGACTTCCACATCATCATCCGAGACCTTCATCGTTCTGAATTTGTATACTTTAAAACTTTCTCCATAAATCCCATAGCGCCACTGTTGAAAGATTATTGGTCCTGGAGAAGAGAATTTCACAGCCATAGCAATTACCGCCATAGGTATAGCGATTACGATCAAAATTAAAATTCCCAAAACGATATCGGTAGTACGCTTTATCCAAGCATCAAGACCATAAAATGGCGAATCGTAGATGCTGACGGCGGGAACTCCACTTACAGTACTCCAACGAGATCTCAGTGGATCAAAACCGAAAAGGTTAGGAACCAAGTAAATTGAAACGATACTATCAGAAAGTTTTTCGACAAGTTTGCGAATTCTTTCTCCCGCTCCAATTGGCAGGACAATATAAAGGACGCGTATCTTACCTTTCTTTACGTCTTTGACTAACGCTTTTAGATCACCAAGAAGCTGTATTTCATTATTCAAAAGTCGCGTTGGGCGATCTTGAATTCGGTCATCGTAATAACCGAGAAATCGCAAACCATACCCTGGCCTTTCTTTAAAAACCCTCTCAAGCCGTTGGCCCAGTTCCGTAGCACCTACTACAGCAACATCACTCTTTTGATAACGTTTGTTCGTTACTGCGCTCAGGACAAATCTTACAAAGCTATGTAAGATCATTAAAGCCAAAGGCGTCCAGAGTAACCAAAGAACTATTGAATCACTAAGGGACGAACCCGCCGTTATTTCAGGATAATAAATCCCACCCAAAATAAGACTGGTAAAAAACCAAGTTTTAAATAAATTTAGAGATTCTTTCCCTAAAGATGATCCATACCCATCAATATAGACCTCATTGAATTCTGCAATGACTTGATAAAAGAGAACACCGATCAAGGTTACCCCACTAAATTGGCCTGTCCATTCTACTTCGAAAATTACGCAAGCCAACCAAAAACTTGCGATAATAATTAGACTATCGGCCATTCGAAACAGTGCATTTTTTTTCGCTTGATCAGGTAACATCAATCCATCTGGGTAGTGGTACTTTTGTTGACTGTCAAGCAAAACATCACTCGCGAACTGGTCCTTTAATTCAGACCTATCGGGATAATATAATTTTTGTTTTTTGCTAAGAATTTTCATCCTAGAAACACATTTTTTTGATTTAACAAAACAAGTACATAAGCCCATCCACAACCTTACACTATCTTTTTTCTATTTACGGTTTGTGGTTTTTTGCGCCAAATAGATACTATTTTATAGTATTAGTGTATAAGCATTATATTCTCTCTCTGTGCCACCTTCCTGTCTTTTTAAACTCAATGACGCAGCTATATTAACATGTTAAATATTTTTGCGCAATAGGTTTTTGAAATAAATTTAACAACCGTAGGATCAATAACGGTCAACTATCAACGGTATCGCAGCGTCTCATTCGGATAAATTTTCGGATTAGGGATACCTCAGTAAGTCAGGTCCGACATTTTGTCGCTACCTCGTGATAAAGTCAGGAGCATCCGTCTCCAAAATCAACTCAACAATGGGGCCCCAGCCATCCTAGCATCTGCATCCGTACCATGACGCCACACCATCACATCTATTCGACGCTGCCTTCGCAGCACCCTCAACCGTCACCGATGTTACGATGCACCAAAAGTTGTTTAACAAAGTTAAGCGGAATCCAAAATGAATCAGAGAGCAATAGGCTTAGAATTAGCCAAAAATATCTTTCACCTTTAAGCAGGGAAACGTTTGCTAAACTATATAAAAAGTCTCCATGTTGGACGTAGAAATAAAAATACACGAACGGCGTATTAGTCATCTTTTTAACAGCCACAACACAGCCGCTAACCGCCAAGGAGACCGAATGATTCGATCTATGTTAGTGCCAACAATTAAAAATGTAAAATTTAAACTTTACCTGACAATAGTCAGCTTTTGACGGGGTGGCTGTCCGCCAAATCATATTATCGTAAGGTAAGCCAAATCGATTATTTTTTATGGGCCAGATTACGATTATCCAGGAAGGTGTTCATCAATGTTTTGCCGTAACACCACTGACCTTGATGAGTTCGTTCTTCACTATACACCTTAATCCACAGGTCCAAATCCTCCTGTAGTTGTTCGATGCTAGTACAAACGGTTTTTCGAAACACGGTTCGAAAAACTCGTTCAACATGATTTAATTATATCGCTCAGCGATGCCGTTCGTTTTAGGACTTTTGGTTTTAGTCCGGGTGTGATCAATGTCCTCAACGGCTAGATAAAGTTCATACGGAGACATTCCGGATTGTCGCCATATTTGGCCCCCCAATCGATCAAAATAAGTTGTAGTGGGATGCTCTGAACACCACTATAACCCAAACATTCACTCACAAACTCACTAAGCTTTCCTGGGCGACTTTGGTTTCCAACGCTTTGAAGCGCTTATTCATGTTTTCCAAATCATGGCGTTTCCAGATGCTGCGTAAAACGGTTGGTGAAATACAAGCCCTGTTTTTGAATCTCGTTAAAAGCACGAATCTGGCCCCAAAGTAAAACACCAATTGTTAGACTTTGCCCGTACTAATCTAGATCAGACCGTCAATCAATAAATTCTTGATACGCCATATTTGACTAAAAATTGTAAACAATACCCAAGCCAATATGGACTATAAGCTATGCTAAGGTTAAAAAAATAAAACCTTTGTATGTTAACTATTACACTTTAAACCAAATACTTTACTATGAAAGATTATTTCTATCTCCTACGCATTGACCATTGGTTTAAAAACGTTTTTATGTTCCCTGGCGTAGCCATGGCGGTTATTCTGATCGATATTCCTTTATCTGATATTATCGTTCCAATCCTAATTGGTTTATCTAGTACCTGTTTGATAGCCTCCGCCAATTATGTTATCAATGAGTGGCTCGATGCCGAATTCGATAAGCAACATCCTGTAAAGAAAAACCGACCGTCAGCTCTGGGCAAAGTAGAAGCTAGATTTGTTTATTTAGAATATATCGCGGTATCAGCCTTGGGCCTCGCCATGGCATCGCGTCTTTCGTTAGATTTCATGATTTGCGCTATCGTTCTTTTAGTAATGGGACTTTTATACAACATATATCCCTTTAGAACCAAAGACCGAATTTATCTTGATGTAATATCTGAATCTATTAACAATCCCTTGCGATTTTTATTAGGCTGGTTTTCTATTACTTCTGGCGTACTGCCACCCTCCAGTATTTTACTCGCCTATTGGGCAGGTGGCGCCTTCTTGATGGCTGTCAAACGGTATGCGGAGTATCGCTTTATTGATGATCCCATTCGTGCGGGTCTTTATCGACGTTCCTTCCGATACTACAGTGAAAAAAAACTCCTTTTATCTTCGTTTTTTTACGCCTTGTCATCTGCTTTTTTTTTAGGAATCTTCTTAATAAAGTACCGGGTCGAGTTTTTGCTTAGTTTTCCACTTTTCGCTCTATTGTTCGTTTGGTACCTCTACATTGGCATGAAACCATTCTCTCCTGCACAGAATCCAGAGCAACTTTATCAAGAAAAAAAGTTCATTTGTTTCGTGTTAGTTTTATGCACAACTATTGGACTACTTTTTGTTATTGATCTACCTTTTTTAAATATACTTACAGAGAAAGTAAACTATTAGAATATATGGCGACTAATCTATTTTCCGAACAAACTCATTTATTCGCTAGATATATAGTATCAGGAGGAATTGCAGCAATAGTACATTTCGGATTACTTGTACTTTTTGTCGAATGTATTATGTTAACCCCAACATTGGCAAGTTCTCTCGGATTTATAGCAGCAATATTTGTGAATTATAGCCTACAATATTATTGGACCTTCTCCGTATCAGGCTCCCATAGGATATTTTTTATCCGCTATCTATCCGTTACACTTTTGACATTAGGTATTAACACATTTTTATTCTGGATACTGAACGTATTAATGGGTGTGCATTATGTAATCAGCCAGATAGCCGCAACAGGAGTTGTAGTAATAGTTAATTTTGGTATTAATCAACGCTATACTTTTTCGTCCGACATTATTGCCACCAGATAATGACATGGATTCAACAAGCAAAAGTTTTCGGCAAACAGCTGTTGTTTTTGATCTCGATCATACATTAACCAAATCTGACACATACCTTTCATTTTTGTTGCTAGTTCTACGCAACAGACCCTCACGAATATTGCAAACATTGCTACTATTTATTCCGGTCTTGCAGTACAAGTTCGGATTTAGAACAAATAGCTGGTTAAAGGAAGAATTCCTACACTGTATTGTTGGAGGCGCCAGCCGTCAACAAGTTGACGATTGGAGCGCACAGTTCGTCTCTAGTTTTCTAAAAACCCAAATTCGTTCAACAGCTTTAAAAAAAATTCTTGACTACCGAAAAAAAGGTTGTCGCTTATTAATTGCGTCTGCAAGTTTCGATTTTTATGTCAAGAAGCTAGGACAAAATCTGGAATTTGATGATGTAATTTGTACACGTTCGACGTGGAATCATTCTGGCTTCCTCATGGGGCAGATCGACGGCAAAAATTGCTACGAACATGCCAAGTTGGAGCAACTCCAATCATATTTTGGTACGGAACGTAATCAATGGCACATTATTGGATATTCCGATCATCATTCTGACGCACCCTTGTTGAGCTGGGTTGATCAACCCATTGCAGTAAACCCAACAAAAAAATTGCTTGAAATAGCGAAAAACAATGGATATAGCATTGAAATGTGGTGAAAACGATTTGAGGTTATAGTCATTTTTCATCCCATCCACATAGCACAATACATTAGTGGCAATATTATTAATACCGCGATTGTGCCTAGCCTTTTTACGAAGTGCTGTAAGCCCTTTGTCCCTGGTGGGATTCGCGCACACCAACAAATCTAATCTACGGTTTTTCTTTAAGCCCAATACAAACAATACCAGGTTGATCGCAAAATTGAGGTGTTCTGCAATCAATTACATCTTACGTCTGCTAATAGATTTTCAACGTTGACGAATCAATTTTTAACCGGGATTCGAGCTATCAAATCAGATACTTATAGAGAGTCAACCCATATCGGTTTTATATTATTAACAATCTCAAAAACTTGTTTTCGGCACCTGAAAAGCCACCAACAAGTAATTACAGCAGTCTGCCAATTTAGTAATAAATATATATCCAACTGAGCAATACTAACCATCCCTACAAAAAAAATAAATATTAACCAGCGTGAAAACCAGTCATATACCTTTGACCACACGTCCATATTTCCGCCTGTATGTCGATAAATAGCATACGCATTGCAACGCGCCAAAACATTCCCTAATATTATGCCGACACCTACAATATTTATTTTCATAAGGACAAAATATCCAATATATCGAGAAATCTGCAACATTGGATACAACCAAACTCTGGTTAGTTTATTTGCATAGTTATATATAAAAAATATTAACCGTGAAAACAACAACAAAATAAACCAGCCACAAAAAGGAACAATAGAGAACGGGAGTAATTCGTCAAAAATATAACGATAATCAATATTGGTTATCGTTAAAATAGATTCGCTACTAACAACCAATAACACACCCAACCCTCCTATCACCAACGACCAAACCCAGGGTTGCCACCAATTTATAATAATTCTTTTTTCATGAAAAGCTTTAGATAAAGTAGGTTTTTTTTCATACTTATTCGCTACTAAATCATTTTCATAATATCCGCATTCATAGATAATCCAAGAGGATAATAATAAAAATAAAATTCCGCATGCATTTAAAACTGGAACTTGGCTAATCCAACTGAATGCTATAATAAGTAGTGGAAATTCGTCAAATAAAATCCAATTGAAGAAATGATTTTGACCAACTCTTTTCACCTTGTGAATATAAATAAAAGGGAAATAAATATCATCCATAGGAGTTTTATATTTCGCTTTCTCCCATACAATTAAAAAAGGTAAAGCGACCTGTTTTAGTAAGGGATAATCATCATTAGAATCTGTAATAGCGATTGAAGAATATACTCTATTAATTCCTATAGTTTCTTGAACTATAGCCAACTTACCCTTCTGCCTATCTTTTAAACCACGCCAAAATTTGCACCCAATCAATTGCTGGCAACGAATGGGTATTGCTTTTAAAATAGGCTTAATAATAAAATTGAATCCTAAGCTTGTTATTATTACTTCAGTATTTTTATTTTTATTAAGTTCTCTAATTAGGTTTTCATTGCTATGATTATTCGCGACTTCTTTTGCCTTTTGTGGCCACAAAAACACATTCCAAGGCATTAAAATAGACGTAAGAAAAACCAAAAACCAGTCTATTGTCTGGTTTCGCGATGTGGAACTTACAAACCAATTCCAGGGTTTAATAAAGTAAATTAATCTTATCAGCAATGCCCCTATAAAGCGGGGTCTAAGGTTATTCAAATATTCAGCAGTAGAATTCCTGAATATTAGTGTTTCGTCAAAATCCACTAGAATAGGAGTGGATTTGGTAGCTAATCTAAGCGACTCTATAAGCTCTACGTTAAGAACATCGTTCAAGCCAATTTTATTATTAATCATAATACAAAAAACACATATATTATATAGTATATATCATTACAAGTACCCAGGCACTAATCAAACTCGGCGAACTCCGACCAATTACAATAATCTTCCTCGTTTAGATATCAACCGAACATCCTTATAAAAAACCTTTGGAAATAGATCAGTCTAATCAAATTCATCAGTAATTCGACAACAAAATTTCGCTTCAGATTCTCCAGTGAAATTATAGTCGACCAGGTGAACTAATTCGCGAAAACAACCGCCAAATATCGACTGGGCCAATGCTGATGTTCACGATACTGTTCTAACACTAGCAAGAATGGCAGAAACGTCGATGATCCAGCACGCCCACCTCGAGCATTACCAGCCTTTCCAGACAGCGGCAATCGCACAGTATCACGTGGTAAATATGTTGGGTATGGGAGATTTAAAACGTGTTACGGTAGTATCACAGGAATACCGCAATCGATTGGTTCCTGGAAAACTAAGATACCGCTTAGACGCCATTATAAAACCAGGTTCATAACAATTAATTTGAAGGACCTTTAATATTTCAAACGCTGTTTCTGCCTCATTAGAATCAATTTCGGCAAATGAAATCGAAAGCATTTCTGCTGGTGTAACATTTTCTATGAAAGCTATGCGATCAAGCGCAGTTGATGCCGACGCTCGGTTAACCCCATCGAACACTTCCGTAGTACGTTCAATGCCACAATGTTTGCAAATAAGTTCAAGCATAGGGTTCGGATTAATGACGAGTTCCTCGTAGGTCACCAGAAGATTGTCAGAAAACCCCATTTCGGCCGCTGCAAGAATTGGTAGATTATCTAAACACCACTCCAAAATACACTTTTGGAAATTAGAACCTGATTCCAGCACGGACCAACAGTACTTAAGTTGTTTTGGTTTTAAATATCGACCTACATATTCTGGGTGAAGCAAATTTGCTTTCACATGCAAGGGGCAACCCTTCGACAATGACAAAGCGGACGTCAACGGATGACGTATTAAACTAACGTATTTGAAAGGTAATTCCTGTTTTATAAACCATTCGACAAGCGCTGTAGCATGTACAATTTTGAGTACACGCCTATTAGTAAAAAACTGATGTCCGGGATTGAATGGAGCATAGGGGCCACGAATTTTAGTGGCCCTATTTTTTATTAGGTGTGCACGGACAAAGCCCTCCTGCTCTTTGGAAACATGAACTAGTTTACGTTCTTCAGGCAGAAGAGCGCCTTCCAGTCCCGTAACAATATTTGAAGACTCTAGGACACTTTGTATGAACGGTTCATTAATAAATTTTATTCCTGGCACACGTGCGATAAGATCCATTAGCCAGGTTGACCCGCCACGTGGACTTGATAATATTACAATATCGGGACTTGATCCAGGATTGTAGAATCCGAATCTCGTTATTAACCAGCGTAGGGTATTGTGAAGACTTGGCCGCGATCTAATTGCAAGAGCAAAACTTCTATAAATATCAGGTAATCGCTTCATCCAACTTTTATCTTCATACGTCAAATTGTTAATACATTTTGGTCGAGAAAACAGACCCTAAATCCCTCTACACGTAGTGTAGGTTCGGTTTATACCATTTACAAGTGACTACCATACATTGGGCAATCGGTTCATTAATTATTTTTATACAGCGACTAACCAGGAATTCACTAGCCTTATCTGGGTTCCCAGCAACCCGAGATGGTCATATCTACCGGTGAGGAATTGAAAAACATTGCATTACCCTATTTCCCCGAGCTCCGTTAAAAAAATCGATTATCTGAAAATGATGTTATCACTCCTATAAAATGCTGCCTATTGCTCTCTTGGCTACATCTCATGTTAATTAGTTGCTCCTCAAAAACCCTATCACTGATAGATGATAATAATAAAATATATAGCAGCTATTAGCAGAACAATTTGACTGAGAATGGTAGATTATGATCAGGTTCTCCAATCGAATTGGTTAAAAAATATTTCGCCAAAATACGTTACCTCTTCAAACCAATCTGTTTGGAACCGACTTGCTGCTTCAGCTCGATCCCAATGACCCATTACTGATTCCCTAGCAAGATTTTGAGGTAGCCTTCTCGGTTCACTATACTGACGGTATCGGGGCACCCCACAAATCGATTCGCTTAATGGTTGGATTGTTGTTGATCAAACAACTAGAGAACTTAAGTGACGAACTCAACGTATTGCAATAGAAGCGTAACCCTTATTACCAGGCCTTCTATGGTCAGTGTGAATTCCAGCAAAAACATCCCTATCACAGTACGGAGTCGGTGACGTTTAGAAACCGCATCGGTCCAAAGGGGTTTGAAAAGTTATTCAAGATGAGTATTGGCTTACATGGCCACAGTACACTGGAAGGTACCTTCAACATTGATACCCGTGTACAGGAGAAAGCGATCACCTACCCCGCGGGTAGCAAATCGGCAATCAAGATCATCAATCGGCCATACAAGCTTCCCACAGTCCATGGTATCCAGCAACGACTTACCTATGTGAAAGAAGAGAAAAGCTATCGACTGGGTCTGCAGCATTTTCTTCATGCAAAAAATGGAGCAAAGCCAAACGGGCACTGAAACGACTCAGAACGATTGCCCACACCTTGATTCGGGAATGCAGAAGAACCTTACCTCAGGTTGGACTGTTCGAATGTTATCATAAGGGATTCGCTGCATGAACCTCAGATCTAATTGCATGGCCAAAGGCAAAGACCACAAACAATACGAATACGGAAACAAAGTCTCAATTGCCAGTAGGGCGAAAGGGAACCTTATTGTTGGTAAAGTCAGCCATGCTCAAAATTTGTATGATTGTTACACCCTACCGGTCGTGGTAGAACACATTGAACAATCCCGGGGGCAGGTCGTCAAATAAGCGATTTACGATCGAGGTTATCTGGGTAAAAGTGAGGTGGATGGCACTCAAATCCTACTTCCAAAGAAGGCCTTAATGAAAAACAACCGGTACCCCTGAGACAAGATGCGCAAACAATGCAGACGATGGGCTGCGATCGAGTCCATTTTAGGATATTTAAATTAATATTTCCGTTTGTCCCGAAATTTTCTCAAAGGTATTTCATGTGACCCGATCAACCTTCTGATGGTTGCTACTGTCGGGGATTTACAGCAATAGATGATTGCTTTTTTTTGTGCTAATTCCCAGCCGATATCTATACGGATTGTTGAGAAGAAATTCGGATATTTTACTTCGTCGTATTGATCGAGCCCTTCGACTGGCGTTGTGTACACAGGCTTTTAAATTATTCACCAAAATTGAGCGTAAAAAGATGCAGAAAGTATATTTTAAGTAATTCTAAAGTAATATTTGCTAATCTTAACCACCATGTCGTGAAAAACTTCTATGTTTTTACTCTCCGAGTCCTATACTAAGGTAACGAAAAATCGGAATTTCACTTATCGCAAAAGTTCTGATTTTGTATTCCAATACTTGATTAATGTAACCCGATGAGTAACAAGCTATTAGCGAACAAATCTGATTTTAAATCCATCTTGCTAAAAGGGGTCACTCATTCTTGCCTACTTCGCGTAGGAAGTGCATCTTCGATGCTTGCAATCAGTGTAATTCTTGGGCGAACTTTAGGACCTGAAAATTACGGAATCTATGCGTATTGCTTAGCCATTATCAATATGATCGCAATTCCGACTACATTTGGATTGCCAGAGTTTCTTGTTCGACAAATTTCTGTCTATAATGTAAACAAAAATTGGAGCCTTCTCAAAGGATTATTAAAAAGCTCTAATTTTTTCGTATTAATGATTTCATTAGTTTTAATGGGACTCGCTAGTTTAGGAAACATATTCTTTATTGGTGAACAAAGCCCGTCCTACTTTCCATTTTTTATCTCGCTATTATTAATACCATTCGTAGCCTTAAGTAATCTACGAGCGGCATCTTTACGTGGCCTTGGTCGAATAGTATTATCACAACTACCCGAATCCATTATACAACCTATTGCATTTCTAATTATATTCGGTCTTGCTACGCTATATTTTGAATCGATTTCCCCAGCTAACGCATTGTCTATTCGTGTTGTTTCAATTCTTTTCACCTTTATCGTTGGAAGTATCATTTTAACATCCAAACTCCCATCATCTGTTAAATTTTCTAAAGCAAAATATAAAATACGTGATTGGCTAAAACATTCTAGTTCCTTTTTAATTTTCACAGGCTTGCTGTTCGTTCTCAATCAGATTGATATAATTATGCTTGGTATGTTCCAATCGAAAAGTTCAGTGGGCATATATAAAATAGTTGCTACGGCTGCAATATTTGTTAATTTCGTCTCAATGGCGGTCAATACTACAGTTGGTCCTCGTATGGCTGGAAGCCATAGCTTGGGAAATTATGAGGAGTTACAAAAGTTGACAACCTTATCAGCACGCTTAAGCTTTTTCGGGGGATTACCCATCGCCTGTGGATTAATATTCTTTGGATACGAAATCTTAGATTTTATTTACGGTGATGAATTTGCACTTGGTGCTAAAGCGCTATCTATCCTTTGTATCGGCCATATTTTAAAAACTATATTTGGTCCAGTTACAGTGCTTTTAAACATGACTGGCAATCAACACCAGACAATAAAAACATACGTCGCGATCAGTCTATTGAATATCCTTTTAAATTTTATTTTAATTCCGTTGTATGATATTGAAGGAGCTGCGTTAGCTACCGCCGTTAGCCAAGTATTATGTGACCTACTTCTTACTTTCCCTGCACGACGAAAGATAGGAATCACACCTTATATTCTTAACTTTTCGACAAAATAACTTGCTTTTTAATTGTATTTATATTTTAAAATAAATAATAGGAAGCAACAATCTTGATATTTTATTACAAGCCTATAATTACTAGATTTTTAATTCATCATGATATGACTACCTGTTGTATACAATATTCCAGGATAAAGATCATGGACATATAAATTGTATATTAATATATCTACTATTTTATATAACTGGTTATTTTTAATAGTATATTGCTTGCGATCTATTTTAATAATATTGTTTTTATATCGAATGCTGAACACACAAAACTATTGGTATAGTTTCGAAATTACACTTAAGTGCCTGCATCACTTATCTTGCTTGCAGTCGAGAGTCATCCAATGGAACTAAGTGTTAAACCGACAATTGGAAAACTTTATCTTTTTCCTTTTGCAATTCTATTCATTAGTCTATTTTGTATCCCTACCGATATTGAGAATTCTTCCGGACGCAGTGTATTCGAACAATTGATCCTTGTGTTCATTTATCTTTTTGCGATGTTATTAGTGATACGCCAACCAACCTATTTAAAGAATACATTAAGGCGGGGCAAACCGCTAATTCTGCTGTATTTATTAGTATTAGCATCATCGTTTTGGTCAGCATACCCAACTAGTGTAGTAATTGGTTTTATACATAAAACAGGTATTTTTTTTATAGCAATGTGTGCTGCTTTATTGCTTTTAAAAGATTCTGTTAATTTTTATCGAATTGCATTGAATGGATTATTTATTTATTTTATTGCTACCTTACTAATAATATTTTTAAAACCAGATATTGGGGTTATGGGTAGTGGCCGTTGGAAGGGTTTGACTTCCCACCCTAATACTCTGGGAGTTATTTGCTTGGTACAAACCTGGATTATTATAACCTCATTTTTCGTAGCCAACCGTTATACGAATTACTACTTTTTTTATTGCATTCTTGCATTAGTAATAACATCTATTTGTTTACTGGGCACCGACAGCATGACCTCTATACTTCTTTCAATTATTTTGATACTAACTGGAATATGGAAAAGTTTCACACTATTCACTAAAGGGTATGTAAAGGTTGTCAATATTTTATTTCTTATGTTAATGCTAGTAACATCGGTAGCAATAGTATTTTTTTTTAATAGCGAGCTATTCACATCTACTGGTTTTTATAAAGGTATTGGTAGAGACTCTACTATGACTGGCCGAGCTATTTTATGGGCCTTAGCTTTTAAAGGCATTGATATGCACCCTTACTTAGGGTGGAGTTTTGATACTTTAAGATCTTTTTTAAACCAATATCCTCTTCCGGTTGATACCGACCAAGTTCACAATGGTTATCTTGATATATTAGTGCGAGGAGGTATTATATCGTTACTAGTATTTTTTCTATTAGTAATTCAGATGTATTCAAACATCTCTAAGCTGGAAAAAAGAAAACGCTACATTTTTTTATCTAGCATTATTACCATCTTAATCCATAACATTAGCGAATCTTCTATTCTTAGAGACAACAATCTTCTTTGGTTATGCTTTATGATAGTTTACTTTTATTCGCTTAATACAAATCTACAACCCAACTTCTCCGATAATAAATAAATCACCTTTAGCGAATTTTGTATTATTAAACATAAATTTTTATAATCAAATGTATTAGTCATATAATATTTCTTAGTAAAAACATAATTTACACCACATCGTATTTTACTTTTTAGAATATTTTAACCTCTATATTTTATTTTTTCTTTACTACTCGCCTTCACTATTAACAATTCGCACAAATTATATTTGGGACAATGAACCTATCGTAATATCTTCTTAATTCTTATCTACAACATCTTAGAATGAGTGAACCTATAATCAATTTAAATTTTGGCATAACAACTTACAAAAGACCTAACTCCTTAAAAATTTTATTGGAACATTTATCTTTAATTGAAACTTCAAATAATATTTTAATAAAGATTTTGGTTGTAGACAATGACGCTAACGAATCTGCGAGATTCACTGTGGAAAAATACCAAAATAGTGGAAAATGGCCTATTCAATATTTAACCCAGCCACTGCAAAATATCTCATTGGCTAGAAATGGCGTTTTAAATGCTAGTACTGGTGATTATATTTATTTCATCGACGATGATGAATATCCGGCTACCGACTGTGTAATGACAATGATAAAGGTTGCAATGCAATATAATGCGGATATTGTTTTTGGTCCAGTGTTACCTGTATATTTACCCGAAACTCCCATGTGGGTTAAAAAAAGTGGTTTACTTAACCATGAAGAACATAAAACAGGAATGATAAGAAGATATGGCGCTACAGGTAATACATTGATACGAACTCTTTTTCTAGAAACCTCTAAGTTGGAATTTAATCCTGACTTTGGTTTGTCTGGTGGAGAAGATCTTGAATATTTCTCTAGATGCGCACAATATGGAGCAAAAATGGTTTGGTGTAATGAAGCCCGCGTTTACGAACCAGTTGCCAAAGAAAGATTGAAATTATGGTGGTTATTAAAAAGATCATTTAGCAAAGGGCAAAGATATGCGAAAGTAAAGTATAATTCCTTTACTTTCATCCAAAAACTTTTAATTTTTCTTAAACGAATTTGTTATTTATTGATATCAATTATCTATTTATTAGTATCATTATTCCTTGGACAAGCAGTTATCGCAAAAGCCTTAGGTAAAACATTTTCTTGTTTAGGCCAATTATCCGGTTTTTTTCAATGGTCATATAAAATATACCATGATCAATGAATATGATTATATCTAATTTTATATCTTATAATAAATGATATGGTTATATTAACTACTAACACAAAACAAAAAGTTAGGATAAAAAAATTATTAATCGCAAATAATATATTTTTCGCGCACCACCTAATAATATAATCACTGTGCCCATGAAACGAAATAATTTATATATAGTATGGAACCCTTTTCAAAGACGCGCTGAATCACTGGCCAACGAATTTAATTTTAAAATTTTTTACTATTACCATTCATGGGAAGAGAAAGGAATGGTTTTTAAATTAATATCTTATTTAACAAAAAGTATATTTACATTAAAAGACCTAATAAGAAACAAGCCTCAATATATATTTTTGCAATTAGCTCCAACACCACTCCTATATACAGGCGCACTATATTGTTTATTTGCCGACTGCAAATATATTGCTGACTGCCATAACACGATGATATATGATAGTCATTGGATACATTGGCCATTTGCTAAAAGATTGCTATGCAACTCACACATCACGATTGTTCATAATGATGATGTAAAATATCATGCAAATAATCTTAAAATCCATTCAGTTATTCTACGAGATCCTTTACCATCTTTGACAATTTCGAAAAAGATCAAAAAAATTTCGAACATTAATCTAACTACAGATACATATATAATAGTACCATGTAGTATGGCAATAGATGAACCCATTGCTGAACTATTCGAAGCTGCAAAAGCACTGCCTAAAATTCGCTTTGTATTTACTTGGTTTGAAGATAGGATTCCAGCGAAACTCCGTGCAAAGGCACCTAGTAATTTAACATTTACTGGATTTTTAAAAGAGCAAGAATTTAACTCGCTATACGCACATGCAAATGCAGCAGTTGTTCTTACAACTCGACAAGGAACTCAACCAAGCGGTGCTTCTGAAGCTATATCCTTAGGTATTCCACTTGTCATATCTAAAATCGATACAACAACACGTTTATATGAAAATAAGCCTATTTATGTAGAAAATGACTCCGAGTCTATCTCCAATGGCATTCGTCTAGCTTTATCTGATTTTGACAAGCATTCCAGCCTAGTATATTCCCTAAAAAAAGGTTTAATATTAGAAGCAAAAAATCAAATCAATTTTATAAAAGAAAAACTATCTTAATTCATTGACAAGATAGCAAAATAACATCATAAAAACAATCAGATGATCGGTATAAAATATTAACAATAATATACGTTATTTTTTAAAACAAACAAATACATAAAAATGAACATTTAAAACGATAGCTATAATTGCTAATTTCATATCATTTTGAACTCAATAAATTAGATAATAATAGAAAATACGTTGAAAATGAATGGTTTTATAAAAGAAAATATTTTTAATATCACCTATATAACAGGAGCCCATAGGTTATTCCGTCCGGTTTATGGTGGAATCGGTTCGATTTTGATGTTTCACAGAATCGTTCCCGATTCTTCTCCACATCGCATTCCAGGAGCACATGAAATTGAGGTTACTCCAGAGTACCTAGAGGAATCTATTCTTTGGTTCAAATCGAAAGGGTACGAGATTATATCGTTAGACGAAATGTATAGGCGGATCAACAAATTTAATGAAAATAAAAACAGCGAAAACCGTTTTAAAAAAAAATGGGTTGTGTTTACTTTAGATGATGGTTATATAGATAATTATATCTATGCATATCCGATTTTTAAAAGGCACAATATTCCGTTCACCATCTACTTGGCAACCTCTTTCCCTGAAGGAGAAGCTATAATCTGGTGGTATCTAATTGAAGATATGGTCAAAAAAAACGATGTTGTTAATGCTTGCATAAATGGCGTTAATAAATCCTTTAAAGTTGATTCCCTGGAAAAACAAATAGGTGTATATACTATATTAGTAAATATATTTAGGGCTGCGCTAAAAGAAAACAATGAAAGAGAACTTTTACTCAAAATTTTCGGCATAAAGAAAGACGAAATTTATCAAAAATCAAGAGAATGCTCACTAAGCTGGAAACAGGTCATAGAACTATCAAACGACCCTTTGTGTACAATTGGGGCTCATTCAATGAATCATACTAATCTAAGAAGTTTGTCGGATGACAAATGTCGAAGAGAAATTATCGATTCAGGGCTCCATATAGAAAACAAGATAGGAAAAAAAATCGAGCATTTTTGCTACCCTTATGGAACAAAAGCGGAAGCAGACGAGAGGGAAATGGATATCGTAGCCGATTCTTCTTACAAAACTGCCACCACCACAAGGTGGGCCAACGTATTCTATGACCACAAATCGTGTTGTCAATCCCTTCCCAGGGTGCCAATGGGTCGGGCTCAGATGCAAAAAGGTGTAAAATGGCTCACTATGTGGACAGATGGAGTTCTGCCAGCACTTAAAAATCGCTTTAGAAGAGTTATAACTAAATAATTAAACTAGGCACTAGCACGATTTCTTAACAAAGTAAAATCTTGTGCTATGATTTTTCTCGTGTGCTTGGTAGAAGCTCTGTCAACGTTCGATTGGTTTTAGGCGGTATGCTGACCAAGCTTAAAAATGCAATCTTCTAATACCCAGTAGCTCTTCACCGTGGTTCCAAAAGCGTCCCCCTCGATGCAAAACAAAAACTATCATAGCTGCTAATCGCAATATAGTTAAGGAGATTTAATCAAAAAAGGTTATCGAGCAAAACATATAGCTTCATTTAAGTTTCGAAGGAAATAATATTTTTAATCCTCACGATTACAGCCATGATTTAACTAACCATTAAAATGAATACCGTTGCAATAGTGTCATAGGGGCTCAGGTCCACTTAGACTACGTATAGGTGAATATTATAATAAATTTTTTCCGAGTCACAGGAACATTATCGTGAAAGAAACCATAGACCCTTACTCTTTGGCCGATGTCCCTGCTATTCCTGAGCAGGACCTACAAAATTTCGAGGAATTATCCAGCCAAGTTAGTAAATTAGGCGCCATCGTTTGGGGTGAACACTGTACTGAATGTGCTTACCCTAATTGTTATTCTAGTTGTGCTTTCTATACCCCCCGATGGGATATGAATTGTCGGCGATTTCAGTCAGGAATTGAATCAGTACGTATAAAAGACCTGAACCTAATGAAGATTCAGTTTCGTCAATGGGGAAAACTGGAAGGACAAGGGCCTGTGCGCATGTATAGCCCAAACATAGCAAAACGACGTGATAATATCGATGCTATAGTAGGATCTCTTATTCTGAAGGTTTCGCCAACGATTAGGATCAAAAAATCACTCGCATGGCGATGGGATAATTTCAAAAGCAAACCGAGTCAGAATTATCTCCCTTCCTCAGATTCTACATTTGTTGTCGAGGCATGGACGGATAATAAATCCGAAATTCCGTGCACGCTTACCATTATCCCTTGTTCTGGGGAAAAAAGCGCGCTATTTCAAACTGGGTTTAAGTTCGTTCATGGGTACAACAGAATTTTGGTCCCCGTTTCCGAAATTAGTATTATGGTGAACCTTACCGAGCCCTACCTAATACAATTTGAACCGATAGGTACACCACCACATCCTATTTATTTTGGCCTCTTAACGTTTACCACTCTCGATCAGTCACTAAAAAAAGATAAATTTGAGATTAAAAAAAGAGACTCTGCATTACCAAAAGCAAAATGCATTGTTTGGGACCTAGACAACACATTATGGTCAGGAACGCTAGCAGAAGATGGGATTGAAGGACTTACCCTGTGTTCAGAAGCTGTCGAAGCGATTAAGTTACTGGATAAACGTGGAATCCTTCACTCGATTGCTTCAAAAAATGATACATCGCCTGCTCTCGCCGCGTTAGAACATTTCGGTATTCGTGATTATTTCATCTTTCCTCAGATTAGCTGGAAACCTAAAAGCCATTCTATCCGTAATATTGCAAAAGATATAGACATTGGTTTAAACACTCTAATTTTCATAGATGATCAGCCATTCGAGCGAGGTGAGGTCTCAGAACATTTGCCTATGATAGAGTGCCTTCCCGAAAAAATAATCTCGACGCTCACCTCTCATCCCAGGCTTCAGGTGACGGTAACAGCTGAGGCTAGCCGAAGGCGGTTCATGTATAAAGATCAGGAAAGTCGCGTAGAGGCGTTTAAGGATTTGGGTTCTGATAATGATACATTCCTGTACTCTTGTAATATTGAGCTGCACGTTTTTCCACTCGAAGCTGAATTTCTCGACCGCGCATACGAACTTTCTCAAAGAACCAATCAGCTCAATTTTTCCGGCATCCGATACACCAAACGGGATCTACATAAACTGCTGAATACCCAAGGGAATCTTCGAGCTGATCTCTTGTCCTGTTCGGACAGATTCGGAGACTACGGTATAATTGGGTTTTGTATTTTTGATATTGGAACGGGTCGTGTAGAATCATTCATGATGAGTTGCAGGGTACAGCGCAAACGTGTAGAAGACGCCTATTTTGCCTATCTAGCCGCTCAAATAAAAGATGCCGGGCATAATTGTATCTCGGTCAGGTTTCGTCCGACCGAACGCAATACCGCAGCAAAAACGATGCTAACAACCCTTGGATTCGAATTCCACAAGGATACAGATAGCAACGCTGGCATCTATATACGGAATTCCAAACTACCCTTCACAGGTGAGGATATTGTAAATCTGAAAGCTTCCTCGCTCCGAAACGACCCAAATAACCCACCAGTAAGTACTGAGAAATGAGACAAATAACTCTAAGGAACCTGAGTCGCCTTATTGAAAATTACGGGGGCGCAAAGAAAATAAGAAATCATTCTCCTAGTCCCATTGTCAGCTTCGCATTTGACGGATTTCCGAAATCCACCTGGACCAATGTCAAGCATGTATTCGAGCAACACGGCGTTGGAGGTACCTATTATTTTTGTGGGAGCTTGTGTGGGCAAACCATCGATGGAATTAAATATTTTGATTCTGACGACCTTATCGAAATTTCACACGCTGGGCATGAAATTGGCTGTCATACCTACAACTATACGCGACTGATAGGAAAAAGCGGAGCCGACATCAATCGTGAATTCAACCTTAATGCAGCATTTCTCAAAGAGATTTTGCCTGGCCAAATGATATCCACGATGGCTTATCCTTTTGGGGAACTTTCTTTTATGAGCAAACGTGTTTCATCACAAAATTTTGCTGCATGCCGGAGTATCATTCATGGCATAAACAAAGCTTGGATCGACCTCGGTAGCCTACGTTGCGTCCGTCTTGATAAAACTTCTCTTGACAAAAAATCTTTGGATTCTTGGATATTAGAAACCAAGGAAAGTAACGGATGGACCATTTTTCTCGCACATGAGGCCCAACCCAATCCAAGCCCCGTCAGCTTAACGTCCACGTTTATAAATCAGACACTTGAAAAAGTAATCGACGCTGGTATCAAAATACTCCCAATAAAAAACGCCTTAGGACAACTGGCGCATCCAGCACGATGACCTTGGGGACGACAGCACCCCGTTTCCTCGGGAGGCCAAGTACTTTATTCCCTTGTAGGGAGGATACCATAGCCGATTGATTATCTTTCGGTGCCGCTAATTCATTAACACATTTTCGGGAGTCAATCGAAACTACGCACACGTAGAATCCTGATAACTTAGGCCAAGGTAGAGCAGCCTGCCTAAACAATGCGAAGCCGTTAAAGTACACCTATCGAACTATACGAGCTGGCGCCCTAAGAGCGTAATGCCCCCAAATCCAGGTGGTACTTGTAGATCCCTTGCAAACGAACGATCGGTTCGCCGCTAGCCAAAATATTGATACATCAAGTTTGACTACTTTTCACCGTTAAACAAGTCAAGGTTATTCGCAGCGATAATATTTTTTACAACATACTCCGCAATTAATTTGTGAGTCTTTGGATTTGGGTGTTTATCATAAACACTTAATTCATATTTTTCTATATTTTCCGATAGCCCTGGTAATATATTCGAAACTAAATGATAATGTATGGATAAGGTTTTAAATCCCTCTTTTATTTTTAAGTATGTAGGATCATTTGGGTCATTATCCCAAAGGATAACATTAAAATCGACGCCAGGAAATTTTTCGGCCAACTTGGTTCGAGAGGCATTTACAATTTCAAGGAATACCTGGATATCATAATCTGTTAATGTGTATTTATCCTGCCTAAAAAGGAATTTATTATATAAATAAGATTTTTTTAATTGTGCAAGTATCGTTTCCTTATTAAAGAAAGGTAATTTTTTTAATTGCTCAACAATCTTTTTCTTAAATGAAGTAATTTTATTTTTTATGTAAGAATTATCTTCTTCTTGGCTATCAAAACGACCACCGTATGTAAGCTGTCCATTTCTCCAAATATATTTTGGCCCGTGCTTATCCCAAGATGAATACCCCGCCGATCTAGCAACATGTGTGGTAATCGCCTGATAGATAACCGATTGAGGTTTACAATCTATCAATTTGTTCTCAATAGCTGCAAGCATTTGGTGTGGGCCGTAACCATGAAACCCAAAATTATAGACCTTATCGTTTTGCAGAGTGCCGACAACAAAAGGCATTGAATCTTGGTCATCTACACCTTCTCCAAAAGTGACAGATCCTCCAAAAAACAATATACAACTATCTTCTGAAATAGATTTTGTGGGTGGAGTTATCCGTAAGCCATCATTCCCAATAGTATAAGTTACATCGTAAATTAATTGTTTCTTAAAAAATTTCTTTGAAGTTATTATGTTGTTTTTGAAAGGACCGTAACCTAGTATTTCATTGGATGTAAAATATTCTTTTGTATATCCTCCTTCATGTGTATATGCCCGAGTATTTTCATCAGGAATGCCGGAAAAATAGGAATAAACTTCGATCATGCCAAAAAGAAAAGCAGCAAAGGCAAGATTGAACCAAATACTTTTTTTGACCGTATCCTTAGCTCTCAAAGTTAAAGCAATAAATAGCAAAAACCAACATACTGCAATTAAAATATAAGGAATAAGGAGATAATTTAGTGCTATTATCGAAAAAAGAATTCCGAAGACGAATAGTACTAATGTCAACATTTAAACATCTAATTTTTTAATAATTATAATAGATTAAATTGTTTCTCGTAACGCATGGTTTAAGACGATGTATCATCTTGGTAATTCAATTTTCTAGAAACAAAATATTGTACAATCTGGTATACTAAATATTCTTCTACCGAGGATCTAATCGATTTTCTTAACTTCCATTACTTTATCAACATAATTAGGCCTTTTGAGTATACCCTGCTTTCTTCCAGCACGTTGGTGTAAAGGAAATCTGATTGTAGACCCACAAAGTCTAGTAGCTTTTTCTTTTAACTCGGATTAGGGCTGACTCCAACCCGACTTTATTCTTCGATAACGCCACAATTGCCCTGTGCGAAACACAATATATGTATTCTTACCAGCCGTAAGGTTGAGCAGTCGATGACCCACAAACAAATTCCAACAATTGGTTTCATATAACGAGGTAACAGCTGTCTTAGCTGTTCAATTAGCAGAGCGAGATCCCTTAGATCATCTAGGCCGCTACCGATCAAGATGCCAGAAAATTCTAGAAGAATGGCGCGCCAAAGCACACAAATCATAATCTCCCACGAGCAATAAGCGAAAGGACAATTTTATCCTTTGCGCCCACATCCACGAGCAAAATGGTTCGATCACCTCCTGAGAATAAGAATACCTTTTCGTAATCTACTTCATTGAAAACTGGTTTTTTCATATCGATCTTTTTGCCTTTTACTTGTACATCCGCAAAACCCATTTTATCAAAGCCTAACCACCCTTGCATTGTACCGTGGTGTTCCCTTAAATATTTGATTTATATTCAGGTGTCAGCAGCACTAATTTCAAGTACCCCAAAACTCGAAACCCAATCCCCAAAAGAACGCGGAACTATGATGACTGCAGCCCCAACATAGTTTTTCACAGCTAATCGTTAAATTTGAATTTCATCAGATTCAAAAAATTGCTCCAGGCTTGACTTGGTTCTTGCGGACGGGGCACCCTGAGTCGTTATTTGGGCGGGTAAAATCAAGGATTTGGCCTCTGTAGGAAGGATCGGACCGAATCTCAACGTTACCAGTGACACTCGTATTAAATGCAACCCCAACCAAAACGCCAAAAATTACACTCAACCTAGGTGCCATCTTCAAATACTGATTTTATATGTTTTTTCACTGCTGACTGTTTGCAACATTTTTTTTCACAGCTAATTTTGTTGGGAATAACATCGGTTAATCATAAATTTAGAAGCCACCTATAAATTCAATATCCAACGGTATTCCAATTAATAACCTTTATTGACGAATCAGCGCCACCATAATATTTCGTTTTCCTGATAACCAAAGTGCACCTTTCAAGTGTCATCCTGACAAAAACAATTGATCCATTTAACAAAACTAAAAATTAGGCTCCCATGCATTCTATTGGTTTACCCACCGACTATCACTTGTCGATGATAGTAATCGTTTCTAGGTACATAGGATGAATCCAAAACCTTAAAAAAGTGTATATATGAAAGGTGCTACTGCAGATCCTTCCGCAAGCACAATTAACCCACCAAGAGTAACTAAAACAAGGATAATTGGCGCGAGCCAGAATTTTTTACGGACTCTCAGAAAACTCCAAAGGTCAATTAACAACTCAAACATCAGAATGGTTTCTCCAATTGATTAATATTTATCTTATTGCTGGGAACCCGATAGGTTTCTGCTTTGGCGTCAAATCGCCTCATCATCGGATCATTAAACAACCGCATTATAGTACCAGCTGGGAAAATTAAGATGTAATATATGATACTTAGAATAATCCGCGTATTAATCCAACCGAGTACTGCCCCAATTTTCATCCACATCCAATACACAGGTTTGAGCAAAATTGGCAGAATTACTGCCACGATAAAGAATCCAGCAGACACGAAAAGCAACCAATCACGAGGCCATTCCAGGGGACACTGTAATGACCGAAGAGGCGATGGACGGTCACCAAACCATGGGAATACGATTCCGAATACTAAAATAATGCCGATAGCCATGATGCATCCAAATTGACGTAATTCTTCCCCTGTGACAGATTTCTTTTGAAGACTCATCATATTAGCCCCTAATCGAGTTCAAATTCGGTTTTCCACGATTCATCGTCTTCCCTGGCTGGTTGATCAAATTTTGACAGTAGAAAGTTTTCTATCACTAAATAATCCATTTCCGTACGCATAAAACATCGATACGCATCTTCTGGGGTGCATACGATCGGTTCGCCTCTGACATTAAATGAGGTATTAACTAAAACGGGACACCCACAACGTTCTTTAAATGCAATGAGTAGATCATAATAGCGTGGGTTAGTCTCTTTATGGACGGTTTGTACTCGGGCGGAATAATCAACGTGAGTAATTGCCGGTATTGTCGAACGGCTAATATTTAACCTCTCAATCCCGAAGAGTTTTTCTTGCTCTTCCGTTGGGGCTATACGAAGTGTTTCCTTGACTGGCGCAACGATGAGCATATAAGGGCTGGGGTGTTCCAATTCAAAGTATTCGGAAACCTCATCACTCAAAATAGAAGGTGCGAAGGGACGAAAAGACTCTCGATATTTTATTTTGAGATTCATCACCGATTGCATTTTCTTACTTCGCGGATCACCGATAATCGATCTTCCACCCAATGCTCTAGGTCCAAACTCCATGCGCCCTTGAAACCATCCAACAACCATTTCCTTTTCTAGGATACCCGCGAGTTTGGGATAAAGGAGTTGATCCTCTAAAATGGAATACTTGGCTCCCATAGAATCCAATTGATTACGAATCTCTCCGCTTTCAAAGCATGGTCCCAAATACGAACCTCGCATGGAATCCGCTCCTTTTACCTTTCGGTCACCACCATGATATTCGATCCACGCTACTAAACCTGCACCCAAGGCACCACCTGCATCACCTGCCGCTGGCTGTATCCAAATATCACTAAATGGCCCGTTATTTAATAGTTTACCATTTGACACACAGTTAAGCGCTACCCCCCCCGCAAGGCAAAGATTTTCCAAACCTGTCTCCTTATGAAGGGTTTTCGCTAATCTAGCCACCACTTTCTCAGTAACCGCTTGAATAGAAGCAGCAATATCCATTTCCTTTTGAGCTATTTCCGTCTCAGCCATTCTAGGACGGCCTCCGAAAAGTTTATGAAACTTTTTGGAGGTCATTGTTAAACCAGCACAATAATTGAAATATTTCATATTCAAACGGAATGTACCGTCATCTTTTAGATCCAGCAGATTGTCTAAAATCAAATCTACATATTTCAGTTCACCATAGGGAGCCAGTCCCATCAGTTTATATTCGCCGGAATTAACCTTGAAACCAGTATAATAGGTGAATGCAGAATAGAGCATCCCTAACGAATGAGGAAAATCTAACTCCCAGAGGGGTGTTAACTTATTTCCGTCCCCGATCCAAGCCGTGGTGGTAGCCCATTCGCCCACGCCGTCTAAGCAAAGAACTGCTGCTTTTTCAAACGGACTTGGGAAAAATGCAGAAGCTGCATGGGATTGGTGATGTTCGGCGAATAGCAGACTTGGAAGGTCTTTGATATGACACCCAGCCATTTGAGTAAGTTCTTTTTTCAAGGTTGACTTTAAATAAAGCTTTTCTTTTAACCAGATCGGCATCGCTGCAATAAACGAGCGCAAACCTTTCGGGGCATAGCTTAAATAGGTTGACAATAATCGTTCAAATTTAACCAGTGGTTTATCATAAAAAATAATATTGTCCAGGTCACAAAGCGATAGACCACCCTCGCGCAAACAATATTCAATAGCATGTGCCGGAAACCCCGCATCATGCTTTTTTCTGGAAAAACGTTCTTCTTGAGCTGCGCTGATAATATCACCGTTCTTTATAAGGGCGGCTGCACTGTCGTGATAGTAAGCCGAAATCCCGAGAATGTTTTTATTCATGGAAAATTATGGGTAGCTTGATTGAAATGCGAGATGGGTATAAACATAAAATATTTTAATTTAGTGTTATTCTGTGATAATACTTTTTGCTAGGGTATGAGTTGATAATGTATGGAATACCCCATATCAACAATTTAGCCAGGTTCGGTTTCATTAATATTAAACTGTGATAATCGAAGCGCTTGCTGGAGGCTCTTACCAAATCCGGATTAAAACTTAATCGTTCCCAACGTTAGATATACACAAAGTATAATCCAAATACACAAGTTCTAGTATTATCGATAAGCCATGGAATAATGCTCTATTTTGAATCTACAGGTCTTCTCGAACCGATTATATCAATTATGATTAAATCAAGCCGGCTTTTTCGCTTTTTCTCCTATTAACATAATACCCACAAACATATAATATATGGTAAACTACTCTCATAATATCCTAACATACTTTAAGTGAATTTTCGGATATTTTTTTAATGTGGTTCAGAGTCTTTGATAAATACCATAAAACATAGCTCTAACACCTTTGAAATAATTTTGTGTTTCTGAGATGGCGTATAAACTTGTTCGTTTAAGACTAATCCAAAGAAAAGAATTCCTTTGGTTATTTGACGATACAGTTCATTACGACTCACAGGCGGTTAATTGCCCGAATTGGGAGTAGTGGTCTCGTAGTATGGAAATACCTATGCTTTGAATGTCCCATTACGCGTCAATTTAGCAAAGAGTAAGCGAAGCGAATAATGTTTTAATTTTGGCATTCTAGATTATCGCCTATCTACCACGCTCTAACATACCTGATTGTTAGCTAAACGAGAAAAATTGAATTCTTATCTATTTAAAGAAAACATTAAAGTGATCTTCATAAATAATTACAAAATCTCGGATAACGCCCACAGGCATTGATAGATTATCAGACAAGAAAATCTAGACTACAATTTTGGTTATATTCAAGAACACCTTCTATTTTTATGAATGGTGGGTTTTAAAAAACCACTAAATATGAACAAAAGTGTTTTAAAAACATTTTCTAATTTTCCCATGACAAATCTCCAATTGCCTTTTTTTCTATTTTTAGAAATTTCCTTTTCTACATGTACTCCTGCATTGGCAACAGAGGTAACTCAGGGTGTTCCAATTTACCCGAGTGATAATGGACAAGCAATAATAAACGCGAACAAACCGGGCACAACGTATATTTTGCAGTCAGGAATTCATGTGCAAAAAACCCTTAAGCCAAAAAATGGAGATACCATTTTTTTTCAAAAAGGAGCAAAAATGCGCGGCTCTGAAGTACTTGCAGGACCATGGATAAAGGATGGAAATAGACAACGGTGGTACATTAATGGGATTCCTTATACAACTTATGATCATTTGGAATCGAATAATGATGGCAACAGGAGTTGGATGAAATCAGCAGTATTAGGACGTGGCGCATGGCGTTCGCAAGAACTTTTTGTTGACGGCAAACGCATTCTTCATGCACAGCAGTTAGACAAAGGCGGAATCACGGGACTTGATGCAATAATCGGACGAAGGGCATGGCGTTATGTCGATGAAACGCAACGAGTGTACATTGGTTTCAATCCAGTGTTCGCTGGTGAAATTCGACTCTCGCGCACAATGTTTGCCATTCATGGAGTAGCGAAAAACGTAACGATCAAGAACCCCTATATTTTTGAATACGCTTCCCCTAGTAACCATGGAGCAATTAATCCGGGAAATGGTGTATGGAACGCAAGCGGTGTTGCTGAAGGGTGGGTAATTGAAAATGCCGACATTCATCACATTCACGGGGCTAGTATACGTCTCCATAAGGGATGGAAGGTACGCCGTGGAAAATTTCATCACAACACTCAGTTTGGCCTCTTCTCCGAATCATTTGATAGTAATGGGACAAATTGGCCAGAAATTAACGATGATATCGTATCAACTGGTATTGAATTAAGTGAGTGTGAAATATATGGAAATAATAAATGGGGCTTTAGTAATTGGGGATCAGGTGGAATGAAGTTTATGCAATCAGGAGGAACTTTTCATCATAATTGGATTCATGATAATCGCGGAACGGGAGTATGGTTTGATGTGAATAATAGTGGCTGGGAAATCCACCACAATCTTATAGAGGACAATGATGAAATTGGTCTTTTCTATGAAATCAGCAAAAATGCCAATATTTTTCAAAACCTCTCTCGCCGCAACGGGGTCCAGCCTGGGAGAAGAGAAAATATATGGATTTGGCAAGCACAATTTCGGTTAGTTTCAAGTCAGAATATTGATCTCCATCATAATATAGCTGAAATCCCAACAGTCCATGATGATGGCAGTCATGGCGAGGGTCCCGATGGCATCATTAATGTCCGTGATTCTCGGGACAATCATCCAATAATCAATACCCGCATTCGTGATAATCGAATTGTATGGACCCAATCAAAAGGAAAATATGTTCATCCGCGTTCTGGATATGGTGTTAGCGGCGACAATTCCAATTTGATCCCAGAATTTAAAGGAAAGAGCAATACGTGGTCAAACAATACAATTTACTATCCCGGTTCGATACGTGATGCTTTGTTCCATTCCCCAAGCGACCCTGATTCCGAGGGCTATGTAACAGTTAATCATAATAAATGGAAATCAAAGTGGGGTTACGGGAAAGGAGATATTTTTCATGAATTTGTTCAAAATTCTCCACTTTCTCCAATTCCCTCAGAAGTTCCAACATGGACTGATCTTTTTAATGTTACTACACCCGATTCTAATTTTGAGAAAAAAACATCAAAAAGAGTATCAAGTGTGTATGACTAAAAACCATTGAGGTATTAAAGTGCTATGGCGGGTCCCTGGAACAACGATAAATGTGTTACCTCGTGGACCCCATATCGTAACATCGCTGCCTACATATCCGTCGTGCCGGGTTGTAAAATTGTATATCACTATGAAAGTGTCGTGGCTATATGATCCTCTAGAATCTACCACCTACGCCGGAATTCAGACTCAGAATAAAGGCCACCAATACTGACGAAAAGACAACCAAGTAAAGATATGATGCCCGGTTTATTAAGGGACATTAACATTCTCGCTAGACAAATAAGGCTAAAGATTTTTAATTACCGGCTAGCGCACCGATCTCTCCTGCACTTAAAGCTTTGTTGTATATTCTAAAATCGTCAATCTGGCCATCCCACGGTTTACTGGCCGCATTGGGTGGATTGCCGCCAATCCAAACGGGTACGGAAGGATTGGTATCGATAATTCCCGACTTAGGAGTACTGCCTACTAAGACGCCGTCCTGGTAAAGAAGCATATTGGAACCATCGTACACAGCAGCAACATGATACCAAACCCCGTTGGAAAGT
>Ga0209992_10001074_pt1 | contig 31181 bp, 27 predicted proteins | sample 2SBtaG_2_FD_182564 | JGI IMG/M metagenome (GOLD analysis project Ga0209992, IMG submission 182564) | Deep subsurface microbial communities from Kolumbo volcano to uncover new lineages of life (NeLLi) - 2SBTROV12_ACTIVE470 metaG (SPAdes)... | ecosystem: Environmental > Aquatic > Marine >... | reverse complement strand
GCCAGCCCAGTGCCGAGCCCAGCGCCGAGCCCAGTGCCGACCTTGGATCGTGGCGCACGTTCGGCTTTCGCACCGTGTTCCTCGACCGGGACGGCCTGCGCCTCAACGGTCGACTGACCAGGTTGTTCGGCGTGCTCTACCAGCCTCACTGGGCCGGGCGCGAAGGCATGACGCCTCCCGCTGAATACCTGGAAGCCACGGTGTCGACCATGCTCGACACGGGCTTCAACCTGGTCCGAGCCCATGTGCGCCCGGCGCCCCCGGCGTTTCTCGACGCCGCCGATCGCCAGGGCCTGCTGGTGCTCGAAGAGCCTGCCATCGGCTGGGTCGAGGATGACCCGGGCCTGGCCGCGCGGCTCAACCACGAGATCGACTGGATGGTGGACCGGGACCACCACCACCCCTCGATCATCATGTGGGGCATGCTCAACGAGCTGTCCGGCAAGGCCTATCGCTACGGCGAGGCGATGTCGTTGCGGGTGGCCGAGCGCGACCCCACACGGCCGGTGCTCGAAGACTCCGGCGGCTTCTTCGGCGGACGGTACGTGCCCAGCGGCGGACACGAGCTGCTGCCCATGCGCGACGAGCACTTCTATCCGCCGTTTCCGTTGCCGCCCGCCGAGCGTTTGGAGATGGCCTCGGTGTCCCACGACTCGGGCCCCACGTTCGTGTCCGAGTTTGGCTACGGCACGCTGGTCGACACCCGCCTGGCGGCGGCAGGCTTCTTCGTTCGCCAGCTGCACAGCGACGAGCGCAATCTGTTCGGAGGCCTGCGCGGCGCGGCGCGACGAGCCCGCACCCTGGGCGAAGACTGGCTGGAGCCCGACTCGGGCGCGCCCATCGTAGGTGCCGACCATGCTTCCCGCGGCTGGATCGACGCAGCGGACGAGATCCAGGCCCAGGCCGCCCGGGCCATGCTCGAAGCGCTGCGTATCGAAGAGGGCCTGGATCTGCTCTGCTACACGCAGTGGCGCGCGGTGAGCAGCGAGTCCAGCGCGGGTCTGCTCACGCCGTGGGGCAAGGAGCGCCCGGTGCGCGCGGTGATCAGAGAGGCCCTGCGCCCGCTCATGGTGGTGGCCGCGCCCGATCGCCCGTCGGTGTCCGTGGGCGAGACCCTGACCTTCGAGCTGTTCGTGGTCAACGACACGGGCGCTCCGGTGTGGGCCAGCCTCTCCGTGGACGTGACCGGCGCCGTTCCCAACGTGGAAGCCGCCGCGGTGCGTCTGGGTCGCCAGGTGTTTCCTGCCGGCGTCACCCTGGTGCGGCGCAACGATCTGGTGGTGAGCTGCGAGACGCCGGGACAGGTGCTCTTGCAGGCCCGCTTGACCAGCGACGACGAGGTGGTCGAGCGGTCGCGGCAAGTGCAGGTGTCCGTGGTGGACAGGCCTCCCGCGAACCAGATGTTGATCGACACGGAGCCCAGCACGGTGCAGGCCTGGGTGGCCGCGCTGAAGAGGGGCGACGGGGCCCAGGCACCGCAAGACAGTGGCGAGGCCGGGAGCGACGGTGCGGGCAACTTGCAACCCACCGATGTCGAGCCAACCCACGCGGCGACGCTGACCGAGAGCCTCCCCGTGGCTCTGCACCTCCCCGAGGGTCGTGGCGACCTGACCGCCTTCGCCCAGCGCCAGGGCTTCGCCGTCACCGGCGAGCTGCGCACCGACGTGCCTTGGGATGTGGTCTCGGTCATCGCCGACCCGGCGTCCTTGCTGGAGACCTTGCCCCTGGAGCAGCGCCTGCTCATGTGGCAGCGGGTCTGGAGCGGCGGGGCGGCGGTGGTGCTGCTGCGCGATCCCATCGAGGACGCGTTCGGCAGCCTGGTCTCTGGACATCGAGGCAGCCGGCGCATGGTGGGTGTGCCTCTGGCCGTGTCCGTGGCTGCAGCTGCGGGCAACTTTCGCGGACGGGTGCATCCGGTCTTCGAGGCCGTGGCCGTGGCAGGCGACCGGCCGCCGACCATGGCGTTTGGTCCCCCTCGGCCGGGCCCGCCGGGGTTGGCACCGCGCCTGGTGGTCCACCCTGACCGGCCCGACCCGGTGAACCTGCCCCAGGTGCGTCTGCTTACCGAGCACGACGGGCTGTTGTCCCCCGAGGCGCTGTTGGTGGGCGAGCTGCCGCCGGGCACCCGGCCAGCCATGATCACTCTCGATCACCTCGGTCATCGGGTGGGCGCGGCCGTGGCCATGGTGCCCTTCGGTCGGGGCACGATCACCCTGGTGGGACTGCCCTTGCTCGACGACGTGCAGGGCCAACCCGACCCCTTGCGGGACGAGACCCTGGCGCACCTGATCCTCGAATCCGCCGCCGAGGTGGCCGACCGCTTTCGTCACGGCGTGACCGGCGAGAGTCCGTTCGTCATGCGCGAGCTCGAGCCCCTGATCGACGACGAGGTGGCCCTCTACGACTCTGCCTTCGCGCGAGTGGCCCGGGCCATCGAACTGGCCGACCGCTACAGCACCATCGGGGGGACCGCCGAGCTGCCGCCCACCCTGGCGGCTGCGTTGAGCGAACAGATCCGAGCCATCGAAGCCTTGGTGGGAGGGCATCGAGCCGAGGCCCGCCGCGCGCTCTCCGCCGCCCACGACATGGTCTGGTCTGCTGAGCTGGAGGCCTTTCTGGCCCTCGACGCCATCGTCCTTGGCATGGTCGAGGGGCTGCTGGCCCTGGGCACCTTCGCCGACCGGGATCTGGCCTATGAAACCCTCGAGCTCTGGCGCAGCGGCGTGGCCGCGTGGTTCGCCGGCGAGACAGATCTTGCCTACGCCTGGCTGGGTCGAGCCGAGCTGCTGGTGAACGAATCCGGTAGGCTCACGGACCCACCATGAGAACGATCACGATGAGGCTGTTGCTGCTCACACTGCTGCTGTACGCGACCACGGGCTGCGGTCTGTTCGCCGGCGACCAGCTGGAGTTTCGCGAGTATCCCCTGCGGGGCGTCGCCTACTCCGAGGCGTTCGATCTGGTGAGTGACGTCACCCGGGAGTTCTACGTCGAACGGCTCTCTGTTCTGGGAGGCTTCGATGTCTCCGCGGACAAGCAGTCGGGGCTGCTGAAGGTCCGGCCCATGGTCGACGGCAACCGGCGCATGAGCTTGTACATGGCCCTCGAACCCCGGGGCCCGGACACCATGGTGGCCATGCTGGCCCTGGTCGAGCATCTCGAACACGGCAACGTCGGCGCCGTGGCCTGGACGAACCCCCTGCCTGACATCGCTTTCGAAGAGCTGCTCTACCGCGCCTTCCTCCAGGAGATCATCGGGCGGCGAGAAGAGTGAGCGGGTTGGTGGTCAGAGGGCTGTGCGTGTTGGCGGTGGCCTGGGCGTTGAGCGGGTGCAGCGACGACCTCGACGCACCGAGCTCGATGTTCCCTCTCGGTGATGTGCACCAAGAGCTGCTGCTCGACCTGGCGCAGGTGCGCCTGGCAGACGGATTCGACGAGTTCACCGAGCTCGAGGTCTGGAAGGAATACCTGGAGCGCTTCAACCTCGACCGTGACGAGCTGCCCTTGTTGGTCCCGCGGCCCAGTCGCTTCATCTGGGACCTCAACGGGCGCGCTGGTGTGTTCATGGCCGGCGCAGCTCGCTATCACGCGGGCGGATTGGCGGACGACGGGAGCTGCGCCGTGACCGTCACCGCGCTCTCCGGTGGCACGCCGATCGCCGGCGCCTCGGCCACGTGGGAGCTGCCCGCCATGCCTGCGGACCCGGGGCAGAGCGCCGTGCTGGGGCATCGTGAAGGCCCTGCCATGGCTCTGGAGCTCGCTTTCCCCGAGGGCACGGACGCTCTGGAAGTCTCGGTGCGCGCAGAGCTCGCGGAGCCTGTGGCTGGAGAAGCCGGGGCCCCTGCCGACTACGTCACGTTGCTGTCTCCTCACATCGAACGACCGCCTGCACCCCTCGGCACCGAGCACGTCTACGACGAGGACATCAGCCTGTTGCCCCTCGTGCCGGAGGCACCCGAAGAGCTGGTGCTCTTCGGGCCGCGCAGCACAGAACACGAGGGCACCGTCGACTACGCGCTGCCCTCGTGGGAGGTGAGTGGCGCGTTCGAGGGCAAGACCGGTCGCCACGCGCTGGCGCTGACGGGCGAGGGCTCGGTGGTCCTCCCCGACGTGGAGATTCGTGAGGGCGATGTGCTGCGCTTTGCCCTCGCCCTCGATCGTCGCTTGCCTCCAGGCACGCGCGCGCGGGTCGACATCGCCCTGGGCGACGAGCCCTCCGAACCGGGTGCGAGCAGCGAGAACCTGGCCGTCGTGGGCAGCGCTGAGATCTCCTCCGTCCATTGGCAGTCAGTGGCCTGGCCTCTGGATGACCACGTGGGTGAGCATCGGCGCCTGGTGGTGACGGTCACGTCCCTCGCGTTGCCGGACGAAGACGTGGTGGTGAAGGAGCCCGACTTCGACCTGCGCAAGGAAGTGCTGGTGGGCTACCGGCCAGCCGTCACTCGCGTGGGCCTGTCAAACCTGGCCATCTCTCGCACCGTCACCGTGCCCTGGCGTCGGGTCAGTGCCGAGCGACCTTCGATCCTGGTGGTGCAGATCGAGACCTTGCGCGCCGACCGGCTCGGCGTGACTGACGCCGACGGCCAACTGCTCATGCCGTCGCTCAACGCCTTGGCCCAGCTCGGCAGCTCGTTCACCCGCGCCCTGGCACCCAGCCCGTGGACCCTGCCCAGCACCGCCACCCTGCTCACGGGCCTGACCCCGTCAGCCCATGGCGTGGTGCATCACGATCGCATGGTGCTCCCCGACGATGTGCCGACCCTGGCCGAGCGGGCCCGGGCCGTGGGCGTGTCGACGGGCGCCGTCTTCACCAACGATCTGCTCGATCCGCACAAGGGTTACGCGCGGGGCTTCGACAGCTGTGCCTACGTGACCTACGCCAACGCCCGGCAGGTGGGGCATCTTGCGAGAGGCTTCCTCGACAACCACGCAGAGCGGCAGTTCTTGCTGCTGCTGCACTACTTCGACCCGCACCATCCGTTCAGGGCTCCCGGTGAGTGGCGCGATCGCTTTGTCGAGCCAGACCTGGGCGGTGACGACCTCGACGCCGTGGGCAGCCGCTTGCTGGCGGCCATGGAGGCAGGCGCTGTCCCCGGCCCCGAGCATCCGGACATGCGCTTCATGGAGCAGCGTCAGCGAGGCGATATCGCCTACTTCGACGAGCACTTCGGGCGTCTGCTCGACGACCTGATCGAGCGGGGCATGGGTGACACCACCACGGTGATCGTCACCGCCGACCACGGCGAGGAGTTCGGTGAGCAAGGCTGGTACGGCCACGGCAGCTTCCTCTACGACGAGTGCACCCGGGTGCCCCTGGTGATTGCCGAAGCCGGCGATTGGGCCGCCGGCTGGAAGCGCTGGCGCGGGGCAGGCGCGGGTACTGACGTTGGCGCGGCGGGGAGCGAACCCACGAGCGGAGAGCCTGGCACGACGATCAACGTCGTGGTGAGCACCGCTGGCCTGCACGGCGAGATCCTGCGCCTGCTCGACATCTCCTATGACCGTGAAGCCATCTTGCCCGCCCTCAGCCAGGCCGCGCCGGGCACCGCGTTCGTGGAGACCCACAAGGGTCTGGCCCTGATCGACGGCAAGGACCCCTTTCAGCGCTACCTGGCAGGCCTGCGCTCTGAGGACCACCTGGTCATGCTGCGCGAGGTCAAGCCATCAGAGCGCACAGACCCCGACGACCTCTGGGCCTGGCGCTTCTTCGAGCTGCTCGACGACGGCGCCACCGTGAAGCCCCTGCCCGCCGAGGGCCAGCGCTTCGAAGAGCTGAAGGCTCAGCTGCAGGCCCGCGTCGAGTGGTCCACAGCACACCGCGCTCGTCCCCCCGCCGCGGGCACGGACAGCGAGGCCTTCGAGGCGCTGAAGGCCCTGGGCTACGTGGGCGAGGTCGACGAGCACTAAGCCGTCAGGGAGAGCCCGGTTCTACGACCAGGCCGGAACACGTACCAATCACCCTGCTCGTGACATCGTCAGCAGGTTAGGATCGAGCCATGTCCCAGCGTGACCAGATCCTCGCCAGCATCCGCAACCGGTCCCAGGAGATCGAGGCGCTCGGCGTGTTGACACTGGCTCTCTTCGGATCGGTGGCTCGTGGCGAAGACACACCGACGAGCGATGTCGACGTGCTTGTCCAGTTCGATGGCCCGGCGACCTTCGACGGGTTCATGGACCTGAAGTTTCTGCTGGAAGACTCATTGGGCAGGCGCGTCGACCTTGTCACCGTGGACGGGCTCCGAGAGGAGATCCGTGAAGAGGTTCTCGCGAGAGCGCTCCGTGTCGCGTAGCCACCGTCTCTTCCTCGCGGACATCGTGCAGTCGTGCGAGCGCTTGCTGGTCTATCGGTCCCAGATCGACTGGAGCGACCGGAAGCGTCGCGGATGGCGATCGACGCGGTTCTGTACGACCTGCTGATCTTGGGCGAGGCCACCAAGAACCTCCCGTCAGAGGCTCGCGAGGCAGCGGGCGAGATTGAGTGGCGCAAAATAGCTGCCATCCGCGACGTCCTGGCGCACGGGTACTTCAGGATCGACCTGTCCATCATCAGGGATGTCCTGGAGACCAGGCTACAAGCGCTCCAGGCAGCAGCAGAACGCCTGCTGGACGAGCAGTGAGCCGTCAGGGCTCGCCGTCTCGGGGCCTGTCCATCGGGCCGAGGCGCTTGCCGAACGCGGCGAGCACCTTGTTGACCGCGTCCATGCGCAGGGTGGGCTTGCCGTTCTCGAGCTCGGAGATCAGCCGTACCCCTGTGCCCACGAGTTCTGCCAGCTGACGCTGGGTCAGCCCCGCGGCCTTGCGCCGAGCGCGCACGAAGGGGCCGAGAGACTCCCGATCGGGAACACTGGCGGGTAGGGAACGGACTTCGGAGGCTGTGGCCATGGCTTACTCCCGATCGGGAATATACCAACTCGGGGTCAAGCCCCGATCGGAGTCGGAGAGGGCGCACCGTTTCAGCTGGTGTCGCCGCGGGTTGCCAGCTCGCGCTCGCTGAACCTGGGCGCAGAACGACGGCCTCCGAACACGCGATCGCGAGTCGCCTGACCGCCCGCCTGGACGGCGCCGTTTGCCCCGGTGTTGCCAGTGGTTCCGCTTCACTCCCGCTTGCTAGGCTGTGCCCTCTTCTCCCCCCCAAGACGGATTTCACCATGCCAGCCACAGCCGTGATCGGTGCCCAATGGGGCGACGAGGGCAAGGGCAAGATCATCGACCTCATCGCCGATCAGGCCGATGTGGTGGTGCGCTTCCAGGGCGGGGCGAACGCGGGTCATACCGTGATCGTCGACGGCAACAAGTTCGTCTTCCACCTGCTGCCGTCGGGGGTGCTCCACGAGGGCAAGCTGAACGTGCTGGCCAACGGCGTGGTCATCGACCCCGTGGTCCTGCTTGACGAGGTGAGCCAGTTCGAAGACCGGGGCATCTCGCTGAACGGGCGGCTGGTGGTGTCGGGCGCGGCTCATTGCGTGCTGCCCTACCACCGTGTGCTCGACGGTTATCGCGAAGGGCGCAGGGCCGGGGTGGCCATCGGCACCACCGGGCGGGGCATCGGCCCGGCCTACTCCGACAAGGCCAACCGCTGCGGCATCCGCATGTGGGACCTGATCGACGAAGACCGCCTGCACCAGCGCCTCACCGCCAACCTCGACGAGAAGAACCGGCTGTTCACCCGCATGTACGACGGCGAGCCCCTCGATTTCGACGAGATCTTCGAGACCGCTCGGGAGCAGGGTCGCCGGCTCGCACCCCTGGTCTGTGACACGGGCAGCCTGCTGCGGCGCCAGCTCGCCGACGGCAAGCACGTGTTCTTCGAGGGCGCCCAAGGTGTGATGCTCGACATCGACCACGGCACCTACCCGTATGTGACCAGCTCGAACAGCGACAGCCTGGGCATCGCGGCGGGGACGGGCGTGCCGCCCACCTCCATCGGGCACCAGATCGGCGTGACCAAGGCCTACTGCACCCGGGTGGGTGCTGGCCCCTTTCCGTCTGAGCTGTCGGACGCGGTGGGCGAGAAGCTGCGGGAGAACGGCGGCGAGTTCGGAGCCACCACCGGTCGCCCCCGGCGCTGTGGCTGGTTCGATGTGCCCGCGGCGCGCTACGCGGCTCAACTCAACGGCTTCAACGGCCTGGCCATCACCAAGCTCGACGTGCTCTCGGGCATGGACACCATCGGCATGGTCACGGGATACGAGATCGACGGCAAGGTGGTCGACGAGTACCCGGTCGACCTGCCAGCCGTGGAGCAAGCCCGGCCGATCATCAAGAGGTTCCCGGGCTGGAGCGCGGACGTGCGCAACGTGCGCGACCACGCCGACCTGCCGGCAGAGTGCCACACCTTCATCGACGAGCTCTGCGACCGGGTGGGTGTGCCCTGGCAGATCATCTCGGTGGGCCCCGGTCGCGAGTCCACGATCCTGCGCGGAGTGGCCGAGCCTGTATGAGTCAGCCTGCTGAGAAGTTGCCCCGTCATCTGGCCATCATCATGGATGGCAACGGGCGCTGGGCCCAGGCTCAGGGCATGTTGCGCACCAAGGGGCACGCCAAGGGCGCGGAGACGATCCGCACGATCACCACCGAGTGCGCTCGCCTGGGATTGGAGCAGCTGACGCTCTACGCCTTCAGTCACGAGAACTGGAAGCGTCCCAAGACCGAGATCACCTTCTTGATGCGCCTGCTCAAGAAGTTCCTGATCGATGAGCGGCCCACGTTGATGGACAACAACGTGAGGCTCACGGCCATCGGGCGGCTCGACGACCTGCCCGACGGCGCTCGCAGCGAGCTCGACCGCACCATCGACATGACCGCCGGCAACGACGGTCTCAACCTCTGCCTGGCCTTGAGCTACGGCGGGCGAGCCGAGCTGGTCGACGCGGCCCGATCCCTGGCGGCGAAGGTCGCCGCGGGCGAGCTGGCTCCGGGCGACATCGATGAAGACGTCATCTCGGCGCACCTGTACCAACCGGGCCCCAACCCCGACCTGCTGGTACGCACGGCGGGCGAGATGCGCATCAGCAACTTCTTGCTCTGGCAGGTGAGCTACGCGGAGATCTACGTCACCCAGGCCTGCTGGCCTGACTTCGACGTGGCCGAGCTGAACAAGGCTCTCGCAGACTACGCCGGCCGCACGCGCAAGTACGGCGGCCTGGTCGATCCGGCTCCCGAAGCCATGCGAAACTAGGCAGGCGTGCTCAAGCGCACCCTCACAGGAGCCACACTGCTGGCGGTGGTCCTGGGGGCATGGAGCTTCGATGCGTCCAGCCCGGGCCAGCCCGCTTGGGCCCTGGCGTTCCTGGGCGTGACCCTGACCTTGGGCGCGCTCTACGAGCTGCTGACGCTGTTCCCCGACGAGGGCAGCCAGGCGTCCGGCATCGAGCTTGTGCCCAGCTCAACCGGTCGCACGGTGGGGCTCATGGGGCTGGGTGTGGTCTGGGTGGCCGTGGTGGCCATGGCTGGACTGCCAGGCGGAGAGGACGGACCTCTCGGTGACTTCCCGGACCACGTACGCATGCCGGCCATCTGGCTGCTGTTCGCGTCCCTGATCACCGTGCCCTTGATGTTGGCGCTGCTGCGTCGAGGGCCGACCAAGCACGTGGTGCGCCTGGCTCGCCGGGTCACCTTCATGCTGCCCTACACCTGCGGGCTCGCGGCCCTGGTGTTCATCCTGCTGCAGGGGCGGGTCGAGTTCGCCGTGGGCCTGGTGCTGGTGGCCAAGTCGTCGGACATCGGCGCGTACTTCGCGGGCAAGACCCTGGGCAAGCACAAGCTGGCTCCGTCGATCAGCCCGAACAAGACGATCGAAGGCATGATCGGCGGACTGCTGCTGCCGGCGCTCCTGGCCTCGTGGCTGCTGGCTGACGTTGAGGTGACTCTCGATGTGCACCAGACCGCCACGGTGTTGCTGCCCGGGGGGGCTCTCGGCGCCGCCTGTCACGGTCTCGCCTTGGGTGCGCTCACGGTCTTCTCCGACCTGGGAGAATCCCTGATCAAGCGCTCCTTCGCCGTGAAAGACTCGGGTCACCTGTTTGGCGCTTCCGGGGGCTTCCTCGACCTGGCGGATTCACTGTTGCTGGTAGCTCCCGTGGCCCTTGCCTACACTGCCTCACTTGCCTGACAGACTGCCTGTTGGGTCGAGCTGGCCCTGGGCTTGAGAGACCATGAGCGTCACCGTCCCCCTGCACTCCCTCGACGAAGAGCAGCAGCTGCTCGGACCTGGCGACGCCCATGCCCGGGCGATTCGAAACTGCTTCGGGGTCACCATGGCCACGCGCAAGGGGCGGGTGGTGGTGGGCGGCGATGAAGAGTCTGTCTCCGACGCGGTGCGGGTGGTGCGCTTGCTGCTGGAGCACATCCGCGAGACGGGCGAGCTGAATGAAGCGTTGGTGACGAAGCATCTGTCCAACGGGCGGGGCGCGGGGATCGTCGAGCACAAGGGCGGAGAAGGCGGCGGCCTGGGGCTGCCCCCGGGCGTGGTCTGTCGCACCAAGGGTCAAGAGAACTACGTCCGCGCCATTCAGCGTGAGACCGCGGTGTTCTCCATCGGTCCTGCGGGGACGGGCAAGACCTATCTGGCGGCAGCCTGTGCGGTGGCGGCGCTACGGCGCGGGTCCTTTCGCAAGATCGTGCTGGTCAGGCCGGCGGTCGAGGCAGGTGAGAGCCTGGGTTTTCTCCCCGGCGACTACGCGGCCAAGATCAACCCGTATCTGCGGCCCCTGTACGACGCCCTCTCGGCGCACCTGGAGGCGGGGCGCTTGCAGCACTTCATCGAGACGGACGTGATCGAGATCGCTCCCCTGGCCTTCATGCGAGGCCGCACTCTCGACAAGGCTTTCATCATTCTCGATGAAGCCCAGAACACGACGCCGGGTCAGATGAAGATGTTCCTGACCCGCATGGGACAACAGAGCAAGGTCGTGGTCACCGGCGATGCGACCCAGATCGACCTGCCCTCGAGCCAGCCGTCGGGGCTGATCGAGGCCGAGCGCCTGCTCAAGAACGTCTCGGGCATCGGCCTGGTGCACCTCGACCGCAAGGACATCGTGCGCCACCCGCTGGTGCAGCGCATCGTCAACGCCTATGAGAGCGAGGTGTACGCCAAGGAGCGTGGAGACGAGCGGTCGGAGGACGGCCGGGGGCGCCGGTGATTGCGGTCGCCAACCGTCAGCGCCGGGTGTCCATAGGGGCCGTCCAGGTGCGGCACGTCGTCGAGGCGGTGTACGCGGCTGAAGGCGGGGGTGAACCAAACCTCTCTGTAGCGCTGGTGAACGACGCGGTCATCCGCGAGGTGAATCGCGAACACCTGGGTCACGACTGGGCCACCGACTCGATCGCTTTCGACTATGGCGATGATCCCGCTCCCGACGGCCTCACCGGCGAGGTGGTGGTCTCGGCAGAGACGGCTTTGCGCGAGGCCCAGGCCCGAGGCAAGAGCGCTGCCCACGAGCTGCTGCTCTACGTGGCCCACGGCACCTTGCACCTGCTGGGCTGGGAGGATGACACGGCCCCGCTCCGTCGCCGCATGAACGCTCGGGCTGCGGCGATCCTGCGTAGCGCCGGCGTGGAGAGCTGCGGCCCATGATGCTGTTTCAGCGGCGCATCTTCTTGGAGCTCATGGGCAACGCGCTGATCTCCTCTGCGCTGCTTTCCATCGTGTTGATGCTGGTGGCCGCCGTGCAGGTGGTGGCCAAGTTCGAGGGCATTGACCTGGGCACGTTCGTCATGCGCGTGCCCATCTTCGCGGCCTCGGCCATCGACGTGGTCCTGCCCCTGGGCGTGCTCGTTTCGGTGGTGATGACCTACGGGCGAGCGGCGAGCGACAACGAGATCGACACGCTGCGGGCCAGCGGCGTGAACCCCTGGCACCTGCTCACTCCCGGGCTGATCTTCGGCCTGCTCATGACCGCCGCGCTGATGGTCTGCGTGGACTACGGCGAGCCCTACGCCGAGCGATCCAAGCGCCGTCAGACCGAGCACATCGACCTGTCAGCGGTGGTGGAGCAGCGTCTGGCCAGCGGTGAGCCGATCACCCTCGACAGCGACACGATCATCTCGGCCAACGGCTACGACGCCGAAGGCATGGCCAGGGACGTACGTATTCAGGTGCTCGGCCGTGATGGTGCGGTGGTCGAAGAGACCCTCTCACGTCGGGCCAACGTGTTCGTCGATCCGGCGAGCGGTGAGCTGGTGATGCAACTGTTCGACGTGCACCGGGTCACCGGCGATCGACTCGAAGGGAGCAACCTGGTCTTGCGCCGGGCCCTGGGTGCAGACCTGGTCGACCTGAATCTGGACAGCTGGACCACGCCACAGCTTCAGGCCTGGATGCTCCGGGACCAGCAAGGGGAGCAGAAGTCCATCGAGAACGCGGAGAGCGTGGAGAGCAACGTGCATCGCAGGCGCGCCGCCGCCGCCTCGTGCCTGCTGTTCGTGTTCTTGGGGCTGCCCGTGGCCCTGCGCTTTCGCCGCTCTGATCGGGTGGGGGCTTTCCTGGCCGCCTTCGTGCTGGCGCTCTTCGTGTACTACCCCATCGTGCGGGTGGGCAAGGCCCTGGCCAGCTCCGGCACCCTGTCGCCCTTCGTGGCAGCCTGGATCGGCCCGGTGCTGCTGATGCTGATCAGCATGCTCTTCTCGCGCAAGGTGTTCAGCCAATGATCGGGCGGCTCGATCGCTACGTGTCGCGCATGTTCTTGAGCTCGTGGTTCGTGAGCTTTGTGTTCTTCATGGGGCTCTACAGCGTCTACGTGGTCTTCTCGAACGTGGACGCCCTGGTGAAGGACGTGGGCGAGGCCGAGGTGGAGTTCGCGGCTGTCCTGCGCATGTACGCCCTCACGGCGCCGTCCATGGTCACCCGCATGGCGCCGTTCTTGATGGTGGTCGCGGTGCTGATCACGGTCATGCGCCTGCAGCGGCACAACGAGCTGGCGGCCATGGTCATGGTGGGGCGCTCTCCCCGGCGAGTGATGCGCCCGGTGATCGCCCTGACAGGCGTGTTCCTGATCGGCCTGGTGCTCATGCAGGAGTTCGTGGCGCCCAAGGTGGCCGTCGAGCGGGAGCGGCTGAAGGCTCAGCTCGTCGATCACCAAGACGACTGGGTCATCGATCTCACCGTGGCTCGCGATCCCGACGGGCGCATGTTCATCGCCACCGATTACAACGTCGAGCAGCGCACCATCCGCAAGCTCAGCGTGTCGTACACGGATGAACGGGGCAACGACGTGACCGTCGCGGGCAGCGACGCCGCCTGGGCAGGGTCGACCAGTGGCTGGCGCCTGGCCGATGGCGTGATCTCGGTGCGCACTCCAGACGGCGAGACCACCGAAGAGCCCGCAGCCTTTGTGGGGCGCTCGATCAGGCCAGATGACCTGCTGGTGGCTCACCTCGAACCCTTTGACATGTCCTACGCGAACCTGCTCGAGCTGGCCCGGCGTTACCCCAACCACACGCGCTACCGCATGCTGCGTCACTACCACGTGACCTTCCCCCTGGCGGTGTTGATGCTGGTCTTTCTGGCGCTGCACTTCGTCTTGCAGCGCGATCCTGCGTTGCGTCTGCGTGGCCTGGGCCTGTCGATCCTGTCGTGCCTGGGCTTCCTGATGCTCGACGCGGCCATGCTCTCCTTGGGAACGAGCGACACGTTGCCGCCGGTCTTGGCGGCCTGGTTGCCGGTGATCGTGGCGGGCAGTCTGGTGGTGGTCATGTACGACAGCGAGGAGGGCGACGGGTGAGGGCCCGTCCCATGGGCTCGCTCTCGCGCCGCGGCGCCGCACTCGTCAGCTCACCACTCTGTGTCTGCGCTGCCAGGGCCACGGTGGCCTGCGCGCTGACCATGGGCCTGTCGAGCGCCCAGGGCCAGAGCCTGCCTGGCATGCCGCCCCTCCCTGTCTTTCGCAGCTCCCCGGACCGCCTCGCCGAGAACACCACGATCGTGGTGGGCAGCTTCGCCGGGGGCGTGGCCTGCGACGGGGCGCAGCTGCTCAAGTCGACGCTCGTGCCCCTGCCCGGCGGACCGGCTGGCTTCGGTGCGCTGGGCTCTCCAGATCAGGGCGCGGTGTCGATCTACGCAAGCGAGGGCTTCGACCCAGCCGAGGGCACCCTCGAGTTGTGGCTGCGCCCCGGAGCGGACCCCGGGCGACGACGCACCTTGTTCAGCGTGTCCGGAGCGGCGAGCCTCGACGGCGATGGCTTCGCCGAGCTGTTCGTGGGTGGCGCGGCTTCAGATTCGAGCACTGCCTGGTCGCGGTTGTACTTCGGCGAACCGGGAGGCATCGGCGTGCAGGACCCGGCGTTGATCGAGACCCGGGTGCCCCGTGGAGTGTCGTTCGGTGACATCGACGGCGATGGCGTCGCAGACCTGGTGATGACCGCTCACGCCGATGGTCGGGTCGACTGGGTGGCTGGCCCCCTGTGCCCCGGTCGCACCTACGCACGCCCTTTAGACGTTCGCACTCTCGTAGACGTCGAGGAGCCCCAGGGCTTGGCCCTGGCAGACCTCGAAGGCGATGGCGACCTGGACCTCCTGGTGTGCTCGTTCGCATCCCTCACCCATCCGCTGATGGTCTACGAGAACGACGGCCACGGCGGCATGACCCTGATCAGCGAGAGCTTCGGCGGCTGGCTCTCGCCGTCGGAGGGTCTGGCCGTGGCCGACTTCAATCGGGACGGCGTGCTCGATGTGGTCTTCGCCACTCTGGGTCGCGGCCTGCCCTCGGCGGTGGTCCTGGGCAGCCTCGATGACGAGGGGCACTACGAGCTGCTGGTGACCGACCCCACCCGTCGCTATCCACTGGCTGACCAGGCCCTGGGCGTGTCCGTCGCCGACCTTGATGGGGATGGCTGGCAGGACATCGTGCTGGCCCGGGTCAACGCCCACGAGCTGGTCATCCACAACAATCGGGAGGGTCGCTTCGATGTGCAGCCAGATCGGCGCATCAACGCCTTCGCCCCGTTCACCATCAACGCCGAGCGCGACCTGAACAACGATGGCTGGCTAGACCTTGTGCTGGCCGACTTCCGCCAGGGCGCCCTGTCAGGCATCCACTCTGCGGTCCTTTTGGGGCCTGACTATGACGAGCAGGCCTGGTTCAAGGTCTACAGCGCGGTGAGCTTCACCATCGGCGACCTGAACGGCGACGGCATCAACGACGTGTTCTGGCGCAGCGGAGGCAGCGAGCGGTCCCGGGCGTTCTCTCTCGACGTGAATGGCGAGACTGCAGGGGTGCAGCACCTGCCCACCGAACCCACTCACCCCAGCGCCTATGGGGCGGGGGTCGGCGTGTTGGCGCTGACCACGGGAGGGACGTCCCCCTACGGAGCCACGCCCGCGAGACCGGGCAGCTTCGAGCTGTCTCTGGAGAGCGGCGAGGTGCGCTTTGCGGTGACCGATGGGCGTGGCAAGCGACACGAGGTGAGCGCACGGTTTCAGCGCCCCGACGAGGCCGAGAGCCTGCTCACCTTGCACGGCTACGTGCACATCAGCGCCGAGTGGTCGGCGGAGCTGGGCCTGCTGGAGTTGCGCCTGGGCAACCCGGTGCTTGCGGGACATGGCCCAGCTGACCTCAGCGGCCTGGTCAACCCATCCTCTGCGTTGGACCAAGCAGGCACAGTCGCTGCTGCTGGCACGCTCAGCCGGGGGGCGGTGGCGCGCTACGAGGCTGGCGGCCCCATCGAGGTCACGGCTGTGGCGCCCGTGTTTCGCCTGGGTACCGACCCGAACAACCAGTATGCGGCCAACGGCTGCGCCCTCGCTGGCTTGCGGGTCAGCACGGTGCGCCGGAGCGTTCTGGCCCACGAATGAAACCGGCTTCGAGCTTCTTGCACGCCATGAGAACCTGCACGAACAGTGGCTAGTCCGACCTATTCACGGACTCCTGCTGCGAACGCGTTTGCGCCTTCGTGGACTGCGTTGGAGTCCACGATGCCATCCTCAACGGGGTGGCACCCCGCCTCCGGTGCCATCGCGCCCTCCGCCTTGCCACGAAGGCGCAACCACGCTCTCGCGACGAACTCCGCGAATAGGTCGGACTAGGGACAGCGCGGCGACGAGGGCTCAGGGAAGAGCGGTTGGCGGGCAACAGTCAGAGATGCTGGCCGTCGCTGATCTGGACGGTGTGCCTGGGTGCTGGACGGCCCTGGGAGCGCGCCTGCAGTGACTTTCCTCCCTGAGACAGCTTCGAACCAAGAAGTGGCCTATGCTGGCGGCCAAAGACCTGGGACACAAAGGAGAAAGAGCCATGACCATGTTCAAGCCCCTCTCAGAAATCGCACTCTTCATCTGCGTCACGTTTGCGGCTCTGACGGCCAGCCAAGACGCCGTGAGCAGCTGGCCCGAACCCGGTGAGCCAGGGTCCGAGAGGATCCCTCACCAGTTCGAAGAGAGTGGAGTGACGATCACGCTCACCGTCTCAGAGGTCGTCGCCGACCGCACCGGCCGCCTGACCCGCTTTGTCACCCTCTCCGAAGTGGGCACGTTCGATGATGCAGACGACATCGTCTCGGCGAACGTGTCCAACGTGCGCCTCGACCGGGCTCACGCTGTAGGCGGCGGATCGGACAGCTGGAACGTACAGGTCGAGCCCGTAGAAGGGCTGACCTGGGCAGGCGTCCACGACCTTGACGACGTGCTCGTGACCGCCCGGTTTGATTGATGGGCAGCTCACTGAGCTTGCGGCTTCGCGGCCCGCTGCCGACCATCGCATGGGATGGCAGAGGGCAGTGAGGCTCTCGGTCATGCTCGCCGTCATGGCTCTCACTGGCTGCTCAGACGATGCGTACCAGGCACAGCGCTCGGCTGGCAGTCGGCAGGCTCTGACCTCAGCAGGCGGCCCGGCGACCACGCTTCTGGTGCAACGGGAGGCTCTGACAAGCATGCGCAAGTTCGTCATCGCAGCCATCGCTTGTGGCTTGGCCTGGATGTTCATCGTCGGGTTTCTGAACGGTGGCTTTGTTCGAGACGCGAGCTTTCCGTACTTCTTCCAGGAGATCGAGGGCGATTGGGTGCTCGACGCTGTTCAGGGCGAGTTCGAACCCGCCCCTCCTGAGCTGCTTCACTTCTCGGAGGGCACGGAACCGGGCCTGGTCAAAGTCACTGACGGTCAGCGAGTGGCCGAGTTTCCAATGAAGGGCCAGGGCCGCTGGGTCTTCGCCGCGGGTGCGAGTTTCAGCCCCTTGCTTCCGGCAGGCTCCGCGGACGCCTACACCATGACGCACTTCTGCCCTCCCCTGCCCGCGTGGGATCACTTGGTGTTCTTTCCTGATGGCATGCCCATGGGGAGCGATCCCAATCGCCGGGCGATCAACTATGAACGGGAGTAGGTGCGGCATGCCAGAGCGGGAAGCTTGGGGAGACAAGCGATGACTGAGCAGATGGATGACGTTCGCGAGGAAGCTTGCGCTACGGCGCCAAGCTTGCCCGCGAAGACTGACCCGCTGCTCGTCACCTGCGCGCTGATTCCTGCGGCCAGCCTCTGCATGTTCTACAGCTTCGTCCTGCGCGCCCGCTTCGCTCTTGGCGTCTGGCCTGTGCCGTACAGGCCAGATCCCAAGAACTTGGGCTTCGAGCTGCACCATGAGGCTGTGTGGCTGCTGCTCGAAGCGGCGTTCGTCTCTCCGATCGCGTTCGCTCTCTGCGCGGTGGTGCATCAAGTGGTGCCTCCGCTGCGGCAAAGGCACATCGGCCGGTCCTTGGTTTTTTTCTTCGTTGGCTACGCCATGCTGTGGCTCGCGCTGTTGGCTGATCCGGGGTCGTTTGTGGAGTGGCTCGCTGACTGACCACATCGTGCATCAACGGATCAGGTCTTGGGGTACACGGGCGCAACTCGTGGGCCGCCGCGTTGTGGTGTTCGCGAAGCAGGGCCTCCTCGCCGCCATCCTGACTTGGTCGGTCGCCTGTACAGACGCGGTCTCCGTCGAGGTCACCGCAGAAGATCACCGCGCCGTGACGGAGGCTGTGTTGAGCCACGTGGGTGTGTTGGGGGGAGCAGAGCTGCCGCTCTTCATGAGCGAGGTGGTGTTGCTGGAATTCAATGAGCTGGAGCGGGAGGGCTGGGACGAGTTCTTCGATCTGAGGCCTGGCGTGGTGTCGTCCCTGTTGGAGGCCAATCCACGGGGCGCCTGCCATGGGCCGTGGTTGGGCGCGTGGGGCGTAGGCCTGATGGACCGGGAGTCGTTCCGGACGCACTCCTCCGTCGGACCGCCGCGCATGTCCGATGAGGACTGGGACAGTGTGCTCCGTGGTCCGCCCAGGAGCACCGTCGTCGTGAGTCTCTCGGCCCCCGGCTTCAGCGCAGATGGATGCCAGGCAATGATCTACGTGGGTGAGTCCAGTGGAGACTGGTCTGCCACAGGGGGGACCTACCTCCTGGAGCGCTGGAACGGCTCCTGGGTGGTGGTAGCGGCGCTGAGTACCTGGGTGTCCTGAGGCAACAGAGAGTCGCGCCCGGCTCGACTAGACTCCCACCATCTCGCCGACACCTTCGGGCACTTCGACCGGGCAGGCCGTCTTCTCCAGCACGGTGGTCACCGTCTCACCCGGCGCCAACTCGACCAGCTTCAGCCCGCCACCGCTCTTCACGTCGAGTACGCACAGGTCGGTGATGATGCGGCTGACCACGGCCACGCCGGTGAGCGGCAGGCTGCAGGTCTCGAGGATCTTCGGCGCGCCCTTGCGGTTGCAGTGCTCCATGGTCACCACCACGTGGCGGGCTCCGGCGACGAGATCCATGGCGCCGCCCATGCCCTTGACCATCTTGCCGGGGATCATCCAGTTGGCGAGATCGCCGTTCTGGCTCACCTGCATGGCGCCGAGAAAGCACTGATCGATGTGTCCGCCGCGGATCATCCCGAACGAGTCAGAGCTGCTGAAGTAGCTGCAGCCGGGGATCTCGCTGATGGTCTGCTTGCCCGCGTTGATCAGGTCGGCGTCCACCTCGTCTTCGTAAGGGAAGGGGCCGATGCCCAGCATGCCGTTCTCGCTCTGCAGCGTGATGGTCATGCCCGCGGGCACCTCGTTGGCGATGAGCGTGGGCATGCCGATGCCCAGGTTGACGTATTGGCCATCGGACAGCTCTTGGGCGGCCCGGCGGACGATTCCGTTGCGATCGAGCATCTCTCTCAGCCCTCCTTCTTGCGCACGGTGAGTTGCTCGATGCGCTTCTCGTAGCCCTCGCCGAGCACGAGCCGCTGCACGAACACGCCGGGAGTATGAATCTGGTCCGGGTCGAGGGTGCCCGCGGGCACGATCTCTTCGACCTCGGCGATGGTGACCTTCGCGGCGGTGGCCATCATCGGGTTGAAGTTTCTGGCGGTCTTGCGAAACACCAGGTTGCCCATCTCGTCAGCCTTCCAGGCCTTGACCAGCGCGTAGTCGCCACGGATCGCGGGCTCGAGCACGCAGGGGACGCCGCCGAAGTCGCGGGTCTCTTTGGGCTCAGAGGTCTTTGACACATTGCCATCAGCGTCATGAAGCATGGGCAGGCCGCCGTCGGCGATCTGCGTGCCGTAGCCCGTGGGCGTGAAGAACGCGGGGATGCCAGCACCCCCGGCCCGGATGCGCTCGGCGAACGTGCCCTGCGGCACCAGCTCCACCTCGAGCTCACCGGTCAAGAACTGCCGCTCGAACGTGTCGTTCTCACCCACGTAGGTCGAGATCATCTTCTGGATCTGGCGGGTCTTGAGCAGCAACCCCAGGCCGAAGTCGTCGACCCCGGCGTTGTTGCTCACCATGGTCAGATCTTTGGAGCCCAGGTCTACCAACGCGGCAATGAGCGTCTCGGGGATGCCACAGAGGCCGAAGCCTCCGGCCAGGATGGTGGCTCCGCTGGGGATGTCGGCCACGGCCTCTGCTGGGCTCGCGTAGATCTGCGTCATGGGCTGTCTCCGGGTGCGTCTCGGCCTGTGCCGGGCGCGGGTTGCGCCAGCCTACTCACCGGACCCGCGAGGTGGAATGCCAGTGATGGCGTCGATCTCCCGCAGGCACGTCAGGAGCGAGAGGCGCAGGCTCTTGTACCCGAACGGGTCTTGGGCCTCGAGCCAGGCCAGACCCCGCTGCGCCGAGGCCCGAGCCAGGGTGGTGTGCTCTCTGGACAGGGCCAGCTTGGCCAGGGTGAGGGCCATCTGGGTGGCGTCGAGGAGCCTTCCGAGGCCCGCCAGATCTGTGGACCGCCCGGCCATGGCGGCCATCTCGGCCTCGTGATCGCCCAACTGCTCGGCCAGGATCTGAGCCTGGACGTGCTGCACGAAGGCCTCCTGGAAGGCTCCTTCTCGGGCCAGATCGTCCCCCCGCCCCTGAAAAACTGCCTGGCGCAGGGTGGGCAGGGCCTCGTTGGGTAGCAGGGTGAGCACCAGGGCCGCCTGGCGCTCCTGGTAGCTGGCCTCTTTGCGCTCGCCCAGGAGGCGCAGGGCCACCGCCGCCAGGTGGCGAGCGGAGCCTTCATATTCTGCCCGGATGGGCAGGTCTTTGGTGAGGTTGGCTGGCTTGATCACCGCCTCGGCGTGGTCCAGGGCTCGTTGGGCCCAGGCCAGGTCAGCGGGGGTGGTCGACGGGGGCTGGCTCAGGGCCAGATCCGCCAAAAGCAGCTGTAAATCCCAGATATCGACAGAATCGGCCTCGGCGGCCGTCAATCTGAGAGCCTCTTCAGCCGCGCCATAAGAACGGTCGATCCAGGCCATCAGAGCGAGGGATCGGGCTTGGGCCTCTGTAGAGCCGCAACGGCGAGCCAGGGCCAGGGCCTCTGCTCCCAGTCGCCTGCCTGCCTCCGGATCACCCTGCTCGGCGACGGTTTTGCCCCGAGCGGAGAGGGCCAGTGACATCTGGCCATCCCAGTCAGGAGATGGGGGCGGAGCGGCGCATGCAGCGCCCAAGAACAGCGTGAAAAGGAGCAGCGTGACCATGGGCTTCAAATCATCTCAAGGATTCTGCTTGGCATCTGACCAAAGACCACGCCAGAATAATCAATGTGGAAAGCGTGATGGGTGGCCCCCACTGAGGGCAACCACATCGAGCGACTCGCTCCGCGTTCACCCGCCCAGGTTTCAACGGTCCCCCCGCCGACTCCTGGAGGTGCACGGCGCGCCGCTCCGAGCGCTGCCCGACCGATTCCCTGAAGGACCTGTACACCTCCAGGGTTCCGTGCCACTTCACCCGAGGGGCTTGCAGTCCAGGCAGACAAGCTTGGTGGCGACCCTCTCTTACCTGCTTCACCCAGCGATCCGTTTCGAAGAAGACGGACCCCCAACGCATGAGCCATGAACAAACGAAGACCAAATCTCGCCGTTCCCGTCGACGTCGCGGCCGCGGCCGTAAAGGCGGCGGCGGAGGAGGAGGAGGCGGCGGGAACTTCCAGCAGAACAAGCCCGTCGACGACGTGCCCTTCGGCCCCCAGCAGCGCACCGAAGTCTCGGGCGTGCTTGAGCTGAGCCCGGATGGTCAGGGTTACCTCCGCAACCTGGCCACGAGCCTCGCTCCTGAAGAGACCGACTGCTATGTGCCCGCCCCGCTGGCCAGGGCCGAGAATCTCCGCCCCGGTGTCGAGATCGTGGGCCACGCCGAGCGCCTCAAGGGCCGCATCACCTTGGTCTCGATTCAGACCGTCGATGGGAGCACAGCCGCAGAGGCCGACGCCCAGCCCATCTTCAAGCAGCTCACCTCGATTGACCCGGTCGAGCGCTTCGTGCTCGAAGGCGGCGAGTCTGAGCCCGGGGACAACGGGGCCCCCTACAACATGCGCGTGCTCGACCTGATCACGCCGATCGGCCGCGGGCAAAGGGGCCTGATCACGGCGCCCCCTCGTTCTGGCAAGACCATCCTGCTGCAGCAGGTCGCCAATCGTATCGCCGCCAGTTATCCCGACGTGCACCTGATGGTGCTGCTGGTCGATGAGCGTCCCGAGGAGGCGACCCACTTCCGGCGGACCGTCCAGGGTGAGGTCATCGCCTCCACCAACGACGAACCGGCAGACCGCCACTGTCGCGTCACCGAGCTGACCATCGAGCGGGCCAAGCGCCTGGTCGAGCGGGGCCGGGACGTGGTCATCGTCATGGACTCCCTGACTCGCCTGGGTCGGGCCTACAACGTGACCGTGCGGAACAGCGGCCGTACCCTCTCTGGCGGTGTCGATTCGCGCACTCTCGAGAAACCCAAGGCTTTCTTCGGGGCTGCTCGAAACGTCGAAGATGGCGGTTCCCTGACCATTCTGGCCACCGCGCTCATCGAAACCGGCAGCCGTATGGACGAGGTGATCTTCGAGGAGTTCAAAGGCACCGGTAATATGGAGCTTGTCCTCTCACGGGAGCTCGCCGAGCGGCGTATCTGGCCCGCAGTCGACATCAACAAATCAGGAACCCGCAAAGAGGAGCTGTTGCTGCCCGCCGAGGTCTATCGCAAGGTGGTCATGCTGCGGCGTGTGATGTCGCAGATGCATCCGGTTGAAGCCATGCAACTGCTCATGGCCAAGATCCGAGAGACGAAGAGCAACGACAAGTTCCTCGCGGCGTTTGAACTTCGGAGATAGTCCATGTCCGTTCCCGATCACCTGGGCGATTACGAAATCGTCGAGGAGATCGGCCGTGGTGGGTTTGGGGTCGTCTACAAGGCTCGCCAGGTCAGCCTCGATCGGCCGGTGGCGCTCAAGGTGCTCTACGAGCACAAGGTCCACACGGCAGAAGAGCTGGCACGCTTCGAGCGAGAAGCTCGGGCGGCCGCACGCCTCGACCACACAGCGGTGGTCTCGGTCCACGCCTGGGGCGAGGACAGCGGCAGCTTCTACATTGCCCAGAAGCTGGTGGGTCATGGCCGTACCTTGGCCGACGATCTCGCTGAGCTGAAGGAGAAGGGCGAGCACCCCAAGGGCTACTTCCGCCAGATCGCCGAGACCCTGGCGATCGTGGCCGATGCCCTGCAGCACGCCGCAGACAACGGCATCGTGCACCGGGACGTGAAGCCATCGAACGTGCTGCTCGATGACAAGGGCCGTCCCTTCCTGGGCGACTTCGGTCTGGCCAAGCTCGAAGATGGGCTGGAGCTGTCGCGCACTGGCGACTTCGCCGGCTCGCCCTACTACATGTCGCCCGAGCAGGCCGACGCCAAGCGGGGACCGGTCGATCACCGGGCCGACATCTACTGCCTGGGTGTGACGCTCTACGAGCTGCTGACCCTGGCCCCGCCGTTCACCGGGCGCACGTCTCACGAGATCATCCGCAAGATCTTGAGCGAAGAGCCGAAGCGTCCCTCGAAGCACAACGAGCGGGTGCCAGCCAACCTGGAGACGATCTGTCTCAAGGCCATGGAGAAGGCTCGCTCTCGCCGTTACCAGAACGCCTCCGAGGTGGCGGCCGACCTGCGGGCATTTTTGGACGGCGAGCCCATCTCGGCCACGCCCATCAGCGGTGTGAGCCGCATCTGGCGCAAGGCCCGGCGCAACCGGGCAGGGGTGGGCATGGTGGTGCTCGTGGCGGCCCTGCTGATCACGGCGACTCTGGCCCAGAAGTCTGCGAGCGACAAGAATGAAGCTGAGCAGCGCGCCGAAGCCACTCGCGAGAACGCGGAGAGCGTCTCGGAGATCCGCAAGGAGAGCCAGGGGATCATCGGCGAGGCCATGCAGACCGCCCAGGCCGAAGCAGACGCCACGAAGATGGGCGAGATCTCCCAGTTCAGGGACCGCTTCGACATCTGGCTCAGCCAGGGCCAGTCGTTCCTGCTCGACGTGGTGCCGGACATCGCCGACAGCGAGACCATGGCGAAGATTGGCACCAGCCTGCAAGAGCAGTACATGTACGAGAGCGTCAAGCAGGCCTCTGACTACCTGGCCAGCCATGGCGAAGGAGATCAGCCCGACCCGCGGCTTGCGGTCATCGCCGACTGGCTCGCCGAGTCGACCTTCATCAAAGAAACAGCCGAAACCCTCAACCTTCCGGTCCAGGGCATCCTGGGCAGCGCCGACGAGACCGTCGCAGCAGCCGCCCCCGCGACCACCGGGACGATCGACGTGGATACGCTCACCGATGGTGTGGTCACCACGGCAGGCGAGAGCACCATCAGCGGCCCGCCCACAGGACCAGGCGGCGCACTGGCTGGCCCGCCCACACCCTCGGCCGCAGGCGCTCCTGATGGTGAGAGCGAGCCTGCCGACCAGTCTGAAGCCGAACCCGAAGCCTGACGGGGGGCCAAGGCGAGGTCGCTCCGGGCGACACGCTCCGCGAGCGATGCCGGGAGGGGGCGGTGAATCCGACCTGCGGGCGGCGGCTCGTCCGTGGTGCCGCCCGGGCATGATGCGCTGCGGGCCTGAATCGACCGGACGCGATGGGGCCTCTGCCCTCGCTGACCAGCCCAGAATTGCTCAGGGGCCCCGATCGCGCGGTGCGATCGAGGCCCCCGAAGTGAAGAGCGGCTACTTCTTGCCCTTGGCGGCTTTGATCTCTTCGAGCTCGGCCAGGATGGCTTCCTTGACCGAGAGGGGCACCGGGCTGTAGCCCTGGGGCTCCATGGAGTAGGTGCCACGACCCGTGGTCATGCCGCGGAGCTTGCTGCTGTAGTTGAACATCTCGGCGATGGGCACCGTGCCGGTGACAACCTTCAGGTTCAGGCGCTCGGAGATCTCGCTGATGTTTGCACGGCGGCTGTTCAGGTCGCCGATCACATCACCGAGGTAGTCGTCCGGCACCAGCACCTCGAACTTCATCATGGGCTCGAGAAAGCGCGCGTTGTTCTCGGAGGCGAGGCGGAAGGCCAGGCGCCCTGCCGACTGGAAGGCCATGTCGGAACTATCGACATCGTGGCTCTTGCCGTCGTAAAGCCGCGCTTCGAAGCCCACGAACGGGAAGGGGTACTGGGCGCCCTTGACGCAGATCTCGCGGATGCCCTTCTCGACCGAGGGGATGTACTCCCGGGGCACCGAGCCGCCCTTGACGTCATCGACAAACTCGACCTCTTGCGAGTCTTCGAGAGGCTTGAAGTCGAGGCGCGCCACGGCGAACTGACCCGAACCACCGGTCTGCTTGACGTGCTTGGCTTCGACCCGACGCTCCTTGTCGAGCGTCTGGCGGTAGGCGACGCGAGGCTTGCCGCACACCGCCTGCACCTTGAACTCGCGGGTGATGCGATGGCGCAGCACTTCGAGGTGGAGCTCACCCATGCCCGCGATGATGGTCTCGTTGGTCTCTTCGTCGGTCCAGCACTTGAAGGTCGGGTCTTCCTTGGCGAGCACGGCGAGGGTCTGGGAGAGCTTGTCCCGGTCGCCCTTGCTGGCCGGCTCGATGGACATCGAGATGACCGTCTCGGGGAAGTCGAGCGACTCGAGCGTGATGCGGTTGTTGCCGTCGGTGATGGTGTCGCCGGTGTGCGTGTCCTTCAGGCCCACGGCGGCCACGATGTCACCAGCCTTGCACTCGGTGATGGCCTCACGGGAGGCGGCGTGCATGCGGTAGAGGCGACCGAAGCGCTCCTTCTTGCCGGAGCGAGCGTTGATCAGCAGCCCACCTGCCTCGGCAACGCCAGAGTAGACGCGCATGAAGGTCAGGTCGCCGTTGGGGTCGTAGACCGTCTTGAAGGCCAGGGCCGCAAACGGGTCTTCGGTGGAGCAGGTGCGGCTTGTCTCCTCACCACGATCATCGGTGCCCGTCACGGGCGGAAGGTCGAGGGGCGAAGGCAGGTAGTCACAGATGGCATCGAGAGTGGACTGCACGCCCTTGTTGCGCAGGGCGGCACCCGCCAGGACGAGCAGCAGCTTGTGCTGCATGGTGCCCGTGCGCAGGGCAGCCTTGATCTCGTCGATGGTGATCGAGTTCTCGTCCTCGAGGAAGCGCTCGAGCAGGTCGTCATCGATCATGCAGGCGGCTTCGACCAGCTCGTGCCGTGCGGCCTTGGCATCGTCGAGCATCTCGGCGGGAATCTCGCCCTCGGTGACGCCGGTCTCGTCATCGCCGTCGCCGAAGAACTCGGCCTTCATCTCGAGCAGATGGATGTTGCCGATGTAGTCGGCCTCGGCGCCGATGGGCAGCATCACCGGAACGGGATGCACTCCCAGACGGGAGGCCATGGACTCAACGCAGTAGTTGAAGTTGGCGCCGGTGCGGTCGAGCTTGTTGACCAGCGCGATGCGGGGCACCGAGTACTTGTTGGCCTGACGCCACACCGTCTCGGACTGGGCCTCGACACCAGCCACACCGTCAAAGACACCGACCGCGCCATCGAGCACACGCAACGACCGCTCGACCTCAGCGGTGAAGTCGACGTGGCCTGGGGTGTCGATGATGTTGATCGTGTAGTCGCCCCACTCGCAGGTGGTCGCAGCAGACGTGATCGTGATCCCGCGCTCGCGCTCTTCCTCGAGGTGATCCATGGTGGCTGCGCCATCGTGGACCTCGCCGATCGTGCGGCTGCGGCCTGTGTAATACAGGACGCGCTCGGTCACGGTCGTCTTTCCGGCATCGATGTGGGCGATGATGCCGATGTTGCGCAGGAGGCTCAGCCGGCTGGCCTTGCCCTTCTTGTTTTTCTTGGGTGCGGTGGCGTTCGACATCGAGATCGGGTCCGGGGGCGCCCTCTGTAGGATGAGTAGAGGAATCGCCGAGGTGGGGAAAAGCGGGCCATCCCATCATGTCCTTGGCTTCTAGTCAAGACATCATGATGGGTGGATGAGCGGATCTGGCTGCCGCGGGAGAGGACAGCCTTGGCCGCCGGTCTCGTCCGGGCATGATGGGCCCGGCCGCCCATCGCAAGCACCGCTCCGGTTTCCCACGGGCACGCCGCAATCCTCTCTTGGAGACACGTCCATGGCTTGGCGCCTGCCCCAGATCCTGATCGCCATGGCAGCCGTGCTGATCCTGGGCCTCTGTTCGGTGTGGTTCATGGAGGCCCGCATGGGCGGAGCCACGGTGCCAGGCCTGATCCTGATCGAGGCCCCGTTCGCCGACCTGGATGCGCTCAACGAGGCTCTGGAGGCGGCCCGATCGGCTGCAGCAACCCATTCGGCTGCAGCACCAGGGGACGTGCAGCTGAGCAGAGCTCACACTGGCGCATGTGCCGGGCCGGGCGTGCCCTTCGCCCCCTTTGCCGGGGCTGTCCTGGAGCGCCTCCGAGGCCGAGGTGACACCATGGTGCTCTACGTTCCCGTGGGCGATGGGGAAGCCGCTGACCCAGGCACGGCCTCGCCAGTCTGGCAGTCGGTCCTGGCCAGCCAGCGCCCAGAGGACGAGGGCCCTGCCGACCGGGCTCAGGCCCTGCTCTCCACCCGCCAGCAGCTCACGGGCTTCTGCATCGGTCTGGTTCTCGAAGCTCAGGGAGGCCAGCTGGCCACCGAAGTGGTGCCGCCCTTGCTGGATGCCATGGCAGACCTGCCCGAGTTCCGGCGCTCGTCGCTGGTGGTCCTGGGCGCCACGATCCCCGGGGATCCTCCACGCCGGGCCTACCTGCGTATCGATCGAGGCCCGTGGAAGGGCCAGAGCACCACAGACCTCTCCGATCTGCTGGAGGCCACCTGGTGACCCTGCTGATCCTCGTGCCCAGCCATGGCGAGGCCCGGGCCCTGTCCCGCGCGGTCGGGCCGGGGGGGCAGCTGGAGATCTGCGGCGTGGGGCCTGTGGCGGCTGCTCTCCGCTCCGCCGCCCTGCTCAGCGCTCGGGGGCCCATGCCCTGCCTGTTGGTGGGCGTCGCCGGCACCCGTGATCCAGCCAGGGCACCCGTGGGTTCGCTGGTGAGAGCGACCGCCCTGCGCAACGAGGCCGTGGGCGCGGGGGAGGGCGAGGGCTTCGTCCCCCTGGGCGAGCTGGGCCTGGACGAGCCTGACCTGCCCCCCGACCTGATCGCACCGCAGCAGGCCCTGTCTGCAGCCGAGTTGCCAGACGGCCTCGCCGGCCAGGTCGGCATGGTGGCCACGGCCTCGGCGAGCCTGGAGCAGGCCCAGGCAAGGCATGTCCGCTACCCGGAGGTGCTGGTCGAAGACATGGAGAGCCACGCTGTGGCGCTGGTGGCCAGCCAGGCCGGGGCGCCCCTGACCGTGGTGCGGGCGGTGAGCAACGTGGCCGGCGACCGGGACAAGGCGCACTGGGACCTCAGCGGTTCCCTGCGCACCCTGGCCGGGCTTCTGGCCAGGATCACCGCTGAGCCGCGCCCGTGAAGACCCTGCGCCTGGGCCTGTCCACCTGCCCCAACGACACCTTCTTGTTCGGGCCCTTGCTGGAGGGGCGTGTGGACCGCCGGGGGCTCGACCTGGAGCTGCACCTGGCCGACGTCGAAGAGTTGAACCAGGCGCTGGCCGCCGGCAGCCTCGACGTCTCCAAGGCCAGCTTCGCCACGGCGCTCGACCTCTCCGACGACTTCGGTGTGCTGCGGGTGGGCTCGGCCCTGGGCTACGGCGTCGGGCCGGTGCTGCTGGGCCGTCCAGGGGCGACCATGCCGGGCCCTGAGTCCACCGTGCTCTGCCCGGGCGCGGGGACGACGGCCACCCTGCTCATGAGCTGCCTCTATCCCCGGGTCCTGCGCCTCGAACAGACCCGCTTCGATCGCATCATGCCTGCCTTGCTCGACGGGCAGGCTGATGCTGGTGTGTGCATCCACGAGGGCCGCTTCAGCTACCGGGAACAGGGGCTGGAGCTGCTCGATGACCTGGGTCAGCGCTGGGAGAACACCACCGGCACGCCCGTGCCACTCGGTGGTCTTTTGGCCCGCATTGACATAGGAAAAGATGTTCATGAAGTGCTCACAGCCGTTCTCTCTGACTCTCTGGCCGCTGCCAGGGCAGATGTGCCTGCCACGCTGCCGACCATGCGTCAGTGGGCCCAAGAACTAGACGATGACATGCTTTTAAAGCACGTTGAGCTCTACGTGAACGACAGCACCACCGATCTGGGCACTGCGGGTCGGCGCTGCCTCGCAGAGCTGGCTCGCCGCTCGGGCCGGGGCGCGGCCCCGGTCGTTCTGGGGTGAGAGACTGAGCCATGGGAAGCCTGCATTCCTCGCTGCCCTGCCGCCCGGCTGCACCCCCGCGACGCACCTGGTGAGACATGCAGTCTAGCGAGGCGCCGCCGCCCGATGCTGAGCCCTGGTTGCCGCCAGAGGAGGGCCCTCCCTTTGAGCCCTATCCTGGGCTGGCTGGGTTTCACCGCATGACCCTGGCGGGTTCGTTCTTGCGGCTCGAGGCCCTGCGCCGCCACCCACCTGAGGAGCAGCGCGAGGTGGCCTTGCCTCCCGATGGGGCCACCACCGTGCTGTGTAGCTGGCAGGCAGAGCGGGGGGCTCCGGTGCTGGTGCTGGTGCACGGCATGGGAGGGTCGGCCCGATCTGGCTATCTGCGGGGCACGGCGCGCCGGGCCTGGGCCGCGGGTATGCACGTCCTGCGTCTGAATCTGCGTGGTGCCGATGGTGTGGAGCGGCTCAGCAAGCGGGGCTATCACGCCGGCCTGGTCGATGACCTGAGGGCGGCCCTGGTCACCTGGGTCGAGGGTCGAGGCCTGGGCCCGGTCTTGCTGGCGGGCTTCTCTCTCGGGGGCAACGTGGTGCTGCGCCTGGCAGCCCTGGATGGCCCAACGGTCGCCGCAGGGGTGGCGGCAGTCTCTCCCGCCGTGGATCTGACCGGATGCTCGGCGGCCATTGATGGCGACCCTGGGGTACGGCGCTACCGGGACAGCTTCGTGTCGTCCCTGGCCGCCTCGCTGCGCCGTCGTGAGCGGTCGCACCCGGGCTCGGTGGACCTGGACGCCCTGGCCAGAGTGGCCACCCTGCGCGACTTCGATGCCGCGTTCACCGCCCGGGAACACGGCTTCGCTGATGTGGACGACTACTACCATCGGGCCAGCGCCGGGCCGCTGTTGGCCGACCTGGCCTTGCCGACCCTGGTGATCCACGCCAGGGACGATCGCCTGGTTCCCGCAGCGGGGCTGCTCGCCTCTGGGGCCTCGTCGAACCCCTGGGTTCGGCTGGCTCTCAGCGACCACGGAGGGCATTGCGCCTTCATCGGGGCGGGAGTGCCGGCGGGAGCGGGCCCGATCTCCCAGCCCTCAGGGCGAAAGGGGCCGCTGCTCCCCGGTTTCTGGGCCGAGCAGCGACTGGTGGCGTTTCTGGGGGCGGTGGCCGAACGGTCCGCTGCTACTGCTCCTGTCGCAGGATGCCGCTGATCCGGGCAGGTCTTCTTCAGCCTGCTAGCATGGATGCCGAGATCACTGATGGATCTCCCCAGGGTCGGTGTGGTTTTGGCGCCCGTAACTCTCGCCTGACCGCTGCCGCCCGCTGTGCTCCCTCTTGCCCCTGTCTGAGGTTGGTGACCATGCAATCCGCTGGACTCAGGCTTGTCTGCTGGGCGGCGCTGGTCTGCATGGTGGCCTCGTCGTCGACTCAGGGGCAGGTCCTGTCTCCTCGCCAGCCGCTCGACCCCGGGCCCGTGCGTGCGGCGATCATGCCGCCGGAGTTGCAGGTCGGACCCTCCCAGGGCCATCGGTTGGTGATCAAGTTCGTCGACCAGGCCCTGGCTCGGTCAGACGTCGGTGGCGGGCTCACCGGGGCGGCCGCCGTGAGCCTCGCCGAGACCCGGTCCCTGGCGGCCACTCACGGCCTGACCTTCTCGCCATTGATCAAGCTGCCCCAGGCGACTCTCACGGCCCTGCAAGCCCGGGCCGAGGCGCGCAGCCACAGGGCCCAGCCCGACCTGGCGGGCATGCTCATCGTGCATGTCCCCGAGGCTGACACGGCTCGGCTCGAGAGCGTTGGACAGGCTCTCGCCGATCTCCCCGAGATCGAGTTCGCTTCGATCCAGACCCTGGGTTGCCCGCCTCCCGGGGACATCCTCCCGGTCACACCGAGCCTTGTGGGCAGCCAGCTCTACGGCGGCCCCGACCCGGGCATTGGCGCCGGCACCATGACCGTGCTGGGCCTGTCCGGCCTGGGCGTGCGTCTGTCCGACTGTGAGTACGGCTGGAACCAGGCTCACGAAGACCTGAACGACAAGAACCTCAACCTGGAGCCGGGGCAGACCATCGACCCCCAGGTGTTCTCGCTCGCGTGGGACAGCCACGGCACGGCGGTCCTCGGCGAGACCTCTTCGGTGCCCAATGCTTATGGCCTCACCGGGCTGGCACCCGACGCCGACGTGCACACCTATCCCGAGTGGACGGTGGAAGAAGGTCTGCGACGGGTGACCTCCGTCACCAACGCCATTGCGGGCAGCGCGCCCGGCGACGTGGTGTTGCTGGAGATGCAGACC